>ERZ772962.1177-NODE-1177-length-14279-cov-5.069179_pt1 | contig 14279 bp, 15 predicted proteins | sample MGYA00580676_ERZ772962 | MGnify/ENA primary metagenome ERZ772962 (study PRJEB29015, sample SAMEA2738049) | human oral metagenome | biome: human oral; feature: human-associated habitat; material: saliva | place: China | collected 2230 ...
CATCCTAATGCACCGCGAGGTGCCGCTCCCTTAGCTGGGGCGGCACCTCGCTGCTTTTAGATACGTCTCTATATAAGGCTATACTCCAATGACATATGGGAGAGCAATATGAACCAGTACTGGTCGCCACTCCGACCAGTACTGGTCACTAAATGTACCTATACTGATTCGCGATTTGACCAGTACTGGTCAAATCGTCGACCAGTACTGGTTCATTTTCCCTCCTCCTTTGGCTTTCTGCTTTTAGATCAAGACTGGACAGCCGCTCCAAGGTACTTACAGCTGGCACTCAATACTACTTTACACCGAACAACCTCGAGTAAGTGGAGCGAAATGATCGAGGTGCAAGACTACAGCAATAGTCATTCCCACTCAAAGCAGTAGTTGTTCCGAGTACGAACCAATAGCCGTTTACGAAGTAACCCTCCACGGAGTACTATGATAATGGAGCGACATACTACAAGGACGGCATCATGAGAGAAGCTATAAGAAGCCTTATCCCCACGAAGCTCATACCTCGGCATCTTAGCTTTTTACCGTATCTTTGTGCACATTGTGTAAGCCTCACCGAGGCACAAGAGACAACGATAATATATGGCAGTCGAAATAAGACAGATCACGGAGAAAGCCGACCTGAGGAAGTTCGTCAAGTTCAACCTCAAGCTCTACAAGGGCAATCCGTATCACGTACCTGGGCTCATCGAGGACGAACTCCTCACGCTGGATCCAGCACGCAACCCCGCCTTTAAGTTCTGCGAAGCCGCATACTTCCTCGCCTACCGTGATGGGCGTATCGTCGGGCGTATCGCAGGGATCATCAATCACCGCGCCAACGAGACGTGGAACCAAAACAACGTACGCTTTGGCTTCGTCGACTTCATCAATGACAATGAAGTCGTCGATGCGCTCTTCAAGGCTGTTGCCGACTGGGGTAAGGCCCGCGGCAAGGATATGCTCCAGGGACCCATGGGCTTCTCTGACCTTGACCACGAAGGGATGCTTATCGAGGGCTTCGACCAGCTCGGTACGATGGCTACGATCTACAACTATGCCTACTACCCCAAGCACATGCAGCGCATGGGCTTTGTCAAGGATCAGGACTGGCAGGAGTATAAGATCATGATCCCCGAGGAGATCCCCGAGAAGCACAAGCGTATCGCCGAGATCGTCCGCAAGAAGTACGGGCTCAAGACACTGAAGTTCAAGAATCAGCAGGAGATCCTCCCCTATGCACACCGCATCTTCGACACGCTGAACCAAGCCTACTCAGTCCTCTACGGGGTCTCTGAGCTGTCGCGTGAGCAGATCGACTACTATGTGCGTATGTACATCCCTATGCTACGCTACGACTTCGTGACCGTCATCATCCGCGAGGAAGATGATAAGGTCATTGGCTTCGGCATCACGCTCCCCAACCTCAGCCGTGCGCTGCAGAAGGCTAAGGGAAGCCTCTTCCCCTTCGGATGGATCCACCTACTGAAGGCGCTGAAGATGAAGAACCCCATCGTCGACCTCTACCTCGTCGGGGTCATCCCAGAGTATCAGAACAAGGGCGTCAATGCACTTCTCTTCGACGACCTCATCCCTGTCTTCCAGAAGAACGGCGTACGCTATGCCGAGAGCAATCCAGAGCTTGAGACCAACGCTGCTGTACAGATGCAGTGGAACTACTTCGAGCGTAAGCACCACAAGACCCGTCGTGCCTGGATCAAAGAAATATAAGAGATATGCTTGTTGAATTACTGAAGTCCAAGATTCACCGCGTCACAGTCACCGAAGCTAACCTCTCTTACATCGGGAGTATCACTATCGATACCGACCTCATCGAGGCCGCTAATATCCTCCCAGGAGAGAAGGTACAGATCGTCAATAACAACAATGGGGCTCGCCTCGAGACCTACGTCATCGCTGGAGAGCGAGGATCAGGTGTCATCTGCCTCAACGGAGCTGCAGCCCGTCTGGTGCAGCCTGGCGATACCGTGATCATCATGGCCTATGCTTGGATGACCTACGAAGAAGCTCAGGGCTTCAAGCCCGCAGTTATCTTCCCCGATACCGCAACTAATAGACTCGTATAGATATGTTCGAAAACCTGAGTGAGCGCCTTGAGCGGTCGTTTAAGATCCTCAAGGGCGAAGGTAAGATCACCGAACTCAATGTAGCTGAGACGCTCAAGGATGTGCGCCGAGCACTCCTCGAAGCGGACGTCAACTATAACGTAGCTAAGAAATTCACCGAAGACGTCAAGGAGAAGGCCTTAGGTCAGGATGTCCTCACCGCAGTCCGCCCAGGCGAGCTGATGGTGAAGATCGTCCACGATGAGCTGGCTAACCTCATGGGAGGTAAGGCTGCAGAGCTGAACCTCACGGGTATGCCCGCCATCATCCTCATGTCGGGGCTTCAGGGCTCGGGGAAGACGACCTTCTCTGGGAAGCTGGCTAACCTCCTCAAGACCAAGCAAGGCAAGAAACCGATGCTCGTAGCTGGTGACGTCTATCGTCCCGCTGCTATCGAGCAGCTTCGCGTGCTGGCTGGTCAGCTCGATGTCCCTGTATTCTTTGACCTCGACAGCAAGGATCCCGTGAGCATTGCTCGCCGTGGTGTCGCTGAAGCTATGGGACAGGGCTGCGATGTTGTGATCATCGACACCGCTGGTCGTCTGGCTGTCGACGAAGAGATGATGCGTGAAATCGAAGAGATCAAGCGTGCTATCCGCCCCTCAGAGACGCTCTTCGTCGTCGACTCGATGACGGGTCAGGATGCTGTGAATACGGCCAAGACCTTCAACGAACGTCTTGACTTCGATGGCGTCGTCCTCACTAAGCTTGACGGGGATACCCGTGGCGGTGCTGCCCTCTCCATCCGTACCGTCGTCGACAAACCGATCAAGTTCGTCGGGATGGGCGAGAAGATGGATGCACTGGATGTCTTCCATCCCGATCGTATGGCCGACCGTATCCTCGGCATGGGTGATATCGTCTCACTTGTCGAGCGTGCCCAGCAGCTCTACGATGAGCGCGAAGCCAAGCGCCTCGAGGAGCGTATCGCTAAGGATCAGTTCGACTTCAATGACTTCCTCGCCCAGATCCAGCAGATTAAGAAGATGGGTAACATCAAGGATCTCGCTGCGATGATCCCTGGTGTCGGGAAGGCGCTCAAGGATATCGATATCAAGGACGATGCCTTCAAGAGCATCGAAGCTATCATCTACTCGATGACGCCCGAGGAGCGAGCTAAGCCTCATATCCTCGATGGTCATCGCCGTAAGCGCATCGCTCTCGGGAGTGGGACGAGCGTACAGGATGTCAATAAGCTCCTCACGCAGTTCACCCAGACCCGCAAGATGATGAAGACTTTGCAGGGCTTCAAGGGTGGTAAGATGCCCAAGATGCCGAAGATGCCATTCATGGGTGGTGGTAAGCTCCGCTAATCCCTCCCCATACTCTGCCTCATAAAGAAGAGGCCTATATGAGATCATCCCTTGGATAATCATCATCCTCGCTTCACTACGATAGCGTCCATGATCCTTATCCAAGGGATGAACTCTTTCTCCCCTACCACTCTACTTATTATACGTACGATATGAAGCTAACAAAGCTACCACTGGTCGCTGCTCTATCGCTCCTCGTGCTCTCAAGCAATGCATGGGCGCAGAGCACCAAGCGACTCATCGATGAAGTCAATCCCTTCATCGGGACCTCTAACTTCGGTACGACTAACCCTGGAGCCGTCGTACCCAATGGCTTGATGAGTATCACGCCATTCAATGTATCGGGCTCCCCCGAGCTGAATAAGTTCGATAAGGACAAGCGCTGGTGGAGTACACCCTACACCGCTGACAACAAGTTCTTCTCGGGCTTCAGCCATGTCAATCTGAGCGGTGTCGGCTGCCCTGAGCTGGGGAGTATCATCGTATCGGCTTCTGCTGGCGATCTCGATGTAGACTATACGCACTACGGCTCAGCCATGAGCCAAGAGAAGGCACATCCTGGCTACTACAGCGTACAGCTCGACAAGCACAAGATCAAGGCTGAGGTGACGGCTACTCAGCGTACAGCCGTCTCAGCCTTCACCTTCGAGCGCGGTGGTAAGAGCAATATCCTCGTAAACCTCGGTCTGGGTCTGACGAATGAGAGTGGTGCGACCGTGCGCTTCCTCAATGACTCGACCATCGTAGGGAGCAAGCTCATGGGTACCTTCTGCTATGCTCCTCAGGCGGTCTTCAATCAGTACTTCGCTATCCGTATCAGTCGTCGCGCTCCAGCCTCGGGCTACTGGAAGAAGCAGCCTCCTATGGAAGGCGTAGAAGCTGAATGGGACAAGGATCAGGGCAAGTATAAGATCTACCCTACCTACCGCAAGGAAATCAGTGGTAATGATATCGGGGTATGGTTCTCCTACGACACCAAGCCTGGTGAGACGATTTACGTCCAGACGGGTGTATCCTTCGTCAGCGAAGAGAATGCCCTGCTGAACCTCACTACCGAGCAACCTAAGCTGGACTTCGCTGCCGTTCGTCGTGCAGCTGAAGATAGCTGGGAGAAGGCACTGCGTGTCGTCGAGGTCGAAGGTGGTACGACTGACCAGCGTAAGATCTTCTACACGGCACTCTATCATCTCTTGATCCACCCCAACATCCTGCAGGACGTCAACGGTCAGTATCCTATGATGGGATCACTCCAGACTGCTACGACGAAGCACGACAGATATACCGTCTATTCGCTGTGGGACACCTACCGCAATGTCCATCCGCTCCTCTCGATCCTCTATCCACGCAAGCAGCTGGCTATGGTAGAGACGATGCTGGATATGTATAAGGAAGGTGGCTGGCTCCCCAAGTGGGAACTCTACGGGCAGGAGACCTTCACCATGGAAGGAGATCCCTCGATCATCGTCATCAATGACACGTGGCAGCGTGGTATCCGTGACTTCGACACGAAGCTCGCTTACGAAGCTATGATCAAGGGTGCTACGACGCCTGGTAAGGACAATAAGCTCCGCCCTGACTTTGATGACTACGCTTCACGAGGCTACGTCCCCCTGAGAGAACAGTTCGACAACTCCGTCTCTCACGCGCTGGAGTACTACATCGCAGACTGGAATCTCAGCCAGTTCGCCAGTGCTATGGGCAAGAAGAAGGATGCACAGCTCTTCGCTCGCCGAGCATCTGGCTACAAGCACTACTATGACAAGGAGACGGGGCTACTTCGTCCTATCCTCCCCGATGGGAAGTTCCTCACCCCCTTCCACCCCACCCTCGGCCGCGACTTCGAGCCTAACCCAGGCTTCCACGAAGGGAACTCTTGGAACTATAGCTTCTACGTCCCCCACGATATCCGTGGTCTTGCGAAGCTCATGGGAGGTGAACGCAAGTTCGTCGACAAGCTCCAGAGCGTCTTCGACAAGGAGAACTACGACCCAGCTAATGAGCCCGACATCGCTTATCCCTACCTCTTCACCTACTTCCCCAAGGAGGCATGGCGCACACAGCGTATCACGAGCAAGCTCCTCGGGCTGTATTATCGCAACGAACCCAGCGGTATCCCAGGCAATGATGATACGGGTGCGATGAGCGCATGGGCTATCTTCTCGATGCTTGGCTTCTATCCCGACTGCCCTGGATCGATGAGCTACGGGCTTACTACGCCTACTTTTGACAAGGTCACCATACACCTTGACACGAAGTACTACAAGAATCCTACGCTGGTCATCGAGACGCATCCTGTAGACGAACATACCAACCGTCAGCGCATCTATTTCGACGAGTTCCAGATAGGTAACAAGCTCTATAAGAATACCTACCGCATCAATCACGACGAGCTGATGAATGCTGGCAAGATCACCTTCTTCACGAAGCTTGTAGGGGGTACGCCAGAGATTACGGTGGATTAATCAGAGTGAGGGTATCAATTTTTTTTGCAGGAAAGGCCGTAGAGCCTTTGTATAAGCAAAAAAATCTGTACATTTGGAACAGAATCAAGAGGGAGTTACGGCACACAATCCCACCAGGATACCTCCAGAAGCTCCCCCTCCTCAATGCAATTAACTTTGTACAACCCATACAACAGAACTTATGAACAAGACAGAATTTATCGCACGTGTGGCTGAAGTAGCTGAGCTGACCAAGGTAGATGCTCGCAAGGCCGTTGAAGCTTTCGCTTCTATTGTAGCTGCAGAACTCAAGAAGGGTGAAAAGATCACGCTTCTCGGCTTCGGCACCTTCTCTGTAAATGAAAAGCCTGCTCGTCAGGGTATCAATCCTCAGACGAAGAAGAAGATCCAGATCCCTGCTCGCAAGGCTGTGAAGTTCAAGGCTGGTGCAGCTCTCGACCTCAACGTAGCTCCTGCTAAGAAGGGCAAGAAGTAAGCAGCACGACACGTGTTTCATTAAAGACGTAAGGCCACTTCATCTATTTGATGGAGTGGCCTTGCTCTTTTCATTCCCCCACCCTCACAGATATCCGATGATCCAGCTTACTACAAGCGGTGACGAGAGCCTCCTCACCCTCCACGAAAGCAGCGAAGAGCTTGGCCATATTTCCTTTCGCGTGCTTCCCGAGACGTCCATTGCTGTGGCCGAACACACGCGTGTTTCGCCCGAGCATCAAGGCAAAGGCATCGCCGCAAAATTAGCCGCAAGCTTCTTCGAGCACTGCCAAAGCGAAGGCCTTCTTGTTCGTCCCGTCTGCTCCTACATAGTGGCTTATATGGAGCGTCACCCTGAGCTTGAGGCACTTCGTGCTCCAGAGGAAGCGTAGCCTTCAAGTATAAGCGACAAGAAGTATCTCTACTTCTCAGCAGAAGTTATATTACTTCTGACTGAATGTTATATTACTTTCAGCCGAATGTTATATTACTTCTGACCGAATGTTATATTACTTTTCATCAGAAGTAATATAACATCTGAACAAAGGGTATATACCCTTTAAGCGAAAGGTATATTCCTCACGACCGAAAGGTATATACCTTCTTACGGCAAGCTATTGAGCTTCGTCTGTGCGCTACGGAAGGTCGCCTTCAACAGCAGCTGATGCGTCGCCCTAAAAAGAGTCCCGGCCCTGCGGTAGCATTTACCGCAGGGCCGGGACTTATTCCGTCGAAGAGACGGGAGAATCCTTACTTCGTACGAAGGAGGAAGCTTAGCTCGATATCATCGTTGATGAAGTTGTCGCCGAGACCAGTGAAGAAGCTCTTCGAGCCGTACTTGACATTCCAGTCAGCACGATTGATGTTGAAGGGCTTGCTTGCGATGGCGTAGGTGCCGCGCTCCTGATCATAGACGACAGAGGCGACGGGGATAGTGATGTTCTTAGTGACATCCTTCAGCGTGAGATTCCCCTTGAGTTCCGTGAGGTCCGTGATGCGGACACCTTCGGCGGGGATATTCGTCAGCTCAAACTTTACTTCGGGGTACTTAGCAGCTTCGAAGAAGTCTTCGCTCAGAAGGTGAGCCTTGAGCTTATCACCGCCTTCCTCGGGCTTGAGATCCTCTACAGTGAGGCTGTCAAGGCGAAGAGCGACGTAGCCACCACGAAGGATACCTTCGCGAAGATCAAGCTGCCCCGAGCTAACAGGGAGCTTGCCGTAGTGCGAACCCGTTGGCTTGAAGCCCTTCCACTGAACTTCAGAGGTGGCGAAATCAATCTGTACACCCTGTGTGCTATCAATAGCAGAGGCAGCCACAGAGTCAGAAGCCGCTACACTGCTCTGCCCATTCGAGCCCGAGCAGGAGGCAATAAAGGAGCCCGCAGCGAGAAGTCCCGCCAGAGCCCAAGTCATTTTTTTCATATATAATCGGATCAATAATTAGGGATTGTTATCAAGTAAACTGCTAAGTAATAAAAAATGTTCACGTCGCCTATTGGGAAAGCCCTGCGAAGTCAAGACAGCTCCCAAGCAAAGAGCCTCCACATAAAAGAGCTTCGCGCCCCACATCCCCCAAGGGAGATCTGGAGCGCGAAGGCCTATAGTAGTGTGTAGTGTGTCGGTGATCCCTTAGCCAAGGAAGCTCAGGAGGATACCAGCTGCGACAGCTGACCCGATAACCCCAGCGACGTTAGGCCCCATGGCGTGCATGAGGAGGTAATTCGTGGGGTCGTATTCCAGACCAAGCGTCTGAGAGATACGTGCGGAGTCAGGCACAGCAGAGACACCAGCATTCCCGATGAGAGGATTGATCTTGTTCTCTGGCTTGAGGAAGACGTTGAAGAACTTGACGAAGAGGATCCCGCTCACCGTAGCTACGACGAAGGAGAATGCCCCGAGTCCGAAGATCAATATTGAGTTACCCGTGAGGAATTCCGTGGCCTGGGTCGAAGCCCCTACCGTGACACCGAGGAGGATCGTGATCGTATCGATCAGCGGTCCCTTAGCGGTGTCAGCAAGACGCTTCGTGACACCACTCTCGCGAAGGAGATTACCAAAGAAGAGCATCCCTAAGAGGGGCAGTGCAGGCGGTACGAGCATCGTCGTCAAGAGAAGCCCAGCGATAGGGAAGATGATCTTCTCCGTCTGAGAGACCTGACGAGGGCGCTTCATGCGCATTACACGCTCCTTCTTCGTCGTCAGAAGACGCATGAAGGGAGGCTGGATCACGGGCACCAGAGCCATGTAGGAGTAAGCCGACACGGCGATAGCACCGAGGAGATGAGGAGCCAAGCGGTTCGAGAGGAAGATAGCCGTCGGGCCATCTGCTCCACCGATGATACCAATAGCCCCTGCTTCAGTTGGCGTAAAGCCCAGCTGTAGAGCCGTCATGTAAGCTGCAAAGATACCGAACTGTGCAGCCGCTCCGACGAGCATGAGCTTGGGGTTAGAGATAAGAGCCGTGAAGTCTGTCATCGCACCGATCCCGAGGAAGATCAAGGGCGGGTACCACCCTTGACGCACCCCTTGGTATAGGATGTTCAGTACAGAGCCTTCTTCATAGATACCGACCTGCAGCCCGTTGAGCATAGGTATGTTCCCGATGAGCATACCGAAGCCAATAGGGATGAGCAGCATTGGCTCAAACTCATATCTGATAGCTAAGAAGATGAAGAGCAGACCGACCAGGATCATGATCAGGTGCCCAGGAGTGGCATTAGCTACCCCCGTGAAGGAGTAGAAGGTCTCCAGATTCTCAGCTAAGAAGCCCCAGAAGGAGGACATAAGACTATCCGATGATTACGATATCAGAGCCTTCGAGGATGTTATCCCCCTTAGAGACCTTGATGGCAGTGATGACACCATCGCACTCAGCGTTGATGTTGTTCTCCATCTTCATAGCCTCGAGGATAGCCACCGTCTGACCAGCCTTTACCTGATCGCCTACAGCGACCTTGATGTCGAGGATGACACCGGGCAGAGGAGACTGGACAGCCGTACCCTTACCTGCGGGAGCTGCGGGTTCGGCAGCAGGAGCAGCGGGTGCGATAGGCTGAGGAGCGGGTGCAGGAGCGGCGGGTGCTGCAGCAGGAGCTGGTGCGGGAGCAGCAGGCTTAGCTGCTGGACGTGGAGCAGGTGCGGTGTAGCCTTCGGTGAGGATATCTACCTGGTAGGAGACACCATTTACTTCTACGGCAGCCTTGTCGCCTTCGAGATCGATGATAGCGACACTGTACTCGTTGCCATTGATCTTATACTTGTACTCTTTCATTGTGGATAGGGAGTTGAATGTGATTGCTTATTATAGTTGCGTGAGGATAGGAAGCTGGCGCATCGTCAGAGCCTTGGAGGCCCAGGGAGATGGAGCCGTACGCTTGTAGGTGAGCACCAGAGACTCTTGGTCGTGGAGGTGCTTACCCAGCTCTTCGTGCAGCGCATACGAGATGGCGACGAAGACTTCCTTGAGATTGGGTTCCTGCGACATATTTCTTGTGAGGATAGCTTGTTTATCGTTTGAGGGCCGGAGTCTGTCGGACATGCGCGTTCCACATCGTGGGACGGTGGCGTATCGTCAGGACGTAGCTTTCGTGATCGTGCTGCGTCTCGAGCTCAGAGCGAAGAGCCATCGCGATAACGGCGGCGACTTCATCAGGCTTCCCCGCGGCACTCTGGAGAGCCAGTGAGATGGCTACCAGAGCTTCAGCAGAGGGTTTACCTGTAGAGCTCGCTGCGGGCGCCTTCTGAGTAGCGGGCTTCTCTACCTTCGGAGCATTGCTCCTCTGGAAGAACATCCCGATGCATCGGAAGATGAGCACCAGCATCAGCAGCGCGAGGAAGACGACGAGCACAGCCGTGAAGGTCATGATACCTCCAGCAGGGTCGCGCTCGGCGAGTCTTTGGACTTTCTCGGAGAGCTGAGGATGGTCTTGAGCCCATGCCACCATCGGTGCTGCCGCAAGCGACAGCCCGAGGGTTAGCTGGTATAGTTTGCGAGCGAGATTCATAGCGTGTAGCTTGATGGACTATGAATGGCCAAGACAAGCCTGCTTAGAGAGGCAGGTTGTCGTGCTTCTTCGCAGGATTGATCTGCTTCTTGGTGCGGAGCTGCTCAAGAGCGCGGATGATACGGAAGCGCGTGTTGCGAGGCTCGATGACGTCATCCATATAGCCGTAAGAAGCGGCGTTGTATGGGTTGGCGAAGGCCTTGCGGTATTCTTCTTCCTTCTCAGCAGCAGCCTGTGCAGGGTCTTCTGCAGCAGCTACCTCCTTAGCGAAGATAACTTCGACAGCACCCGTGGGCCCCATGACAGCGATTTCTGCTGAAGGCCATGCGAGGTTGATGTCGGAGCGCAGGTGCTTAGAGCTCATCACGATGTAAGCACCACCATAAGCCTTACGCAGCGTGACGGTGATCTTGGGCACCGTAGCTTCGCCATAAGCGTAGAGGAGCTTAGCACCATGGACGATAACCCCGTTGTATTCCTGACCCGTACCTGGGAGGAAGCCTGGGACGTCTACGAGGGTGACGAGAGGGATGTTGAAGGCGTCACAGAAGCGGACGAAGCGAGCAGCCTTACGAGAAGCATTGCTGTCGAGGGCACCTGCCATGACCATAGGCTGGTTAGCGACGATACCGACGCTCTGACCATTGAAGCGAGCGAAGCCGATGATGATGTTCTTAGCCCAGTCACGGTGTACTTCGAGGAACTCACCATTGTCGACGATCGTACCGATGACATCGTACATGTTGTAGCCCTTGTTAGGCTGGTCAGGGATGATCGTGTTGAGGACATCGTCGACGCGGTCTACTACGTCCGTAGGCTCTACGCAAGGAGCATCCTCCATGTTGTTCTGGGGGATGAAGGAGAGCAGGTGACGGATCAGGCGGATACCTTCCTCTTCATTGTCTACAGCGAAGTGAGCGACACCACTCTTGGAGGCATGTACGCTGGCACCACCGAGCTGCTCCTGGGTAACGTCTTCACCCGTGACGGTCTTGACGACCTTGGGGCCCGTGAGGAACATGTAGCTCGTACCCTTGCTCATGATGTTGAAGTCAGTAAGAGCAGGCGAGTAAACGGCACCACCGGCACAAGGACCGAAGATAGCAGAGATCTGGGGGATCACACCCGAAGCCAGGATGTTGTTTTGGAAGATGTCACCATAGCCGCTGAGAGCGTTGATACCTTCCTGAATACGGGCACCACCCGAGTCGTTAAGGCCGATGACAGGAGCACCCATCTTCATAGCGAGCTCCATGACCTTACAGATCTTCGAAGCCAGCATTTCGGAGAGTGCACCACCGAAGACGGTGAAGTCCTGTGCAAAGACATAGACCAGACGACCGTCGATCGTACCGGCCCCGGTGACGACACCGTCACCGAGGAACTTCGTCTTGTCGATACCGAAGTTCGTCGAGCGGTGCAGGACGAAGGTGTCGATTTCGTCGAAGCTACCTTCGTCAAGGAGGAGGGCGATACGCTCGCGAGCGGTGAACTTACCCTTCTGGTGCTGGCTGTCGATACGCTTCTGACCGCCACCGATGTGGGCCTTAGCGCGGAGCTCAATAAGCTCCTTGATTTTCTCTAATTGGACACTCATATTGATTGCTGTTAGTAGATACTGTCGTTATTTAGGATAGAGAGATTATTAGAATGGGATAATAGAGGAGATCACGTAAGCGGGACTTCCGCTCTGGACTCTTCTATTATCCCATTCTTCGGTCAATTACTCGACGTCTCTGTGGTCACACAGCTCGGTGAGGACACCGATCGTGCTCTTGGGGTGGAGGAAGCCGATGTTCAGACCTTCAGCCCCCTTACGAGACTGCTTGTCGATCAGCTGGACGCCCTTATCAGCGAGCTCTTGCAGCGCTTCGTCAGCGTTAGGCACAGCGAAAGCGATGTGGTGGATACCTTCCCCACGCTTCTCGATGAACTTTGCGATGGTGCTTTCGGGAGAGGTAGCTTCGAGCAGTTCGATCTTCGTCTGACCAACCTTGAAGAAGGCCGTCTTAACCTTCTGGTCTGCTACTTCTTCGATGTTGTAGCACTTCAGACCGAGGATGCCTTCATAATAAGGCAGAGATGCTTCGATACTCTTTACGGCGATGCCAAGATGCTCGATGTGTGAGAGGTTCATAGCTTTTCTATCTTGCTTTGAGTTGATATGATTAGGGCAGGAGGACGGTCCTCTACCCCGTAACTTCTGTACTGCAAATGTAACAATAATCGCCTTCATTCCCTAACTCTACGGCAACCTCTTAAATATTCGCAGATTAGGCCCATTAAATAAGGCGGATCATCCCCCTACAAGCCCCTCCTTTAGTCCCATATCAGCCCACCCAAATTCCATCCAAACCACCGAGCATCAAGCTACTCTTGCGATGTACTATCAATCAACTGATTAGCCACCCCATCAAACGAAGTAGTACTGGTCACTCATCTGACCAGTACTGCTCCACTCGGCGACCAGTACTAGTCACTATATGTTACCAGTACTGGTTCGCTTAGTGACCAGTACTGGTCGATATTACCCCTTCACAAGAGTCTGACACATAGGTCTCCTGAGTGGGGAGCTAAAAGCACCCAGCAGTGAGTCGTAAGAGCATCCGATTAGGAACGCACATTACGACCCACTGCTGGGAAGATCGGCAAGGGGGAGAGATGAAGACGGGGCAACCACATCAAAACCTCCTCCCTATCTACAAGCCGTATTGAGGACGAGTTGATTTGCAAACGACTATTACTCTGCGAGCGAACGTCTATTACTGCAGCTTCGTACTCTCTACTGTTTCGCTCGGGTGCTCTGCCTTGCTACGCAATACCGAGGAGGCAAGTGCGACCAGGATACTTACACTTTGATGCGGTTGCCCTGAGGTGAAGATCATTACCCATCTCCCCACCCTACTTATTTATATGTGTAGAGCTACCCCGAAGGAGAAGGATTACTTCATGCCGAGCGTGAGTAGGAGGAAGGCATACTCAAAGGCGGTATCTCGGATACCATCATAGCGCCCCGTGGCTCCACCATGCCCCGAATCCATATTCATCTTCAATAGAAGGAGGTGGTCATCCGTCTTGTGACGGCGGAGCTTCGCTACATACTTCGTGGGCTCATGGAAGAGTACCTGCGAGTCATTGAGCCCTCCTGTGACCAAGAGATGCGGATAGCTCTGTGCCGAGATGTTGTCATAGGGCGAATAGCTGAGCATGTAGTCGAAGTACTCAGGATCATTAGGATTCCCCCACTCTTCGTACTCTCCTGTAGTGAGCGGGAGGGACTCATCAAGCATCGTCGTCGCGACATCAACGAATGGTACAGCTGCGATCATCGCATGGAAGAGGCTGGGGCGACTATTTGCCACAGCACCTATCAGCAGACCGCCGGCACTCCCTCCTTCAGCCATCAAGCGCTCAGGAGAGGTATAGCCCTCAGCGATGAGGGTCTCTGCACAAGCGATGAAGTCGGTGAAGGTATTCTTCTTCTTGAGGAACTTCCCGTCTTCATACCACTGCTCCCCGAGGTCACTTCCCCCACGCACCTGAGCCTGTGCGTAGACGAAACCACGGTCAACAAGGCTCAAGACCGAGACGCTGAAGTGTGCATCGAGCGTCACTCCATAGCTCCCATATCCATAGAGCAAGGCGGGGGCTGAGCCGTCACGCTGCAGTCCCTTGCGATAGAGTAGCGTCATCGGTACACGCACACCATCTGGGGCTGTAGCCCAAAGACGCTCTACGGTATAGTCTTCGGGGCTGAAGCCTCCACCGACCTCCTGCTGCTTGAGGAGGCGACTCTCCCGCTGCTCCATATCATATTCGTAGAGCGAAGCGGGGCGATTGGGGGATGAGTAGCTATAGCGTATCGTCGTGGCTTCGTAGGTGGAATTCCCCTTGAGGCTGATGGTATAG
>ERZ772962.1179-NODE-1179-length-14259-cov-3.008941_pt1 | contig 14259 bp, 15 predicted proteins | sample MGYA00580676_ERZ772962 | MGnify/ENA primary metagenome ERZ772962 (study PRJEB29015, sample SAMEA2738049) | human oral metagenome | biome: human oral; feature: human-associated habitat; material: saliva | place: China | collected 2230 ...
AATAAGGTAGATATTTCTAAGCTTTCGAATACTTTGCGCTATAACGCTTTGGTGACAATGGCGAATAATACGAACCTAGAATCGATTGCGCGTGATGGCCAGAAGAGTTGTTTTGATAATCAAAAAAATCGTATTGACTATTCGAAGTTGTATTTGAATTCAAAAACCGATAATGAAAAAGCTTACAATCTCAATATGATTAAGATGTGTTCGGCGCTGCGAGTAATTCCAGATGCGTTGCCAGCGCAGAAAAATGATGAGGCACTTTTAGCTTCCATTAATCAGATTTTCCTCTTGTCAGGATTTGAACCGGAACAATTGTCACCAGGGAATTCTTATAAGAATAGTGGAATTGTCGGTGTCTCAACTATCCCAGTTTCGATTTCGGTAAAGAAAGACGAAAAAGATACGATGAAAGTACTATCGAACTTGGAAAAATCGATTCGTTCATTCAATATTGAAAGTGCGCAGATTAAATGGAGTTCGAATTTGACCACAAAATCTTCGAGACTTGAACTAACTGCTCAAGGCGCGGCTTACTACACGAAGGGTGCGGCGGTGCGTGAAAAAGATTCGACAGTTTATGCTTCGGGTAAGGCTCGTACGCAAGAGTCGAAAGATAAGGCAGACGCAGCAGCAAAGAAGAAGGCAGAAGAGAAAGCCAAGAAGCAGGCGGAAGAAGAAAAGAAAAAGCAGGAAAAGGAGGACGAGAAATGAGACGCTCAGACATCTTTACGGTAACTTTTGTAGCGAGCGTGGGGGTCTTACTAACATTTATCGCTTGTAGTTTCTTGCTGGGCGATCCAGACACGCGTTATTTGAAACATAAGACGATTGGTAAAATCACGGCAGACTTGACGAGTCCTGATCCGGAAGTCTTCAATGTGGATGCGATTAATCCAACGGTAGAAGTTTACGTGGGTAGTTGTGAAGATGTGGATCGTAACGGAATTTTGGACCGCGCCGAATTAGTGGCCTGTGGTCGTGCTACGCCAGAAACCGCAGCAGAAGAAGAGAAGAAAGAGAAAGACGCAGAAAAGAAAAAAGAAGAAGCCGAAGAAGATAAAACTTCGGAAACTAAGAAAGAAAATTAAAGGAAAAGATTTTGTTTACACATGACTCGCAAGAAAAAGTGATTCAGCTCTTGATTAAAGAAGGGTTGGTTTTTGAGTCGGATGTAAAAAGAGTAGTCGAAGAGGCAGAAAAACGTAAGCAGCCGCTACTAGCCAATTTAGTGGCGCAAAAAATTTGTGATGCCGAGACAATTTCGCATGCCACGGCGGTAATTATGAATGTGCCGTATGTGAGTCTGCATAATGTAAAAATGGATCGCGAGATTTTGACTTTGCTGCCTTATGATGTGGTGTCGAGATTGATGGTGGTGCCGCTGGGGGAGAAGAATGGGATTCTCTATGTGGCGATGTTGGACGTTTCGAATGTGCAGCAGATTGATTATCTTTCGACTTTGACGCAGAAGCAAATTCGCGGCATGGTGGCCAGTGAGGCAGGAATTAAAAGTGCGATTGCTCAGTATCAGGGGGATTTTCGCGCGGTAGAAAAAGCGGTTAAAAGTAGCGACGAGGAAGATGCGAATTCTTCGAGTGTAAAAACTATTACGCAGGATTCACCAATTTCGAAAGCTTTGACTACAATTTTAGATTATGCGACGAAAACGAAAGCTTCGGATATTCATATTGAACCTCTAGAGGCGGCGCTGGTAGTACGTTGCCGAATTGATGGGGTGTTGCGCAAAGTGATGGAACTACCAAAATCGATTGAACCGGCTTTGGTTTCAAGAATTAAGATTTTAGCGAATTTGAAAATTGATGAACACCGCGTGCCACAGGACGGTCAGTTTACGGTATCGGTGGAAGGTACGGAGATTGATTTACGTATCGCGGTTTCACCGGTGATTTGGGGCGAGCAGGTGGTGATTCGTATTTTGGATAAAAGTGGGACGACGCTCGATATCGAACAAATGGGGATGACGGGTCACGCGCTGGCGATGGTGCAGCGAGGAATTGAACGCCCGAACGGTATGATTTTGACTTCGGGGCCTACGGGTTCTGGTAAGTCAACCACGCTTTATGCTTTGATTAAACGAATTAAATCCGACAAGATTAATATTGTGACTTTGGAAGATCCGGTCGAATACAAGATGGACGGCGTGAACCAGATTCAGGTGAATGTGGATGCGGGTCTAACTTTTGCGGCTGGTCTGCGTAGTATTTTGCGTCAGGATCCAGATGTAGTGATGGTGGGGGAAATTCGTGATGCGGAAACGGCGAACTTGGCAGTGCAGGCATCGCTAACTGGACACTTGGTATTTTCGACTTTGCACACCAACTCGGCGGCAGGTATTTTGCCAAGGCTTCTGGATATGGGGATTGAGCCATTTCTTTTGGCTTCAACTTTAAACACCGTGATCGGTCAACGTTTGGTGCGTCGGGTGGCACCGAAACGAGAAGTGGTGCATTCGACAGAAATGGAAACTAAGCAGATTAATGATTTGGTGGCGAAATTATTGCCACAAAGTCAGGAACAGGTGGCGATGGTATCAGAGGATTTGGGTTATCCGGGACTGCCAGTAGTGAATCCAAATGGCTACTCGATGATGCGGGGAATTGACGAAAGGGAAACGCCGGGTGGATATAAGGGGCGTGCGGGTCTTTATGAAACGATTGAGATTGATGATGATATTCAGAAAATGATTGTGAAACGCGCAACGTCTTCGGAAATTATGCAACTGGCGAAAGAAAAAGGCACTTTGACGATGCGACAAGACGGAATGTTGAAGGCGCTGACTGGGGTGACGACCGTAAGTGAAGTGAACCGCGTAGCATCAGATTTGGCGTAGTGAAGATAAAAAAGTTTATGGTAAAATAAAGATAAGAGGTAAATATGCAAGAAAATCAAGCACAGACGAGCGTACGTTCAGCAGCCGCAGCACAGGCCGCCGCAGCCGCTTCATCACCAACTGCCGTGCCAACTTCGGTGAAAATTGAAACATTATTAGAGGCTTGTATTAAGCACGGGGCTTCAGATTTGCATATTCAGGTGGGATTGCCACCAATCTTACGTATTGATGGTTCACTGGTGCCAATTCCAAATACGCCAATTTTGACCACGGAAATTGTAGATACTTTGATTTTCTCGACGCTAGATTCGATGCAGCGTGAAACTTTGGCGAAGGATAAGGAATTTGATTACTCATTTGCTTTTGGAGAGATTGCACGTTTTCGTGTGAACGCTTTTAATGAAAAAGGACACCTCGCGGCAGCATTTCGTTTGATTCCGACCAAGATGCCAACGATTGAAGAATTGGGTATGCCACAGGTGATTTCGGGTTTTGCGGATTATCCACGTGGTTTGGTCTTAGTGACAGGGCCAACTGGTTCTGGTAAATCGACCACACTCGCAGCAATTATTAATAAGATCAATAGTGAAAAATCGGTGCATATTTTGACAATTGAAGATCCGTTTGAGTTTACACATAAATCGAAGCGAAGTTTGGTGGCACAACGTGAAGTGCATTACGATACATACTCGTTTAGTCGGGCATTAAAATCGGCTCTACGTGAAGACCCAGATGTGGTGCTACTCGGTGAGATGCGTGACCTTGAAACGATTAGTGCGGCGATTACAATTGCAGAAACTGGTCACTTGGTGTTCGCGACACTACATACCAACTCAGCGGCGCAATCGGTGGATCGTATGATTGACGTGTTCCCAGCAGAACAACAACCGCAAATTCGTTCACAGCTGGCGGGGATTTTGATGGCGGTTTGTTCGCAGCGTCTAGTGCCAGCGATTGGTGGTGGTCGTGTTTGTGCGGCAGAAATTATGGTGGCGAACACAGCAATTCGTTCAATTATTCGTGAAGGTAAAACTCACCAACTGGATACGGCAATTCAAACTGGTGCCTCCGAGGGGATGCAAACCATGGATCGCACCTTGGCGAAATTAGTCCAACAGGGAACGGTGACTTATGATAGTGCAAGAGAATATGCGGTGGACGTACGTGAATTTGAAAGGATTGTGAAAGGCGCCTAATGAACCGATATATTTATAAGGCCCGCGATAGTAAGTCGGGTGCGATTGTAAAAGGCGTAATCCAAGCGGAAAATGAACGCGCAGCGGGAAAGCTTTTGATTGAGCGTGGCTATACGCCAGACACAGTGACAGAAGATACTTCGGGTGACAGTTTTTTTGATAAATTCAAAAATAAAGTTACGACGAAAGATAAAATCGTTTTCACGAGACAATTTTCGACGCTGATCGGGGCGGGTTTACCACTTTCAAACTCTTTAAGGGTTTTGATCGAGCAAACGGAAAGTAAGCCAATGCGCCGGGTGACGGAATCAATTTTGGCGGACGTGGAAGCGGGTAAGAGTTTGACACAGGCCTGTGGGAAATTTCCCGAGGTATTTAACCGAATTTATTTGGCACTTTTAAAAGCGGGTGAATCTTCTGGTACGTTGGATAAATCTCTGAGGCGATTAGCCGACCAGCAAGAAAAAGACCATGCGATGGTGATGAGAATTAAAAACTCTTTGACATATCCGGCGATTGTGCTGGCGGTGATTATTGCGGTGTTGGTTTTCATGGTGATTGCAGTGGTGCCGCAGGTGCAACAACTTTATCATGACCTGGGGAAGGATTTGCCATTGATTACGAAGTTACTAGTGGAACAGACGAATTTCTTAGTGAATATGTGGTGGCTGGTGACAATTGTGATTGGCCTTATGATTTACTTTGTCTTCCAGTTCGTGCGCACGGATAGTGGACGACATATTTTGGCGAGAATTAAATTAAATATTCCGGTTTTTAAATCGATGTTTTGGCGCCTTTATAACGGACGTTTTGCGCGCACGGCAGAAAACTTGCTTTCGACGGGTGTGTCGATTCAGGATACTTTGGCAATTTCAGCAGAAGCAATTAATAACTTGGTGATGGAAGAGGAAATCAAGGAAGTTTCCGAAAAAGTGAAACAGGGTAAAACGTTGTCGGCATCATTGAAGGAACTAGATTATATTTTGCCATTATTGCCACAAATGGCGGCAATCGGTGAAGAATCTGGTAAAATTGATGAAATGCTGGGTAAGGCAGCGAACGTCTATGAAGACGAATTGGATCAGCAAATTAATACAATTTCGACATTGATTGAACCAATTATGTTGGTGATTATGGCTTTGATGGTGGCAGTAATTATTGCCGGTGTGCTCATGCCGATTTACCAATTGGTGTCGCAAATTCAGAAATAGAGGCAAAATGAGAAAATTATGGACAGATGGAAGTGCGTCACCGAATCCGGGGCCGGGGGGATTTTCTGTAATTGAAGACAAAAAACCGGTAGCGATGGGGCGAGAAGATCTGACGACGAATATCCGAATGGAAGGTTCGGCAATCCTGGAAGCTCTTAAGGTGTTAGCGGGTGAGGAAGCGGAAATTTGGACGGATTCAGAATTTTGGATTAACGTGCTGACAAAATGGGCGCCAGGTTGGGAAAAGAACGGTTGGAAAAAGAAGAGCGGCCCAATTAAAAATTTAGGTTTAGTAAAAAAAGTGTTCAAAGCTTACAGGGAAGCAAACGTGAAATTGGTCTGGGTGCGCGGCCATAATGGTACGACAGAGAATGAGCTAGCTGATGAGTGGGCGAACAAGGCACGAGAAAATACAAACTTCCCGGGGCTAGAAATTTTAACGGTGGAAACGAGTGAAGAATGAAAAAAATTATTGTCAAAGCAGAAGTAAAAGATGTCGATAAATTAGAAAATCGCTTGATGAATTTGGGTTATGATTTTGATCCAATGTATTGGCAGCACTCACGAATTTTTGTGCCACGCAATTATGAAGAACACAATAATTTTGCCAGAATGATTTTAAGAATGGATGTGAAGGCGGTGGACCGACCAGCGCGTTATAGTTTGATTTGTAAGAGGCATCTGGAAAAAACGAAGATTGATTTGGTGCATGAAACTTTGGTTTCTAGTTACGCAGAAGCGGCGAATATTTTATTGCAAATGGGATTGATTATTCAGTCGGAAGTTTCTAGAACACGTCAGGAAGTAGTGCTGGAAAACGGTATTACAATTTACCTCGATCAGATTGAGCATGGCCGTAAATCATATGTGAAGTTCGAGGCGGTTTTGGAAAATGAATCAGAGGCCGAAGAAATACGAAACCGCATTGAAGTTTTGATGATGGACTTAAATATTTTGCCGGATTTGGTGGTAAAAGATACTTACGGCGAAACAGCGAAGTAAAAGTGTGCTAAACTAATAGAAAAATAGTGAGGTGATATGGATTCCGAAAAGACTGAAATTACGAACTCTGAAATTCGAAAATTGAATGATTTTGATGTATTTTTGTGGGCGAATGAGCTTGATGAAGTAAAAAATAATGTGTCGTGTGAACTATTTTTGTTCAACAAAAACTACACGCCATTTAAGATTCGTTATTCTGAAAAATTGACTAATTCAGTGAAGCAGATGTTTATGGGGGAGGCGATTGCTTATGTGATTTCGGGTGCGGAAAAAGGTCTGGAATGCCGCGAATATGAAAAATCAGACGGCGAAGATAAGGTGATTTATCGTACGGATCTTTCGAAAGTGATTCGCGCGGAGAGCCTACTGAATTTGATCGAAAAAGAATACAAGGATATCGATTATTTCACGGATAATGAGCATCAATTCAAGAAAATGAAGGGGATTATCGCGAAATTTTCTTATCCAGGTGGTGATGATGGTACGAAAGTTTTTTATATCGCGAAAGGTATTTCAGCGGCCTCGGCTCTCAGTGCGAAGACTTCCTGGGAATTGAACGGTGAGAGCTTTGAACCGTTTTCCGCAGAAGTGGCTTTGAAGATGCCAGACGATAATCAAGTAGCCTTTGTCGATGGATCGGTAGTGATTTTTAATCAGACGAAGTTTGAAAATCTTTTTCAATATGACTTTAAGTCACAAATGTTAGCCGAGGCGAAGGCAAAGGAGATTGAAGAGAAATATAAACTTTCTTTTGCGGAAGGTTTGACTTTAAATGCGCTTTTGATGGATAAGAAACCTTTGGTAAAGAAGTTGCAAGACATGAATATCGAAGAGCAGATGTCGCAAGAACAATTGGTGGACTATGCAGACGAGATGAAACTCGAACTTATGACCGATGATGACGGTGCGATTATTATGATGGATGACAAGGATTTGACGATGTTTGTGAATCTTTTGAATGAAGATTATTATGTTTCACCAATTAACGGCAAACGCTACGAAATTAAGTCGAAGAAATTATTAAACGAGCCGGAAGGCGAACCACCAAGAGGCTAAAATGCACCATTGTCGACTCTGTGGACATGCGGTGGAATGCGGGAGTCGGAAAGAGACTTCCCGCATTTTCGATGGTTTGTTGAGTTTTTCGATTTGTGCGAAATGTTTGTTTCGGATTTTTCATCTGAGACTTTTAGATAAGCGTGATAGAAACGAAATTTCTCGGGGGAATTGCTTAATTAATTAAATTTTTTACTCAGAATTTTAATAGTAGAATAAGGAGTAAAAATGAAGAATTTAAAAAAGCTATGGGCAGTTTTTGGCCTAGTTTTAGTGGTGGGATTATTGATTTTCTTGGTATTAAACCGAGAAAAGTTTGAACAAAAAAAGTATTCAGTGGTATCGACGAGTTTTCCGGGGTATGATTTTGCTAGGGCGGTGACAAAAAATACAAATATTAGCACTAAAATGTTGGTGAAGCCAGGAGCGGAAACCCATACCTATGAGCCAACACCGCAGGATATTATCGATATTAAAAATGCCGATATGTTTGTCTACGTAGGTGGAGATTCCGACGCTTGGGTAGAGAAAATCTTGAAAGATGTGGACACGAAAAAAACTCACGTGGTGAAGTTGATAGATTTGGTATCGACAGTGAACGAGGAAATTGTGGAAGGGATGGAAGATGATGATCATGATCACGACCATGACGACCATGATCACGATCATAAACATTCTCATGACCACGATCACTCGCACGACCACGATCATGACCATGACCACGAATCGCATGAGTATAAGCACGAGCATGATGAGGAAGAGGAAGGTCCAGAAATTGATGAGCATGTCTGGACGAGTCCAAAAAAGGCGATGGAAATCGTGAAGAAAATCGCAGAAGTGGCTTCCGAAATTGATGTTGCGGAGAAAAATAAGATTGACGATAATGCCGAAAAATATGTGGCGGAAATTGCGCAGGTAGATAAGGATTTACATCAAGCGATTGATGGTAAAATCTCAGAAATCGTGGTGGTGGATCGTTTTCCGTTCCGTTATTTTGCAGATGAATTTGGCTTAAAGTATGCGGCAGCTTTTTCGGGTTGCTCAGAACAAACTGAGGCAAGTGCGAAGACGATTAGCTTTTTGATTAACATAGTGAAGCAAGATAAGGTGAAGAAAATTTACAAGATCGAACTTTCGAACGGCAAGATTGCAGAAACCGTAAGTAAAGATACGGGCGCAGAAGTTTTGGAACTACATTCGGCACATAATGTGACGGCGGATGATTTTTCGAAGGGCGTGACTTACGTAGATTTGATGAAACGTAATCTGTTGGCTCTAAGTAAATAGGATTTTTATGAAAAAACAGCCAATCATTGCAGTAAAAAACTTGAGCGTAGAATATGCGAAAACGCCGGTGTTTAGAAGAATTAATTTTGAAATTTTGGCAGGAGATTTTATCTGCTTGGTTGGCTGTAATGGGGCCGGGAAAACTACTCTAATTAAGACGATTTTAGGTTTGATAGAACCAAGTGCAGGAAGCGTGGAGTTTCTCGGGATGAGCCGTAAGGAGATTGGCTATATTTCACAGGAGACAGTAGTAACGTCGAATTTTCCGGCGACAGTGGAAGAGATTGTATTAAGTGGACTACTCAATCAGAAGCGGGGGATTTTTTATACGAAAAGCGATAAGGAAAAATGTGAGGAAGCGCTCGCGAAATTTGGCATGAAAAAATTGTTGAAGAAACATTTTGCGGAGCTTTCGGGTGGACAAAAACAGAAAATTTGGTTGGCGCGGGCGGTGGTAGCGACGAAGAAATTATTAATTTTGGATGAACCGGGGAATAATTTGGATTCAAAATCGAAGAAGGAATTATATACAGAACTTTTGAAATTAAATGCGCAGGGAATCACGATTGTGATGATTACGCACGACCTTGATCATCAGAATTTAATCGGAAATAAAATTTTAGCACTAGCGGACGGGGCGGCGACGATGGAAACTACGGAAGAATACGTAAAAAGAATTCATCGCCATGATGATAGTGAAAGTGATGGGAAATAAGAGGTAGCGATGAACGGAATTTTGGAAAAGTTTCTGGAAATGTGGCAGTACCAATTTATGGTAAAGGCCTTGGCGGTGGGGGTAGTGTTGGCTGTGACGGCGGGGCTAATCGGGGTGTCTTTGGTTTTGAGGCGAAAGGCGATGATTGGTGATGGGCTTTCACATGTGGGATTCGGCGCCTTTGCGATTGCGACGGTGATTGGCGTGATGCCACTACAGTTTGCGTTACCAATAGTGATTTTGGCGGCGATTTTGATTTTGCAGGTGAACCAGAAAAGTAAGGTGGATGCGGATGCTTTAATTGCGATGCTTTCGGCGGGGGCATTGGCGGTGGGAACTTTGGTGATATCAGTGGTAAAGGGGGGGAATACGGATATTAATAATTATTTATTTGGCAGTATTCTGGCACTAGATGATTTCGATGTGGTAGCGGGAGTGATTTTTTCGCTCGTGGTGATTTTATTCTTTATTGTGAAATATCATGAGATTTTCGCGATGACGTTTGATGAGAATTTTGCCAAATCGATTGGGCTGAAGACCGAGCGGCTAAATACAATTTTTGCGATTTTGTGTGCAGTGGTAGTGGTGCTGGGAATGCGACTAGTGGGGGCGCTTCTGATTTCGAGTTTAATTATTTTCCCGACGGTGACGGCGATGCAGGTGGTGAAAAGTTTTAAGGCGGTGGTTTTTACCTCGGTGGTAGTTTCGGTATTTTGTATGGTAATGGGGATTATCTTTTCTTATTTTGTGGCGACGCCGACCGGCGCGACGATCGTAATTTTTAATGTGATGGCGTTTTTGGTGGCGAAGGCAGTGGAAGTTTTGAGGGGATAGCGACTGATTTGACTTTTGGTATTTTAATTCGTTTATGTTAAGATATAAGCTATATGGGAATGGGAAAAAGTGTGATTTTTGATATTTATAAAAAGAATATGAGAAATTTTGCTGGTTTTCTTGCATTTCTTTTCTTGGCGAATTTGGGATTGATTGGTTTTGGTGGGGAAAGAGTGTCGGCTGCATATGTGCCGACACTTTCTGCTTCTTTGCAAAAATCAGAGGTAGAAATGACAAGTAATTTTATTTTGAATAGTTATAATAAAACTGGGGTAGAGAATATTAGGCTTACAGTTAGTGGAAAAGTGAAGACTGGCTACAAAGTACTATTTAGCACGGATTCAGAGGAAACGGCATTAGTAAACGAAGACCAAAATAGTTCAAGTAAAATTAGCTCAATAGACTCATTGACTAGCTTATATGCGCTTCCGGATAATACATGGGCTTATTCTGTAAAATTTAGTGAAACGTACAATTATAGTCCAATACCAAAATTGTCTGCTCCGAATGTTATTGGGGAAAGAAGTGATGATTTTAAATACTGGGAAACTGGAGATGACTATATAACGAGAATTGCCGTAAAAATAAATAATAATTTAGAAGCTGGGAAATATTCGAATAAATTAGTTTACTCGGTAATTTCAAATCCTTATGATAAAAAGACGGAGATATTGAAATATGGCTTTGGGTCAGTATCTCCAAGTGGTGGTCAATATGATACTAAGTATATAAAAAGAGCAGAAAGTATTCCTAGCGATGTGATAAATACTACCAGTATAGAAACAAGCTCATCAGATTATGAAATAAGAGCCTGGTATGATGCTAATGAAGACACTATATTTTATTACACCGAACAAAAGAAGATATATTTACCAGTAGACAGTTGGGGTATGTTTTTAAATTTTTCTAAATTAAGAAGTCTCGACTTATCAGATTTTGATTCTAGTTATGTAACTAATTTATCAAGTATGTTTTCACAATGTTCTGAACTTGAAGAAGTTAATCTTTCTAGTTTTGATACGAGAAATGTAACTAATATGGAAAATATGTTCAGATTTAGTCGAAAAATAAAATATCTAAATTTATCGAACTTTAATACGGAAAAAGTAACAAATATGGAAGAAATGTTTGAAAATATGCATTTTTTGATTGAACTAGATATTTCGAACTTTAATACTAAAAACGTAAAAAATATGAATAGAATGTTTGCGACGTATGCGGGGACGGTTGATGTATTGGAAAAGATATATGTTAATAGTGATTTTGATACTTCTAATTTGATTAATTCGGTGCAGATTTTTGATGAAAGAAAAAAATTACGTGGTGGGAAAGGATCTTTCTTGGCATATCCGAGAGATGCGGATAAAACTTGGCTAAGAATTGATGATCCAGATAATGGTAGACCAGGGTACTTTACTAAGAAAGCTTAGTTAATCTATATGTTTATCAAAAATGGTCGTGGAATCGAATATGGTATAATTTAGGTATGGCCTGGTAGCTCAATGGATAGAGCGGCTCCGTCCTAAGGAGAAGGTTGCGAGTTCGACTCCCGCCCGGGTCACCAAATACGTATGAGAAAAATGATTTTTGATGGTCAGAGAGAAGGCGAAGAGGTGCAGTTTGTGTTCCGACGCCATTTTTTGACGGCGAAGTCCGGTGTGATATTTTTAATTTTAATGATTATGATCGGGGTGGGATTAACTTTACTTTGGCCAAACAATATGATGATTTTCGAGGTATTTTTGGCGTTGATTCTAGTGGGGGTTTTAGGATTTTTATATTCTTACATGTTATGGTATTTTTCAATTTATATTGTGACTAATCAGCGGATTCGCCAGATTTCGCAACGAGGTTTGTTTAAGAAATCAGTGGTAGATTTGGGATTGGATAAGATTCAAAGTATTTCTTATGGTGTGAGCGGCATTCGGGCGGGATTGATGGGGTATGGCACGATTGTAATTCAAACGGCGGTGGGGGATTTGGTGATATCGATGGTAAAAAATTCGGAAAAAATTTATAACGATTTACAAAATCTAATTAATGAGAAATAGGAAATGAGCAAAGCGAAATTAGAAAACGAAGTGGATAAAACTATGACAAACGAAAATGACGCCGTAAAAGAGAAGAGACTTTCAATCGTGGCGAAAATGAAGCAAAAGCGCGAACAGAAGAAGATTGAAGAATTCAAGAACAAGACGGAGTTAGAAAAAGTCGAGGAGCGTCGTGAAGAGGTGCTATCGAAGGGGCGTAAGTTCAAATATCCAATGCAATATGCGAAATATCGCGTGGTGACAGTGACGATTATTTTGTCAGTGATGGCGGTGGTTTTGGCTTCGGGGGCAGGTTATTTTATGCTTTATAAATGGCAGAGTACGAATCCGATTCTTTATCGTTTGACGCAACTTTTGCCAGTATCGGTGGCTAATGTAAACGGCGCGGATGTGCGTTATTCGGATTATCTTTTGATTTATCATAGTACGATTACGCCGATCGAAAAACAACAGGGTAAGCTGGATAATGCGAAAGACAATGATTTTATGGAGCAGCATTATAAGCGTTTGGCACTGGATGAGGCGGAAAATTATGCTTGGGCTCTGAAATTGGCAAAAGAAAATGATTTGACGGTGACGGATAAGGAAGTGGATGAAATGATTTTGGAGCACCGAAAAATTGGTGGGGTGGAACGTAGTGAAGAAGGTTTCAAGAAGATCTTGGAAGATAATTTTGGTTTGACGATGAAGGAATATCGTCGAATGATTTATCTGTCACTGGTGAAGGAAAAAGTTTCGCAGGCAATCGACACAAACGCGGTGCAGCTTGCGGCGCAAGTAGAATCCTTGATTAAATCTGGAAAAGATTTGAAGACAATCTCGGAAGAATTAGGCGACAAAGTACTCTATGAAGAAACCGGTGGGCTAGTCGATAAGATGAACGTGGATGGCGGCAGATCACTAAAAGCGATGAGTCTCAATGCGGGGGAAATTTCGGATAAATTTGTATCAAGTTCAGGAGATGGTTATTACTTCGTGAAATTGGTGGCAAAAACTGATTCGACGGTGAATTATACTTCGATCAAAATTTCATTTACGGAATTTGATAAGCAAATGAAGGAAATTCGAGATTCTGGTAAAGTTAAAGAATTAATTAAAATTGATCGACAAGAATCCTAAGTGAGACTAATCAGGAATCCACCTCTGGAAACAGGGGTGGACTTTTTGGTAAATTTGATTACAATAATCTATAAGCGTAAGTTTAGATTACGAGTACTTTAAACTTTAGAAAATTCGAAGGAGGGGGATATGGAATTAAAATTTTTGGGCAGAGGCTCGGCATTCAATGTAAAAGAGGGGAATACGGCAGCGTATTTTATTGAGGATGACCAATTGTTTCTGATTGATTGCGGTGAAGATGTGTTCGCAAAACTGAAGCAAAAAAGTTTGCTTGGCAGAGCGAGGACAGTGAGCCTGATGATTACACATACGCATTCGGATCATATTGGCAGTCTGGGAAGTTTGGTGGCCTATTTGTATCTTGTATTGCATCGACCGCTGAAAATTATTTTGCCGGATAATGATGAATACGTAAAAACGATTGAGCAGATTTTGCAAGGTTTTGGTTGCATAGAAGAGATGTATGATTTAGTGCAAGATACGCAGTATGATGAAAAATTTAAAAGTTTTTCAGGAGTACGTTACGTGAAAACTTGGCATTGCGCGGAGCTGATGAGTTTCGGTCTGATTTTTACCACAAAAGATGGTCTGGTATATTATTCGGGCGATACGAAGGAAATTAAGAATTTGCATTATCTTCTGAGTGAAGGGGTGCAAATCGCGCGGGCTTATATCGACGTGACTTCGGTGAAGAATTCGAACGGGGCACATTTATTTGTGGGAAACTTGGCGATGGTAGTGCCGGAAGATTTAAGAAAGCGGATTTATTGTATGCATTTCAATGATGAAAATTGCATCCAGATGGCGCTAGGTTACGGATTTTCTGTAGTGGAATGTGAAGCGTAAAGCTTGAAGGGAGCAGGAGGCTCCCTTTTTTATTGTAAAATAATAATATGAACCCTGAATTAAAACAGTTTGTAACCAAGTATTT
>ERZ772962.1182-NODE-1182-length-14246-cov-4.629131_pt1 | contig 14246 bp, 14 predicted proteins | sample MGYA00580676_ERZ772962 | MGnify/ENA primary metagenome ERZ772962 (study PRJEB29015, sample SAMEA2738049) | human oral metagenome | biome: human oral; feature: human-associated habitat; material: saliva | place: China | collected 2230 ...
CAGAACCATGATAAACACGACCGTATGGTGAAGCGAGCGGTTCGGATTGTGCCCGCCCGGCAGCGTTCACACTACGCAAAGATGTGGTCAACCGAATTAGCCCGCACACATAGTGACCCGGAGCGAAAAGAGATAGCCAGAATCGCTCTGGAAACAGCCCAGAAGATGAGGATAAAAGAAATTGGCGCCCTTCTGTGCGGTAAATATGGCGCTGGTCGGGCAGCCCTACTATGGATCACAATAACTGTAAGCATGTTAATGTTTCCCGTATTCCCTGCCATTTTTGCCCCTGTGTTTCTTACAGCAATCTTCACATCACTCTTTTACGCAGGATTCCCACCACACAGGGGTTACCGGATAATGACAACAAGTGCAATCCTTTTCATCGCCTCGACAGGCTTTTCCCTATGGTCAATCACCACTCAACTTGATGCTGCTGATGCCGGTGGAAATATGTCGTTCCTGGCACCATGGACACTGGCAGCATTTTGGATCGTTGCCTTTAGCATCATTCTTTTTATCTCTAGTTGCATTTTGTCATTCAAGCAAGTAAGGCCATAATACACAAACAAATCTCCCACCTTTTAAAAAAGCGGGAGATTTGTCATGAAGAATTTCCATAAATATATTATTATGGATTACATCCAGCAGCCACAGTGCTTGGATAGCTTACATCAGGACGCCACTCATCAAGGTTCCACCTGTCTTTAAGAAACGCAAACTGTTGATGGCAGATATACTGATCCCTGAGACCACCTGTATTCTCTTTAATACCTCGCCCCACATCCTTATACTTATCATACAACTCATTCCATCCCCAAACTCCAACAAGGTAAGCAGGAGCGTTTGCACGTGCCCACCATGATGGAGATACCGACAGTGTCCATCCTTCATTACGTGACTTCCACTCCGCCGAGTCAATCAAATCAATGAACATGTATGGATCAGCCACAACCGGATACTGCACGCCTTGCTGTTTATGATCAACTTTCTGCACCAACGCGCCGTCACGGATCTCATAGCTGGTCGGGATCTCTTTGCCATTAGCATCTTTGGCCCAGGCTTCAGCAAACATGCCAAGGAGCTTGTTGTCCTTATCAACAATGATGATTGGGTCAGCATTGGTGTTAGCGTTGGCAACAGCTTCCTGGTTCTGGCTAGCAGCGGCCGCTTCAGCCGCCCTAGCATTTTCAGCATCTTCCGCAGAAAGTGGGTATTCAGATGCCTTCATAACCTTTGCACCATCCGGTAGCTTGAGCTGATGAGCATATTCCGTTTCTGCTTCAGCTGACTTGACCACCGTGCTGATACGGACACCATTTTTAGTCGCTTGGACGGCTTTACCGACATTATCTCCTTCGTAAACCACGGAGCCATCAGCTGCGAGCTGGCCAGTTTGCTGCTTCCCCTCGCCAATACCAATGGTAATGGACTCGTTTGCGCCAGGTCCAGATGTTTTCGCTGCAACAACTCCTTCAGATGGATTCTGGGGGATTTTGATAGTTGCATCATCAAGCTTAGCCTCAAAGTTTGAACCGGCTTTTGTGCTGGCAACTTCGTTATCTGAACCCGGTTGACCAGCTGATGCTTTATCGACAGCTGTTGCCATTTCCTCAAAGTTGCCTTGTGCAGCCTGAGCACCTGCCTGCATAGGAACAAGTAGGCCCATACAGAGAGCACTGCTTGCTATAACACTACTTACGACTTTACGTACGTTATGTGCCATTTGGTTGCCTCCTTAGATTGACGTGATGACGTACAAGCCTTACTTTCACACAACGGAAAAAGCTGCGCAAGAGAAAATTATTTGCCAATAAAAATGGGGTCTAGACAACGAGACACAACGACATTAGACTTGTTAACCAAACTTCCAATAAAATCATATATGCTATCACAGCAATCAGAGGGATGCTGGAACAAGCATTATTTATATACACAGTATTTTTAACAATTTTGTTGATTTGACACAAAATTCGCCGTCGAAAATGATGACATATACCCATTGTATGAATAATACTTGGGACTCTAGTTTTTGAAAATTTCTAAAGAAGCCAGAGTGATGATTGTGGCATCTGTGTGACATCTATCGCAGTATAATTTATCCTCTACACTCTAAATCTCACCGCATATCCTAAAATCACCACATCTACCAAGCTCAGATCTACCAACGAGCCACCAACCATGACTGTTAGGCGATGAGTGATTTTGAGCAGTACACGCGCAGCTCTGCTCATCAAGTTTCTAGACTGTAACCAGCTGCTACGCACAGAGCAGAGTAGCTTCCGCATCTCGAACAATGCTCTAGCTGCAATGGCACGGATGATGGCGATGAGCAGCCCAGACGAAGAAGATCTTATAGTGGCCTTAATCCAGCGGTTGATCAGCGATGCGAACTAGATGGTCAGCTACGGTAAACTGCCTTGAGATAAGGGTTTACTGTTCCCCTTCGAATAGTTGCTTCGCTGTGGCGATGTTATCAATTCTCTGGTAGTCAGCCGGTATAGCTCCGCTAGCTATCGCACCCCCCTCCGGGATTGGCGTGCCAACCGGAGCGAGGTAGAGTTGGCCTTTCCAGGTTGGTTTGTATGTTGTTGGAATCGTGACATCAAGACTCCAACAACTAGGGTCTGGGAATAGTCTTTCATCCCCCAGAAAGAAGTTCTCCAAATAAAGATAAAGCGTGTGTATCGCTATGATTTGGTTTGCCGCGCGGTAGGTAATTGTGTGAAAATCTTCCTTTAATTCTCGGCGTGGAATCTGTGCTTTACGTTGGGCGTCATCATGCAACAAGAACCCATATATCCAGCCTGAAGTAATGTCTTTGTCGGATATGCTATAGGTGCCCTGGTCTGCACTACGATTCTTGGAGAGCTTTGAGTAATCACCAACCGCAAACTGTTCGCGTACTGGTTTAAGGAACTGCTCGTGTTCGTCGCCATAATCACTGCCCGCGAGCGTCTTAATTGCTTTGAATACGTTTTTATAGTAGACGACATCTTGTTGTAAAAATACGGGTCGGCAAAGCGCCAGTGCCGAAATTACATCAACAAACGGCAGTAGATTCCGTTCCCCAAATTCGACGTGAGTGATGATGTTATCGGGGTCTTCACGGTTTTCGATGATCTGCATCTTCTCTTGATACGCGAGGCGATCCTGCCAGGGTTTTAAATTATCTTTGATAATGTGTTCAGAAATGAAACGCGCGCGCAACACAAACGCATACAAGCGTTCCCGGTTTGATCGTATTACTTTTTCTTTAGCTTCTTTTCTCATCTTTGTTTATTTTCTGAAATATTAGCCCGGTTATATCGACACTATGCGGAAGTGCTTCGTATGGTAAGGTGCGTTGGCCGCCCAAACCGAGTTCACTTAGGTATGCCCCTGCTTCATGAATCAAGCATCACCTCACACAGCTCATTCACGCGCATGGTGCCTCTGTCGACGTGCCAAATGAAAGCATGTCTTACACCAGCAGGATTCATGGATAGTTATGGTACTCCATTCTCACAGGCAACTTCCCTTGCAACCTTGTACACCTATGAGTAGCATGCAGTCTTGACTCAGCTCACGGAAGGAAGACTGCCATGACCGCCACTATCCAGGCCTTGGCCCAGGCACATATTCCCCAAATTCTGGCTGCGTGTACAGACTGGCACGAGCTAGCGCAGCATGGCCCACCATACTGGCGGCCCCGCAGCCAAGCTGAACTTGAACGCAAACTCGCCGTTAGCGCCGGGCCACAGTTGGCTACAGAATATAATTTTGTACTGACGGAGGGTTCCGCTGTGGATGTCCAAGCGGCTGCGGGTATCAATCGGGAGAGTCAACTGGATACTCGTACTGCTGGCTACGTGGATCTGCCTTCAGAGGGGCCTAAAATACCTCGCCTGGTTGGTGAATGCTCACTACACACCATCGATTGGCGTAACCGTGTTGCCCAGGTAGGCGTCTGCATCTGGAATCCAAATGATCGCCACCACGGCTATGGCCAGCAAGCGATGAAGTTCTTAACGGAGTGGAGTGCCAAACAACTTGGTTTGCAGCGGCTCGAGGCCTGGATTCTGGCTAATAACGTGGCCTCGCAGCGGTTGGTGATTCGGTTCGGCTTTGAGTACGAAGGCAGGCTACGCGGTCGTTACCAGTTCAACGGAGAACGGCACGATGTGGAGATATTGGGATGGACGGTGTCGTAGCATTGAGGTTCTCCGGGGTGAGCTAAGTCAGGTCTTAGTAGCATCTGTTCGCGAATGCGCCCACGCACTATACACCCCAGTTGCACATATGCTACACTAGTTGCAGTATATGGCAACTCAACAAGGCCCATCTGCGAACACACCCCCAACGAGCTCGGCTCGTCCAGCTGGTTCTCGGCACTCCCTGACAGATCCAGCCTTGGTGACACGGTTACATAAAACGAAAGCTGCGCTACTGGCGGTAAGCTTGACTCTCGCTGGAGTGCTGTTAATGATGCTGGGAGGTTGGCTTGCTAAACACCCTCTTGGCGAGTGGGGCTGGCTGCAGGCATTGCCCCTCGGAGAGTTAGGTGGCACCTTGTTTGGTGCCGGTCTACTCGGAACACTGTTTGAATATGCCTTCCGCAAAGAACAAGATGAGGCCAGCGCCGAGCGTTTTCGCCAGATCATTCACGAGCAAGCACCCAGTTTGCGCGATGCAGTTATTGAAGGCTTTGCCATCAATAAACAAGACTTGGCCCGCGTGGCTACGCCAGAATTGCTGGACACGATCGCGGCCAATGCTTTGAGTTTGCGCCTGGGCGACGATCAGTTCGCCAGTGAACTCTATGGAGATATTCGCGACCAGGCCATTCGCGCCGAGGAGCGCTGGCATGATGTGGTGGTGCGCGTTCGCCTCTCTAAGTACTTAGAGAGTAGTACAGTCGGTACTACTCTCCTAGCCGTTACTGTAGAATGGGAATACACAACGATTCCCGCTTACCCCGTGCGCCGATTTGCGTGCGTGTCCGACAGGGCAGAGTACAACGAGCTGCTGCTGGATATTCCAACGACATCGCCGTGGCTGGTAGTCGCGCGCGACGGGGTTGACCCCCGCAGCCGCCAAACCTACGAACTACTTGAATTGACCGCTGATGGGCATCCGCAACCCATCCGTCGCTCACAAACCAGCACTGGCCAGACCTACCATGTGCGGCTCAATCCGAGTGTTGTGACGGGGCGGCCGGTTCGGTTACGGCACGTGTTTCGTACAGTTGCTCCAACCTGGAGCCACCGTATTTTCGTTGAACTGCCGCAGCCTGCCCGTGGTTTCAATCTAGCGGTAGATTACACAGACACTTCGATTGCCGAAATGAAGGTTAGCGACACGGTCGGTTCCCTCCGTCCACCCCTGATCAGCTATGCACCGGCCGGAGCCACTGGCAAATCTGTTTCAGTTGAAGCCTCTGGGTGGCTTATGCCCAAAACCGGCTTCTCGTTTGTTTGGACGCTCCAAAGCGAACTGCCCCAGGCCGAACGTGGCCGTGGGGCAGTCCCTCGCGCTGGCTTAGTGCGCAAGTAGGTCGCATTACTCGCCGCCACCGGTCATGAGAATCACCTCCTTCTGGCTTCGATCCCTAGCTAAGCCGCCGCCATTACCACTGAACGCTTATCCACTGGGCCTGGAGTCAGCTTGAGCGAGATTTTTGCCGCCCTGAACTGGGGCTTACGTGCATGCTACTCATAAGTATGTAGACTTTCAAGTAGCGGCTGCCAAGGCTAGAACCCATGGCGGTAGGCGATCTCCAAAAGGCAGTAGGTGCATATCTACGCCGCTATCGCCAGGAGCGTAGCCTCAGCCAAGAAGCCTTCGCCGAGCTCTTGGGTGTTCACCGCACCTACATGGGCGGTATTGAACGCGGCGAACGCAACCTCACTCTTCAAAACGTTGAACGCCTGGCCGACAAACTCGGTGTTGGCGTGATGGAGGTGTTGAGGGGGTAGGTCGACCCCACAGCTAGGTGCAGTCAAAATCTGGTGGGCGTTGCGCGGGTGCCCCCTCCAACCATGGCGCTATCAAGGCTTCAGGAAGCCACTGTGTCGCCCAGGCTATATTCGCCAAATGCCATGAGGCCGTTTCTGATCAACGTAATCCCCTTGATATCAGCGAACGCTTTATCGCGCACACAACTCACAAAGTCTTCGTTGTTTGCTCCAGAGCGACCTGCGCGACTTGGGTCACCTTGCCCAAGCGGCTGATTTGGGTCGAGGCCTAGTTCTGTTGCCGCTTCCTTCATGCCTTCTTCGCCGAAGTTTTCCTTCATGATGCGTTCAGCATCTTCCCTGGTAGGTGCGTTGTCATTTTCCTCTGAGCCTGGCTCAGTTTCGCAGTCGTCATCTGTGTTGTTTGCGGAGCAGCTTGCACGGCAGGCAGCGCAGTGAATGGCACAATGGCGGCAAATGCCAGTGCGCAGGTGCGGCGTGTAGTGGTAACGGTTACGTTCGCATGAGTCTTGTTCCTTTCCTTCGCGGCGAACACGGTAAACATGCAAACTATGAGCATGTTGCCCACGACTGTAACAGCCCTCATGAACAGTGTCCGGGAAGTGCAAATACCTTTCAATAATTAGCTGATCTGAACCCTGAGATAGGGGAAATAACAGATGCTGAACGGCGTACTGCTATGACCTAAATTTGAAGAGAAATAGCGCCACACACAGGGAAAATAAAAGAAAAACGCCGAGCAATTATTCACGTATACACATATGCAATGTGTTAGCAGGCCAGTAGGATTACGAGCCTACTGGCAGCCCCTCATCCTCGCAGCATCTCCAGCACATTAACCCCTAAGATGTCGGCAATACGCTCCACACTCTTGAGCGTGAGGTTGCGCTCGCCACGTTCCAAACCGCCCATATAGGTGCGATGCACACCAACCATATCAGCGAAGACTTCTTGACTCAGTCCCTTCCCAAGGCGGTAGCGGCGTAAGTACACGCCAACTGCCTTCTGGAGATCGCCTTCCGCCATGCCATTTAGCCTGATGGGATGCTACTGGAAAGTCTACATACTTATGAGTAGCATTAAGAGGTGAGGCGTCTGCACTACATGTGCGCGCCTCAAGTGCCACACCAGGCCTAACCTAAGCCACCACAGCCCCACGTTCGTGACCGTGGGGCGAGGTAATAGGCTAGGTCTGGTGTGGTTAGGGAAAGTGCGATAGGTAATGCAGTAGAACATGCCTGGAGGCAACCCACACAAACTTTGCGTTAAATCGTCACATGTTGAAATCAACCCCAAGCCAGGGCCAAAGGTGCTTGATTGCAACCACGGCTTCATATCTGCTATGCTCGCTATGCAAGGCACGCACCGTGCCGTTGCCCCAACGCCCCGCGCGCCAGTTCACCCAACCCTAAGAATGGCGCGTGGGGTGTTTTGCTTGACATGACTAAGACCAGCTAGCATGCACCTTGAACAGGTGTTATGAGCTCGTGATACGGACGACGGTTAACGTCCCACTTTTTTCCGTTAAAGTTCGCGGGCTGCTCACGCCGTGATGTGTAAGTCAGAACCAACTCATGCTTCGCGCGCGATATGGCAACGAAAAAGGTGTGAGCTACTTCTTTCGGGATAGTAGTGTTAGGAGCACAATCAGTTGATTTAGACCAAAAGAGCTCATGCTCCATTCCAAGCACTACAACCTTCTCAAACTCTAGCCCTTTACTTTTGTGGATAGTGAGGATGCGTATCGCTTCTTCACCCGATAGCCTTCGAAGTGCACCGGCGGGGTTCCCATCGACACTAAGTTCTTCAGAAAACGCGCTGTATGCCTCTTCCTTGCATTCCTGCAAGTATTTTCCCTGCTGATAGCTATTGGATAGCGATCGGAACAGAGAATCCGGAAAGAGTTGCCACAGCCCATCAAGGAGAACCTCCCAAGCATTAGAATCAGCGCTATCGAAACTTGCAGAGTGTATGGTTTGAGACACACGAGAAATAAGGTCATTGAGGCGATTATCGAACCGTTGAGCTGCTTCTTCTGTCACTGTAATACGTTCAGCAAACTGCTTGAGCGCGATGTATGCACCAGGATCAGAACCTTTAATAACTAGTCGGAGGAAGTTAAAAATAACAGAGGCCACTGGCTCAACCAATAGGTTTTGCATCTTAGCGTCATTGCAGTAGGCAATATCTAACTTGCGCAACTCATGCATAAGTGGCTTAGCAATGAATTCAGGTTGCTGGCGGACCAAAATAGCAATTTCACTTGGTTTAGTCTTATCCTGAATCCAAGATTGAATCATGCATGCAATATTTTCAGCCTCCTCAGCATCCGAAGAATAATGCCAAATATTGATGTTGCCTTCGTTACCGTCGATTACACTATCCAAAAGAGCAGCACTGGGATCGAAAAGCCGCGCAACATTCTGCTGCGCCCGTTGAAGTTTTGGCTGCGACCGAAAGTTTCTATATAGGTGAGTTTCCTCAGCGCCAAAATCAGTCTGAAACTGCTGCATGATACCGTCCAGCGCACCAGCCCAGCCCATGATTGTTTGTTTGGCATCACCAACCGCAGTGATGACACTATCAGTGCCTTTAAAAATACGTTTAGCCAAGCCATACTGCAGGTTGGTCGTATCTTGGAATTCGTCCATAAACACATGGCTATAGGTTTGCCGCAATCCTGAAAGAGCATAGGGAACAGTATCAAGCACCTGGCTAGCTCTGGCCATGAGTTGCTTAAAATTACTACGGCCAGGTTGAAAGTCACCGTCATCTAAGTATTTATCTATTTCGTAGTCTTCATCCAGCTTATAGCTACCGGTTAATACAGTTCGGTAGTTATCTACCAACATCTTGGCAAAGGCATCAAAGGTCATGCTGTCGAAACGATCAGCATACTGGACTCCAGAGCGCTTGCGCACACGCTCACTAAGGTTACGCGCAGCATCTACCTTGAACGAGATTGCCAAAATACGCCGTGGGTAACGACAAGCACCAGTACGGAATAGAAAATCAGCACGCTGTGCAAGCAGTTCGGTCTTACCAGCCCCTGGCCCAGCACTGACGACCATGTTTTCTGATGACGTTACGGCCTTGTACGCATTAGGTTCAAGCGTGAGGTCGTCAATTGGCGTCCATTTTTCTGGGGCGATCATTCCGGCAGCCCCTTTAGCTTTCTTTTGACTGCATCAACCAAGTTTCTGAGAGGGTGCGGTAGGCTGTCTTTCAGATCACCATCATTCATGCATGCTAATGCATTCAAATGCGTAGCAGGCTTACTATTGCTTTTGAATCGCGTTCTGTAGGCATCAAAAAGCTGGCACACATCTTCAGGAAGTAACTTGGTATCTTCAGCACTATCACCAAGCACTCGTTTTATCACTTGGTTGGCAGGTTCTTTAATTTCGTTTTCTTCAATTTCATACACACCCGGATATGCCTGGATCATCATCATATCAAGATCAAGCGGGCGTGAAAAAAATACACTTTTCTCCTCTAGCGAATCGATGTGGGTATCTGATACTAATTTCCCTATATTCTCATTACAGAATTTTATATTTTTTGCATATTTTTCCTCATCATACTTTCCCAAAAAGTACAATTGCTCAACTGCATACTTAACACGACCATATCCACCTTGGTAACGCCCATAGTCAAGGTCAAGTAGTGTGACATGAGGGATTTCGAGTGCGTTTAGCAAACGCCAGAAGTGATTCACATGGCGGCCACCGAGCGGCACCACCGATACCGATACGTCGTCCTCAACAATACCTGACGCCGCAAGTATACGCGGCAGCACCAGCATCTCACTAGCACCTTCGCCAAGTACGACTAGGCGAGAAAAGTACATTTCGGGGTACGCTTTGACTGCTTCGTTAACATATTTAGCCGCTTCATCACTTTCTACTGGGAGGGTGATGTATTTAACATTTGTCTGTCGATTATCATTCAGACGCAAAAAGCGGATGGCAGTCGGCTTAACTCGCTTGAGTAATGTTGGGGTATGAGTCGCAATGACGGACTGAACGTGACCAGCTTTGCTTGCTTCTAGTAGCTGCTTGGCGATACGCCCTAAGTAGTGTGGGGCAAGGCTGTTCTCTGGTTCCTCGACAGCAATAATGGTATGTACTGGCGGGTTGAGTCGGTCAGGGTCAATACCTTCTATCCCTTCGCACATAACTTTATGCGCCAGAGATACCCACGTCAGAATGATTGAAAAATAGAGTAGGGACTTCTGACCGTCACTCAGGTTTTCTAGTGGTAGCGCTGCGCCTGTATGTGACGGGTTAAAAGACACAGACAATTGGCGTAGGATGCTGTCGAGTTCACCATTACCGAAGGTAATTGCTGGATCGGTGAGAAAGTTCCCTTTATGCAGTTGTTTCCAGTTCTTTTCAATATTCTCACTGATTGATGTCACAACAGGATTCTTTGCTACTGAGCTAGTAATCTCTGTGAACTTCTCGCTAACTTCTTGGCGTTGCACCTGCCAATCTGCTGCACGTAATGCTCGCCCTATTAAGGATGAGGCGGTGTAAGTGATCTGCTCATTAGGGTTGCGCCTGGCTGGAAGATAGTAGACAGCAATCTTGTTGCGGTCAGTACGCGGCATGGTTGCAAAACGGAGTTCACCATCCTCTTTGACCTGCACGTACTCAATTTTCTCCTCAACTATGCCGTCCTTAGCAAGATTAGCTGTTAGCCGCACTCGCATTTTTGGCAATCCATCACTGCCTCTCTCTTGAAAGCTCATCTGCTTAAAAAATTCCGGAACAGATGGGTCAAACTGGCCGTTCAGCATAGTAGCGGCAAATTCAGCCTCAATCCAAAGTTCAGGTTCTTGATCTAGCCACTCCTGCTCCCCCAGACTCATCTTGTCCATGGGACGGTGAAAGTCTGAAACCTGAACAGTGCGTTGTGACTGAATGGGGCTGAACAACCTAGACAACGCCTGCAGGACAGCGGTTTTACCTGCTCCATTCGGGCCAAGCACGTAGGTGATATCGTCTTCAAGATGAATCACCGTCTCTTCAGGGCCAAAGGATTGAAAATTACAGATACGTAGAGTCGAAAGTTTCATCATCTTCTTTCCGTTAACTATATTTATAAATACTTATACCACCCAACATAAGCTTTACAAAGAAGATACCCCCAGGGGTAAATAGCGGTGACATATCAACAACAATGCGTCGCGATCAACAAAACAGTGACCAAGATCTTACTTCTCTGATCTATTTGAAGTGTAACCTTTAATTTGTAGATTGATTACAAGATCTACTCCTGTATAGCACATCATCGAAAGGAAGTGTACATGATGGCAAGAGGAAAAAAGGTCAATAGAGCCTGGGAGAATACAAAAGCGGCAGTTGGAATCGTTGCAGCCATAGGTGGCTCACTGAGCGGGCCGCCATCCATATCAAGACAGATGGACACTCTGGGAAGAAGAACCCAAAGCGAGCAACAGGAACTTATTCAAGCAGTAAATGAGGCGGTCAGAAACAAAGGCTATCGCAAAGAAAAAAGAAGGTCCCGATAAATCTAAATAGCACCTCGTATGTACCTTGTCTTTCTGCATGCGGGGTGCTACTATATGTTTATACATGATACGTCTTATTATTATGAGGTTAATCGGGCTTTTTCTCCTAGCTGCTGGCATATGGATTGCCGTAGAAATGACACGCCTATTCATTGCTAACGACGCAAAACAGATAGCAGTGTTGTGGTACTTACCGATCATTGGCATTGGATGCTTGCTGGTATGTGCTGGTGGTGGCCTGCTATCTGCCAAGACTTGGCAAGAAGTTAAAGAGGAGGTTGTTGAGAGTCTAACGTGGTTGTGGCTCGCCCGCTGATTATCTATCGTTTGAGGTCTGGGCTATCTATGTCCAAGGACGATTAGTAGAAGTGACAACCTGGTAGCTTGTCAAAAGCAAGATGCAGGCTAGTCGGCTGATTCTGTGCTACGACCTCGGTGCTGTCATTTTCATAGACTAACCGGTAAAATCAACAACTGTCGCGAAGTTCCGTATCTAGGTCACTGGCAGATCCTGCGCAACTACGACGAAGGCAAGTTTTCTGACACAGCAAGTGCGCCGGGAATGCGCTAGTATGGTGGCTCACACATGCCGATGCCCGAGAAACTGTCGCTCGGGCGCACAGCGAGTTCCCGTAGGATATAATTAGCAATCCTAACGAGAAAAGTTGAGAAGAGGCACCACTGAATATTCAGCAATACAATAGAATTCACCCCCACAATATGTGATATAAGTCATATACAATATCACATCCGTATAACAGGAATTAGTGTTTTGCATGAATTGATGAAAGCCTTCTAGGCATTTTTACAATTCCGTAATAGAAGAATATATGCAGTAGAACATTTATTCGGGTGTAGCAGCTACACAAGGATGCGATTCAGATGGAATTTTGCTATAGAATTCAAATTAAGCAAAATTAATCAAACTGAATAATCAAAGGAGTTGGTTGCTGTGTCCACCATCACCCGTCAAGTTCTAACAGTATACTCAACACTTGCTCTAGTTATGATGCTATCGGTATCTACGCATCAGGCAATCGCAACCGAGAACCATTTTTTTGAAATCGCCTACACCAATGATAAGGGTTTCTCGCCCAGGACAGAGCCGTCCATAGGGGCAGAACACGATAGTAACTATGTTCTCAAAAACGGCCAACCTATCAAGGTGATCTGCGAGACTGAGGGAAGTATGGCAGAGAGCGACAGATCCGCCAGTGATATCTGGGAAAAGCTTGAAGATGGAACCTATGTACCAAATGTTTTCGTGTATACCGGTGTTGATGACTGGACACCAAACATTCCTCGTTGTAATGAAAAGAAGCCCGAGAAAAAGAAAGAGTATTCCCGTCTTGGAGCAGCAATCTACGCCCACGAGTACGCCAATACTATCGATCTATTAATTGCACAAGATTGTACACGATTTGTTTCGTGGTCATTGTGGTATGGCGGTGGTCTACCGATGACCGAAGATTGGAGTCCTCACAGCAAAGACCCTAAAAAGGTCGCTAAGAGTTGGCTACTCAAAGACCACACGGTCGCAGCGGTCAATGCTAACGAGTTTACACGGTATATGAAAAATTCAGGCACGGCTGAGGTAAAAGAGGTTGCATGGAGCGATAATACAGCTGGTGGCGCTGAGCTTGGTGATATTATAGCTTATGATTGGGATTCAGGATCTGATGGTAAAATTGATCATTTGGCTATTGTGACCGATTTTACAAAAGAACACTATCCGTATGTCACTCAGCACTCCCCCAATCAAATTGATCGGTACTGGTCTTACTCAGCGACTGAAAAAACTGGATAGAGTATGCCAGCCCCGGATCAAAAGCATACTTGATACACATTATAAAATAGTATACAATATAAGGTATATGATAGGTGCTGAGACAATAGCCCAAGTGGCACTACCACACTGGCTTGGCTGGTTTTGGTACCTCATGCCTTTCTCACTCGATCGCCACGAAGGTTGGGTGATTTGGCTAGATTCTTTGCGGTTTGGCCTGCGCCCCGTACAAACGGTACTTTTTGCTATTGCGCTTGGGGGTTGCTTAGTAGTCATCCCGCTTCGTATGACACGGCGCTACCAGGACTGCCCCAAGGCAGCTGTATCCTGGGTAGCTGGCACAGCGCTCACTCTAGCGCTACTGGCATCGGCTTATCATATTTACCGCAGTGCTCCTTTCTACGCGACGCTTGCCGTGCTGCTGACAGTCGTGCCACTCAGTATCGTCTTTATTATAGTTCGCTGGCTTCGGCTCGCTCGGCGTGCGAGTAGTTCGTAAAGACGTCACCTAGGTATCCCCCATACGAGTGGTGTTGACGAGTATCTAGTTTACTAAGCGACTGCAGGGATACCTGGTGCGAGGTACAGCATCAACCAGCAGCATTTTGAATAGCTAGAGCGAATAATCAGCCCGTAGAGCTGATAAAATTCTGCCAGATCTCGTGTGGGGATCACCACGTGTTTTGCCTGCTAAGTAGTAATGTATCCGTTGTCATTATAAATTTTTCGCAAGCTGCGGTGCGCTGTTCATTTTAATGTCAATTCATGCCATAATGGCTATAGAGCCAGCGTAATTAGTAGCCTATGAACGAATTCAAAAACTCCATCATTATCTACCAACCACATACTGACCAACCCGCCATTGATGTTCGTCTAGAAGGCGAGACAGTGTGGTTAAGCCAACGGCAGATGTCGGTATTGTTTGATACTAGTTCAGACAATGTCGGGCTCCACCTGAAGAACATCT
>ERZ772962.1187-NODE-1187-length-14219-cov-3.776405_pt1 | contig 14219 bp, 16 predicted proteins | sample MGYA00580676_ERZ772962 | MGnify/ENA primary metagenome ERZ772962 (study PRJEB29015, sample SAMEA2738049) | human oral metagenome | biome: human oral; feature: human-associated habitat; material: saliva | place: China | collected 2230 ...
GGAAGGTCCGCCAGGTGTTGGGGCCGAGGATGCCGTCGGTCTCCAGCGCCGGGGTGCCGTTCAGCGCGATCTGAGTGTCCGCCGGAACAACCGAGTTGAGGAACGCCTGGAACCGCTCGACGGCGGGGGAGCCGTCCTCGTCGAGCACACCATCGATGGTGGTCCCCATGACCTGCTGAAGCCGGCCGATGGTCGCCATGCCGAAGACACCGGTGCACCGGAGCTCGCCCTGTCCATCGGACTTGTTCCACTTGCCCGTGTAGGGATTCACGTCCACCACCGGCGCCGGGGACTGCGCGGCCACGAAGCCGGAGCCATTGGACAGCTCGGACAGGTGCGAGTACCAACGACCGGGGCAGTCGGTGCTCATCCAGTCGCGGTGGCCCACGATGGGCAGCGGGCCGTGCTCGGCGCGGATCGCCCGGATCAGGCCGATCACGGTCGCCACGTCGCCGTCGGTCATCTCCGGCCGGCACTCGATGCCGATGGAGCGGGGGTTGCCGCCGGGGCCGGCGTGCCAGGCGCGGTCGTAGTCGTGCACCAGCTGAGTCACTCGGCCGGCCGAGGCGACGTAGTGGGCGCTGGAGTTGCCGTCCTCACGGCAGAGGTAGTTCACCACGTTCTGGTGCGACTGGCCGTCAACGCCCCAGTGGTGGATCGTGATGGAGTCAACGTCGCCGTAGGGGCGCCCGCTGGAGTAGTTGGGGGACCACTGGACGTCGGTCACCGCAGCGTTGGTCATAGTTCCTCCTGTCAGTAGGTGATACAAGCGTATCGGTCAGTAGTGGGACTTCATCTGGTACACGTCTCCGAATGGGTCGAGCCACAGCGACTCACCCGGCGTGCCCTCGTCAGGCGGGAGCCGCCCGCCCCACATCGCCCCAGCCAGGCGCTCCTGTGCTTCTCGGATCGCTCGGAGGTCCTTGTCGATAGCGGCCTTGGCGCCGTCGATGAGCTGCTGCGAGCCGGTCAGCTTCTTCACCAACGCCTCGGTGTCAATCGCTGAGGCCACCGTGTGCGGGAACGGCCTTGACCAGGGTCCCGGCTTGCCGCCCTGAGCAAGCAGACGCACGCGGAAGTTGTACTTCTGTCCTGGGTCCAGCGCCGCCTGCGCCTCGGTGACGCTCTTGTCATAGATGCTTCCTGTCGCCTTCCAGCCACCGGGCGGCTCAGACTCGCCGGCGAGGTGGATCGACACCTGCCACCGGTTCGCCCACCACGGGGCCGGCTGACGGTTCGCCGTCGTGCCGTTGAACCGGATCGTGGCGACACCCATCTGGGACAGGACAATCGGCCTGGATGCCTCCGGCGTCGGGGGCTGAGTCCACTCCAGCCGGAGCATCTGCCCGGACTCGTCCCAGTCGCTCGGGATGCGCTTGTCGGTCCGTGCCTGAACCCAGAACAGATACCGGACGCCGAGCTCGGCGCTCCCCCACGCGACCTTGTTCGCCGTGGTGACGAGCTGAGTCTCCTCGAGCCACTCCTTGGTCCCGTTCACCTCGAAGTTGCGCACGCGGGCGATGCGCACCCGGTACTCGACGATCTTGTCCTTCAGCTCGACCCCATTGACGTCGAGCTTCGGTGCGGGCCATGCCATCTCCACCAGGGTCTCGAGCCCGGACCCCGTGTCCGTGACCGTGCCCTTCACCTCCAGCGTGCTGGACCGGATCACGGCCGGCGTCTGCGCGACCTTGGCCTGAGACGACCGAGATCGGACGGGCTCCGCGGTGGAAGTGGCGGCCGTGCCCGTGGAGAGCTTCGAGGCCGCGACCTCCTGGGCGAGCCGCGTCTGCGCGTTGGCGATCATGGTCCCGAATATCGTCGAGCCGGAGCACCGGCCGTCGGAGTAGTCGACCTGAATCTGGCTGACACGGAGCCACTGATCCCGTCCAGCGGCGTGCTCGACCCAGAACCAGTCCCCGACGTTGTAGTCAACCCACGGGAGGAAGCAACCGGGCTGATCCGCCTGCCAGTCCCGGACGATCTCCTCCTTCGGGCGAGACCGCTCCAAGAGCGCCTCCTGGGCGGCCAGCTGGGCATCGCTCTGGGTCTCAACCCAGTTGGCCTCCAAGGAGACCTCCCGGCCCTCGCGCGGGTCGAAGTCGGGGTCTGTAGGCACCTGGACCTTGAACCGGGCTCCGTCCTTCCCGAGGACATGAACCGCCGTGGCGATGTCTGCCCACGAGAGGGAGTTGGTTCCCCCGCTGGACCGGCCAGCCGGCCAGCGCTTCGGGTGCAGCGACTCCAGGGGCTTGTTCACCGGAGGCACCAGGACGAGCTGGCGGCCCTCCCACCGGGGCTGAAGCGCCCCGATCTTCTGGAAGCTCTCGAGCAGGGACCAGAGCGTGGAGGTCCACTTGACCTCCATGCCCTTGACCGATGGGTACTTGGTCCACGCGTTCCCGTTGGCGTCCGCCGCGGGGGCTCCCTTGAACGTGAGTCCCCGCCCCCACCCGCGGTCCTGGGCCTTCAGCCAGGTCTGGATCACCAGGTCCGCGGGGACGTCCGTGGTCGAGTTACCCTGCGCGGGCTTGTTCACGTCCTTGCGCAGCCTGAAGTTCTCCTCCCAGACAAGGGCCTGCTTCAGCCGCGCGCTGATGTGCACGCAGTCGATGGAGCGGGACTTGGTTCCGTCAGGCAGAAGGTTCCACGTCGCCTTGCGAATGAGGAACCTCCCACCAGGTGGCTCTGTCCACGTCAGCCCGCCGTCGAAGGACACCTCGACGGCGATCTCGTTCTCCGCTTCGAGGGCCGGGTTAGGCTCCTCGGTGTGGGTAAGCTTCAGCGCTGGCACCCCCGAGATGGATGTAGTCAGGCTGATCTTGGTCGCGTGGTGGAGGACACCGATGCGGTCCCGCCGTAGGCCCCGTAGGCCGCAGCGCGGAGCATCATCCTCGGCTTGCTGACGCTCATCGTCAGTACGCCCCCTTCCACCAGAGGATCGCCGAACCTCCGTTGACCTCAATGACCCCATCGCCGTTCTCCCGCTGAGTGAGGCGGAAACCACCGGGAGAGATCGACAGTGTGGGGGTGGCGCGCTGATACACCGGCATGGTGGTGGGGTCATCTACTCCAGCATTCAGTTCCCGCCCAAGGGGCACGGATCGCACGTCCCAGCCCTCGGTGTCAATGACGAGCCACTGCTGGCTCGGCACGCGGCCAACACTCAGGGACGAGTCGCCGATGATGTCTCGCACCACGACGGTGCCGCCGTCGGTGTCCGCCTTCACCGCGATGTGGGTGGCAATGGCGTCCTTGCCGGAGATGATCGGGAAGGACTTGCGGCCGTTCGTCACTGCATCGACACGCTCGGGGGTCTTCCGCCGCCACTCGCCGGCGACCGCCTCGACGGTGAAGGAGACCAGGAGGTCACCATCGACACCCTTGGGCTTGGCGGAGACCGAGCTCGACACGCGCACCAGAGCCTCCAGCTCCTCGCCGTCGCGGCGGGTCCAGCCCATGGTGTGCAGCGACCGAGCACCTGTGATGCGGCGCAGGGTGCGCAGCCCGGCGGTCTGGTGGGTGGCGAGGATGAGCAGCTCCAGCTTCACCGTGGAGACGCCGGCTGCCATCGGGGCCAGGGCGAGCACACCGTCGTAGCGGGGCACCTTGACGCTGGGCGAGACCATCGACCCCCACTGCGGGAGCTCGGTCTTGTCCGTGAGTCGCCAGCGTCCTGCCGGGTCATCCAGCGGGATGCCATCGATTGAGTACGTGTCGTTGGGCATGACCCCAGTCTATTAGGACAGGGCCAGGGCGATGCCCTGCGCGACATCGCTCCTCGTCTTCCAGTCCTCCTGCTTCTGCGGGTAGTGGTTCGTGATGTTGATCGTGGGCTGGACGCCGCCGGGCGCCGTAGCGCCGAGCTCAACGTCAGGGTTGAAGCCGCGGCTGACCTTCCAGGCCGTGCGCGCGGCCGGGTCCTCAAACCCGACCTTGATGCCGTTGGTGATGTCCCTCATCGTCCGCTCGAGCTCCGGCATGGCGCCGCGCAGACCGGCCTGGAGACCGTCCATGATCCAGCCGCCGGCGGGGACCAGCAGCCGGAGGTCATAGGCGCGCGGGCCCTTGTGCTCGGCGATCCAGTTACCGATCCCGCCAACCCAATCCTGCACCTGAGTAAAGGCGGACTTCAACCCGTTCAGGAAGCCGGTGATGATGTTCTTTCCAGCGTTCACGAGCCAGCTCCCCGCGTTGGAGAACATGTTGATGATGTTCTGCGGGAGGTTTCGGAACCAATCGAGCATGCTCGACCCGATCTCCTTGACCCCGTTCCACAGCCCAGTCATGGCGCTGGTGACGAGACTCTTGATCCCGTTCCATGCGGCGCTCCACAGCCCGGGGATTGCGTTCCACAGGTTGGAGATGAAGTTGACGATGCCCGATCCGATGCTGCTCGCGGTGCTCAGAAGACCATTCCAAGCGCTGGTGAAGAACGACTTGATGCCGTTCCAGATGGAGTTCCACAGCCCCGGGATTGAGTTCCACAGGTTGACAGCGAAGTTTAGAACCGCAGACCCAATTGACTTTGCTGTGTTGATGAGGCCGTTCCAGGTGTTGGAGAAGGCCGTCGTAATGCCATTCCACACTGCGGACCAGATTGCTGGTAGGTCGTTCCACAGCTCGGTGAGGAACTTCCACGCGATCTGCGGGATACCAATCAGGACGAACAGGATTCCGACGAGCGCCCAGTAGAGAATCGTCTTGATGGCCTCCCAGGCCGCGGCCCACGTCTGTCCGAGCAGGTCCCACACTGTCCCGAGGCCGTTCATAATCATGTCGGGGATGCCAGTGATGAAGCTGACGAAGCCTTCCCACATCCAGGTGAAGAATGCCGAGATTGTGTCCCAGGCCCCGGCCAGGAAGCCGGAGATCGCCTCCGGGATGCCCGCGACGAAGGTCGTTACCCCCTCCCACAGACCGGAGAAGAATCCCTTGATCCACTCCCATGCGACGTTCCAGGCGGCCACGATGGCGTCCCACGCGCTCACCAGCACCGGCCACACCTCGTCCCATTTGACGATGAGCAGAACAATGGCCGCGACGATCGCGGCGATGCCGACGATGATCCACGTGATCGGGGACGCCAGCAGGGCGCTGTTCATCACCCACTGCGCTGCGGCCGCCACGAGGAGCGCCGCGGCCAGTACCCCAACGGCAATGGCGACGCCCTGGATGAGTGCGGGGTTTTCCTTTGCCCATGCCGCGAAGGATTCCAGCTTGGGGGTCAACCAAGTAAGCGCCTCCGCCACCTTGTCGAACACAGTGGTGGCTATGGGCTCAAGCGCAAGCTTGACCTTATTCACTGCGATCTGGAACTTCTCCGGCCCGTCCAGGGTGTCCTCCTGGGCTTTGAGGATCGTGTCGCCTGTGGCGCCAATCGACTGCTGAAGAGTGTTCAGGTCGAAGGTCCCCGATTTGAGAGCGGACAGGAACTGCGGTGCGCCCTCGGTGCCGAAAATCTTCCCCGCAGTAGTGAGTGCCGCGGCCTCATTCCCCGCAGCGAGGAAGTTCTGAATCTCCCCCACGGTGCGGTTAAAGGCATCCTTCGGCGCCTCACCACCCTTAGCCAGGTTGACGAGGCCCTGTGTCATAGAGCTGAGGGTCTTCTCCGTGCTCAGCCCCGCCTTGTCCAAGGATCCGATGAGAGAGACCGTATCCTCGAAGGAGAACCCGAGCTGCTGCACCGTGGGCGCGGCCTTGGCCGTCTCGGCGGCGAGATCGTTCATGCCGACGCCGGTGGCCTGGCTGATCTGGAACAGGCGGTCCATCATCTCGGACGTCTGGTCCAGGGGGACGTTGAACGCCTGGAACGACGTGGTGAGCTTCCCGACGTCGAGCTTCTCCCCGAACAGGTCGCCGGCAGCGATCACCTGGGACGCTACGGTCTCCAGCTCGGTACCGGTGAGCCCGAGGCGGGTGTTCAGGTCAGCCACGGTAGTTCCAGCGTCCTGGAACGTCGTGGGTACCGTGGTGGCGACCTTCCGCGCGCTCTTCTCCAGCCCCTCCAGAGCGGTTCCGGTGGCGCCTGTTCCGACGCGAATCGTGTCCGACATCTTGTCGAACTCGTCCCCGATGTCGTAGAGCACTTTGCCTACACCGAGTGCAGCGGCACCTAGGGCTGCGGCAATCAGGCCGGGGTTGATGGCCCCCTTGAGGCTGGACCCGAACTCACCACCGAACTTGGCTCCGCCAGCGGCGCCGCCAGCTCCGATCGCGTCACCCGCGGCGGCGCCGGCATCCTCACCGGCCTTCTTGGCCGGGGGGAGGATGATGTCCGCGATCTGCTTCTCCGCCCCGGGTGCAGCTGCGATGAGCTCGTAGTACGCGGTTGCGAGCTTGGGCCCGTCAGCCATCGATGTCCTCCGGTAGGTTCAGGATGCGTCGCATCTCGTCGATTGATGTTCCCTCGCCGTACGGCGCGGGGTTCCCCTCCGCCTCTGGTGGTCGGATAAGGCTGGTCACGGGCATGTACTCGGGCGGGTCCACGCGCTTGTCGCCGGCGGTCTGCCAGGACAGCACGCGCAGCAGGTGGACGATGAGCGACTGCATGTGCTCGTTGGGAGACCAGGCGCCGCGCTCGATGGCGAGGCAGGACCCCGGCGGCGGGCAGGTGAGGTAGGCCTTCAGGTCTTGCCAGGAGAGGCGGCCACTCCACACGTCGTCGAGTGACCGCCCCATCCCAAGCAAGTCAGACCTCACCGCGTTCTCATAGCGGTAGGCCTCCGTCAGGAGGCCGAGGATTCCCCCACTGAGGCACCGGACGCCTCCCCCCAGGCAGTGATGATTGCCTCCAGCTGGTCGCTGGACACGGCATCCGTCAGGCCAGGGCAGTAGTCCTCGATGGTCTCGAACTGGATCGACTCGGCCTCCAGGCGGGCGAGCGCCCGGGCGTCGTCGGAGAGGCTCTCGTCCTTCAGGCGGCGAGCGGCCTCAGAGAGGCGGCGGCGGTACGACGCCTTGATGTGCTTCAGGAGCGGCATCGACCGGTCCTCCTTCTCGCCGGGGAGGCGGAAGATGAAGCGGTTCTCAGCCTTGTCGGCCTTGGCTCCCGGGACGAGGAAGGCGCCGGCGGCGGGCTTGGTCATTGTGTGATCCTATCGGTTGGTGATCGGGCGTGTCAGTTCTTGACCCAGAACTCGCGGTAGAACGCGCCGTCTACCGGGAACAGGTCGAGCTTCAGGGTGTTGGCCATGATGTCTTTGCCGTTCATCTCGACATCGCCGTCAATGACGGCCTGGGCGTCGTCGTAGACGATGGTGCCCTTGGCGACGTCAGTGTTGACGATGACCACGATTCCGCGGTGGGGCGGAATCTCGTTGAGCTTTCCGACAATGTTGATGTTCTTGCCGGTCTTGGTGACGTTGGCGTCGCCGTAGACGAGTTTGTGGCCGGTGATGTTCAGGTACTCGGCGACCGGAATCTCAACCGACGCCTCGGCGCCCTCGCGGGTGGATAGGATGACGTCGCCGCCCCACGCCTTCACCTTCGAGGTGGAGTTGGAGATGGAGCGCTTCGGGCCGGCATCCGTGAGGTAGCCGATGGCCTCCAGCGTGACGCCCTGTGGGGCGTTCGCGAGGTCAATGTGGGCGGTGATCTTCTTGGCGTCCTCGGTGGTGCACACGAACACACCGCCGATGACGGACATCGGCTTGGGCGCAATGACGTTTGAGGCGTCGCTCTTGCCGTTGACGGGCATTCAGTCCTCCTTGTAGTGCGGGGTCCCCGCACCTTGGGCGGGCTTGGCTCTAGTCTACGTCGAGGCGCTCAGACTCCGCGGTGACCTCACACTGAGCCGAGAACCGACGTGCATCGGGGTAGCTCGGGTGCGGGTTGTCATAGGGGCCGCTCTGCACTCGGCCGGAGTGCCACTCCTGCCTGTCGCTGGCGATCACCGCGCACGCCGTGGCCGCAAGTCGCTGAGCCGCAGGCCCGTCCTGGGCGTAGCAGTGGACCATGAGGATCGAGGTGTGGGACACGAGGCTCTGCGGGTACCCCCCGGCGACGTAGATGTGCACCGTGGGCGCGGCCATCGGGTCCTTGGCCAGGATGGATGAGACCGTGACGGGGTTGCCCATAGCGGCTGAGCACTCGCGCTTGAGGACCGGGATCAGGCGCGAGAGAACGTCTGCGGGGAGGATGAGCTGTGTCATGCTCCCCCTCCTAGGACGGCTCGAGTGAGTACGTCGTCCGTCGCCTGGGCGCGGCGGCCGGCGTACGTGGCCGTCTTGACGAGGCCGCGGGCTCGGGTCTTGTTGGGCCGGGGCTCGTAGACGAACGGCTCGTCTGACGGGGCCTGGCCCCCTCGGTCTTCGTCGCCCGTCTGGCTCGTCATCGCGTTGGCCGTCGCTGCGGCCTTGGTCCCGATTGCGTCGATCTCGGACTGGTACGACTGGCGGAGCTCATTGAACCCGTCGTAGTGGAACCGAATCTGAAGGACACCCATCACCCCTCCCATCTCTGAAGGTTGAGTACTGCCGTGTCGGGTAGGAGCCCTGCCCCGGTAACGATACGGACGGGGCCGTAGAGCCGGTACGCCACGCCTCGCCACTCGATTCGCGCGTGCTTCGTGATTGACTCGGCTGCGGCCGCGTCCATGTACACCTTCTGGGTCCAGTGCTCGCCCTCACGGTGGGACGAGTCCTCCTCAGTGGGGGCCGCCTGCACGTCAACGCCCGAGATGGTGCGTACCATCTCGGGTCGGTAGACCCGCTTGGGCGCCCCGTGGGCGTCCTCAGTGGTTGTGGGCTCCGTGACCGTGATGGTTTCGGAGCCGAAGACGTCTGACCAGATACTCACAGGACGCCCTGCCCGTCGAGCCGGTGGCGCTCCACTGCGTCGGCCCATCGGCGTGTCGTGCCCGTCGTAGATGCGACGCCGAAGGAGATGGACCGCGACCCCTGGCTGATCTGGTGGACACCTGGGGTGGACAGCGTGGCATAGATGCTCGCGGCCTGCTCAGCCACAGCGTCGGCGACGTCCTCCGGCACGTCGTCACTGCCGGCGGTGTATGTGACCTCGATGGTCCCCAGCTCGGTGCCCCAGCCACCGTGGCGTCGCAGGGCGCCCGTGCGCGGGGAGTAGGTGACGTGCTCCAGCCGGATTCCGCCCAGCTTCACGGTGAGAGATGAGACCCCCTTGACCGGGAGCAGCAGGGTCTCCCCTGCTGGAGGGTCGAGGATCAGAGTCTTGGTCTCCTTGGTGACGCTGTGGCCGACGGCAGAACGGAAACGCGCGCTCGCCCGCTCGACGGCGTAGATCAGGTTCGGGTCCTGTTCTGACTTTCCGAGCGAGTGCGCGAGCGCGGCGATAGAGCAGAGAGGCGTGGCCATGCACTCAGTCTACGCGGACTTTGACCCCCTCGGCGGCCAGAGCGCGGGACAGCGGCTCAGCCTGCGGCCCTGAGATACCGATCCCAGTCGGGTCCCCGTAAACAGTGGCGACCCGCGGGAAGGTCCCACCTGGGATGCACACGGTGAGCGTGTTCGGGATGGCACACGATGCCGCCCAGCCGCATCGCATGAGCGCCTCCCGAACCTCAGCGAGCTCGTCTACGACGAACTCCGCAGCCATCTTGAGGCTCTCGTACGGCAGGACCGACTCGGGGTCCTGGCCCATTCGGACCGGGTACGCCTCCTCGGTCTCGACCACAATTCCCTGCCGGGCGACTCTGGTGGTGACGACGGCGATGGCGCCGTCTTGGAACATCTGGTAGCGCGTGGTCTGCATGGTGTGCCTCCTCAGGCGAACGACGGGGCTTCCGCGGCGGGGGCAACGAGTCGCTCATCCACGTGCAGCTGACCCTCCTGGGCCGGCACCGTCACAACGGGGAACGCATCCCGCGCAGGCTCGATGGTGTTGTGCTCCTTGCCGATGCCGAGGAGGTACATCCCGGCGAGGATAGCGGCGAGGGCGAGCGACACGATCGAGACGGCGGAGGCGATGCTGCGGACGAGGCTCATTGTTTGATCCCTTCGGTGGTTGGTGTTACAACACTACGGTGCCGAATGATCTGTTGTCAAGTGTGGTGCAAAGCACGAGGCCCCCGGGATCGCTATCGGGATCAAACCGGGGGCCTCGGCGTCAGGCCTGCATCAGGCGATGGTCGCCACGCAGACATCCTTACGGCGGCGGAACACGCCGATGATGCGGGACTTACCGCGCAGCAGAGACAGGCCGCGCAGGGGGTAATCGCCGTGCTGGTTGAAGACCTGAGCGACGTACTGCTCACGCCAGTACAGCTCATAAGCCTTCAGGTCGCCCACGATGGCGGTGCCCTTGGCGACCGCGGTGGAGGCGATGACCTTGTGGCCCCACAGCTGGAGGTTCAGCGAGCCGAACGGGCCAGCACCGAGGTAGCGGCCGTTCTTGTCCGCGGCGAGGTCCACGGACTCCAGGTCCTCGGGGTTGAGGACGATCTGAGCGCCCTGGGCGGAGTCACCGAGCGCGGTCAGCGCCTTGCGCAGGGTGTTGAAGATGGCGTCGTTACCGGTGCCAACCTTCGCCTGGGTACGAACGCCGGGGGCGCCGATGATGCCGCGGGGGCGGTCACCAGTGGCGGTGCCGGAGACGATCTCGCCCTCGATCTTCTGCATGGTCAGGGCCATGAGGACCTCTCCGACGAGGGTGACCATCACGGAGTCGTCCGCGAGCTCCTCGTCAGTGACGGGCAGGGCCTCGCCGATGGTGGTCGTGGTGGCTGTGTCAGCTCGGGTGGCGATGGTGGCGAGGGGGAACACGCCGCCGACGGCGCCGGTGCCGTTGTCCGTCTTGGCCTCGGCCTTGATGTCGGGGCCAGGGGTGACGGCGGTCAGCGCGCGGTAGGGGATCACCGAGGCGTCGGTGGTGCCGGTGGTGATGGCCGACAGCAGCGGGCCGTACTGGGCGCGCACCTCATCGTCGATGGGGCTGCCGAGGTGGAAGGCGGAGCCGCCGGTGGTGGCAGTGCCGCGGTGGGCCACGTCAGCCTTGCCCACCAGGTCGCGGACCACGAGGTCAACCTGGTCGGTGGCGCTGGAGAAACCGGAGGCGAAGCGGCTCTTGAACGCCTGCCACTCGGGAGACAGGACGAAGCGCTCACCGGCAGTCTTGCCAGCAACGTCAACGACGTCGGAGACGGCCTTGGCCGCCTTGGGGGCGCGCTCGGCGATGGCGGCCAGCTTGTCGGAGGCGGCCTTGCGGGCAGCGGCCTGCGCGTCCATCTTGGCAACGGAGTCCACGATCTCGTCAACGCGGGCGATGTCGGCCTCGGTCAGCTCGCTCTTAGCGCGCAGCTCGCCGGCCTCCTGAAGCAGCTCCTCACGAGTGCTCATATGGTGCTTTCCTTTCGGTGGTCAGAGGCCCAGGAGGGCCAGCCGGGCACGGGCGGTCCGCTGCGCGGCGTCGTCGGTCTCGGGGGTGTCCTGAGACTTCAGCTTGGCGAGAGGATTGGCGCCGCGCAGACACGGCCCCGCCTCCCACAGGTCCAGTTTAGTGAGGTGACGAATCTCGCCGCCCTCGGCCTTCTCCACGGTGTAGTCCTCGACGACCGCCGAGTAGGAGAAGTCTGTGATGGCGCCGACCTCGAGGAGCTCGGCGACAGAGCGCCCAATCTCGGTGTCGAGTGCCTTCCACTCCAGCAGCAGCCCCTCGTCGGTCTCTTCGGCCTTGGTCGAGTAGCCCACGATGTCGGAGGTGCCGTAGCCGTGGCTCCACATGATCGGGACCGTGGGGCGCTCGGCGAGCGCCTCGGAGAAGGCACCCTTGTCGGTCACCTCGCCGTCGGAGTCCACGTTGCCGAAGACAGCGACGAGGGCGGTGAAGGTGCCCGGCTCGGGCTTGTCGTCCTCGGGCTTGTCGTCCTCGGGCTTGTCGTCCTCGGGCTTGTCGTCCTCGCGACGGCGGCCCACGGCCTTGCTTGTACCCATAGTGATACAAGCGTGGGCGTGCTTCTGAACGGTTCGCTTCATGGTCTAAGCCTACGATCTCCACACATAGGCGATATCGCAGTTGCAGCCCACGATCTGGTCGGCGTCCCCGCCACCCCAGTCGTGGGGCCAGCGCATCCCGTTGGAGAACGTGGCATCCATGTCCACGGTCTCGCCGTTCATCGCCGCGTGCTCGGCGCGCGGGTGGCTCGACCCGTTGTGGACCCACATCTTCTTCACGGCGCCGGAGCGGCGCGCCCCCTCGTGAGACCCGAACCCGGCTGCGTCCTTCACCGAGGCGTCGGCCCACAGGCCCAAGCGGTCGTCGGTGAGCACGTCCGCGATGGTCTCGCGCACGGCATCCTGGGCCGAGTCGTCCCGGGACGCCAGGCCGAGCAAGCGCATCGCGGCCTCGACGGCGGCCTCGGCCTTGCCCTCCGCCATGCGGCGGATGTAGTTGCGGATCAGCCCTCGGCCGATGGTCTCGGTGCCGGTGCCCGACTCAAGGATGACGCCGTTGGCGGCGTCCACCGCCTGCTTGGCGAGGTACGGCTCGATGCGCTCGGCAAGCCTCTCGATGGCGGACTCGCTGAGCCCCTCCTTGCGGAGCTCCTCGATGTACGCCTTACGCATGCTCTCCAGAATCGAGGGCGACGGTCTTGAAGTCGCAGCCTTCAAGACCGTGCGGGCTTTTGGGCCGCGGGACTTCCCCTCCTCGGCGGCCTCGCCCTGCTGACGGTGGTCGAGCTGGTTCGTGTCGGCCCCCGCGAGGTTCTGGGACCCCGAGTCGGTGGGGCTGGCCTGCCCGCCCTGAATCACGTTCAGCGGGACGATGAGCTCCTCGGTACCCTCCAGATACGGCAGATCAAGGCGCTCCCGAGCCTCTGCGCGCGTCATAACTGGGCCGCCCGTGGCGGACTGGAGCGCCTGCACGCGCTCCAGCAGCGTGCCGTCCTGGGCCTCCGTGCGGTCGAGCACTCCGTAGACGGCGGTGTCTCCCCCTGCGAGCGCGGGGACGATCTCGGCGTTCAAGGCGTCCTCGATGCGGCCGATGAGCGGGCCAAGCACGCGGGTGTACAGGTCGCGGCGCAAGGCCGCGTAGCCTCCGTAGTTCGCCTCGCGCATTCCGAGCAGCTCCGGCGGTACGCCGAAGTAGCCGGCCACCTCGATGTCGGTGAGCGTGCGCACGCTTGACGCGCTGGAGAGGTCAGGCTGCACCTGCGGCGCGCTCTCCAGCTTCATGCCGTCCTCCATCACCGGGATGGAGCCGCCCGACGTAGAGGACTTGAAGTCCGCCATGGCCTGTAGGAAGCGCTCGCGCTTCTCGTCCGACCAGCGCGGGGCGTCCTTGGGCCGGGTCACCTGAGCGGACACGCGCGGGACGTCGGTCCACATGCGACGACGCCACCCCTCGGCCTCGCTGAGCTCTGCCAGCAGGGCCCGCAGCGTGCGCACGGGAGCGACCGCGCCAGAGCCGTCCGGGTCCCAGCCGTGCATGAGCGCCACAGGAAGGTCCGACAGGCTGACCGTCTCCCCACCGGCGACCGTGGCGACGTCGTTCACCCGGCCGAAGACATCCGTGCTGAGCATGAGCAGTGGCGCGGGGACGCGGACGATCTCCTCATCGACCAGCACCGCGCAGGCCGAGCCGTACAGCAGCCAGTCGAGGGCAAGACCTGTCACAAGGTCAGCAGAAGATGTGAACCGTGTGGGCCTGCGCACAAGTGTCTCGGCCGGGGAGTCGTGAAGCCGCTCCCGGCCGCCGTCCTCCGCGCGATAGACGCGCCATGGGAGCGCTGCGACCGTGCTCGCCATGAACGACACGACCTTGCGCACGCTCGGCTGGCTCTCCCACACGCTGCGGATGCTCATCCCGGCCACAGACCCAGCCGTAGCGGAGCGTCCGCGCACGCTTCGCAACGTGATCGGGGGATCAGCCACCGTCAGACGGGCGAGCGCCCCGCCCTTAGCCGTCAGCGCCATTAGTCGTTCTCCTCCTCCGGCGCGATGGCGATGGCCAGCACGCTTCTCCAGGGCACCCACATGGTCAGCACCTCTCCGTCCAGCTCAGCCTCCAGCCGGAGCACACGCTTAACGCGCCACAGTAAGAGACTTATCGGTCGGATTCGGACTGAAAACTGTGTGTCGTCAGTCAGAGCTACGGTCATGTGGGTTGGTGCCATGGGTCAATCCTACTGGCGATCACACCAGGAAGCCGGCGCCGTGCTCCTCGCTCGCCGTCTGGGCCTCCCTCTCGGCGTCGAAGATCATCGCCTGACTCATCGCCGTCACCAGCGCAGCCACGAGGTCGAT
>ERZ772962.1189-NODE-1189-length-14214-cov-3.983615_pt1 | contig 14214 bp, 10 predicted proteins | sample MGYA00580676_ERZ772962 | MGnify/ENA primary metagenome ERZ772962 (study PRJEB29015, sample SAMEA2738049) | human oral metagenome | biome: human oral; feature: human-associated habitat; material: saliva | place: China | collected 2230 ...
CGAAGTCGGTGAATGGCATGCCTTATAGCCTGTGTCTTTTGTTGACTTCGTGTGGAGGGGGCGTGCGGCGCGTCTCTTGCCGCAATGACACATGAAGTCGGTGAATGTAACGGGGAACGAGCTGTGTCTTTTGTCGACTTCGTGTGGAGGTAGCCGGTTAAGCGCAGGACGGGAAGGCGCGTGACACCGTGTACTGCTGTTCAGTGCCAAAAGACATACGAAGTTGGTGATTGTCACAGGGAATAAGCTGTGTCATTCGTCGACTTCGTGTGGAGGGGCGTGTGCCTTCGTGTGGAGGGCGAGGCGGGGGTGCTGGGTGTGCGGGCCGAGGCATGGCGCGGGCTCGGCCGTGGGCAGCGTACGTCAGGCTTCTAAAGCCAGTTCAGCATGAGGATGTAGCTGAGGGTCCCGAGGCCGACGCTCCACAGGAGGCGCCGTTTCGTTGCCAGGTGGACAACGACGGTGATGACAGTTGCGATTATGGCCGCCCACCATTGGGAGCCTGCGACGCTCGTGTTATCACTGAGCGTTGCCAAGACGAGGATCAACAAAATCCCCGGAGGCATCCACACGGCCATATTCCGAACGAAGCTTGACTCGCGCAGGGGCTCGAGGATCTTGAAGGGGAGTGCGCGCAAGGTGAAGTCGATGACGAAGACGACCAAGAGGATTCCGAAGAGGTAGGGGAGTGAATGAGACATCAGCCCTCCTCACCGGTGTGCGGTGCGTGCGCTTGGTTGTCGCGATCGGAGTACGAGTCGGGTTGCGAAGGAGAGTCGCAAGTGGAGCGCGTATCAGGCACAGAGAGCCCGTTGGCGGCAGGCTGCGAGTCGGAGGAACAATCAGCACCGAGGTCGGATATTCTTTCGCGTACTCTTGAGAACACATGGCGTACCACAAGAGAAGCGACGAATAGCAGCAGCGCAAGCAATAGCTTTTGTTTAGGCCAGATGAGCATCGCGATGAGGAACGACCCAGCTGCCAAAACTACCGAGGGAATGTCCTTGAGGGAACGAATCGAGTCGACGGTGAGGGTGATAAACAGCGCAGTGAGCGCGAAATCCAAGCCCTGGATCTGAGCAGGAATGAAAGACCCTGCAAGAACGCCAACTAAACCAGAGGCCACCCACGTCGCGTGATAGGTGACTTGCATGGCAAGCAGACGAGGCTTCGTCCAGCCTTCGGGTCGCGCTGCGGTGATCGCGTAGGCCTCGTCGACCAGGGCATACATGGAGAACAAACGCGCGAACCTACCCTCGACCAGGTGAAGAGGGAAGGAGAAGGCGTAGAAAAGATGCCGGAAGTTCACCAGCAGCATCGTCACAGCGATGACGGCAATTGGAGTGTACGAGGCCGCCAAAGTGATGACGAGTAGCTCAGCAGATCCTGAGAAAGCTGCTATTGACAGTGCCGGTGCCATCCACCACGGCATTCCCAGCTGCATGACCAAGATGCCGTATGCAATCCCCAGAGGAATGTAACCCGCCGCAATGGGTGCGGTCATGCGGATTCCGGTGAGGATTTCCGCGCGGGTTGAGGATGGCATCCCTCTATTTTTGGCTGCAGGAACAGGACGTGCGTGCGGTGTTCACGAATCGGAACAGGATCAATCCGTTAACCCGGCGGTCGAAAATCCGTTAACCGGCGGTCAAACTTCTTCAGCAACCGAGTCGCGGAGACCAAGGTTCGATACTGATGATGACTTCAGTGACAGAAGGTACGGCTGTTCTCCTTGCGTGTGTGATGGGATATCGCTTCGACCTTGGTTTCGGTGAGTTGGAAGGCCGCGCTACCGGATTGGTGAGGACTGGTGCATGAGGATCCGAGGCCCGTCTTCCCCCGCAACCCAGGTACTACTTTCGCGTAGTTTCCCGCCCGTCCACGTTAAAACGTAGGTCACGACCCAGGTGACACTTGGTGTTGCATGTGAAACAACCTCTGAACTGGTGTGACTGGGCAGTGATGCTTGTCCTTCGCAGCGGTCTATCGCCGCAGAATCGCTTAGAACAGCGCTGTCTTCGCGCAGTTTATTCACGGGGATCACCTGGAAATTCGAGGCCTCCGCGTGCTCGGGTGCGCGTCCTTCCAAACCCTGCGTGAGAGACCCGTTGTGCCAGATCCGAATGCACCCGGGTGCTTCGAGCGCTTGAAGCGTGCGGGAATCTGCCTGAAGCCACGCATCAAGGAATTGGCGCTCAAGCAGTACTTCCGGAGCTTCCGTCCCCGTCGTGCTTTCCGGAATTCCCCCGCCTGCCGAGGCCGCATCAGCCTTGCGCGTAATGGTCCCCAATTCCGCCGCGCTTCCCGCAGTACTGGCCGCACTCGACACTTCTAGGGTTCCAGCGGATACCCCAGCACCGGATTCGGCACTTTCAGTCGACACAAACCCCGGGCCCGTGGGAATATCGCGGCCATCGCGATAGGCTTCCGCACACGAGCGCGCGGCGTCATCGGCGCGCTCGTTGAGAGGATGACCCGCATGACCCTTCACCCACTCGAAGGTGACAATGCGCCCCTGCATGGCACGGTCAATCTCTTGAATGAGCTCCAGGTTTTTAATGGGTTTCTTATCGGCCTTGACCCACCCGCGTTTCTTCCACCCCGGTGACCACTTGGAGATCACATTGATCGCGTACTGAGAGTCCGCGAGGATGTGGAGCTCTTCGTGGGCAAGACCGGCCTGAGCAGTGGCCTTAAGGAGTTCGAGGACAGCATTCAATTCGCCCAGATTGTTGGTACCGCTGGGCCACCCACCGGCATCCCAACAATCCTCTGAGACCACCCAGGCCCATCCAGCAGGCCCCGGATTACCCAAAGAAGAACCATCCACTGCGGCTGTAATCGTCATAGGAAGTTCCTCTACTTGGTGATTCCGACCTGATGAAGGGCGAAGGCAAATTCTTGAGCCCTAGCCTGCCAACGCCCCCTGCGCCCAGAAGCTCCCGCGTGCCCCGCAACCATTTCGGTACGGATCACGATAGGAGGCTGATCGGGAACCTGCGCGGTGGCCTGTCGAAGACGCTGGACCCATTTGTGGGGTTCAACGTAGAAGACTCGCGTGTCATTGATCGAGGTGGTCGCCATGATCGCGGGGTAACGCACGCCTTCGCGGACATTTTCGTAGGGGGTGTAGGAACGCATGAGCGCGTAAACTTCAGGATCTTCAATGGGGTTACCCCATTCCTCCCACTCGCCCACGGTCAGGGGGAGTGAGGGATCCAAGATGGTTGTTAGCGCGTCAACGAAAGGTACTCCTGCGATTATTGCGGCAAAACGATCGGGCTGTGCGTTCGCGACTGCACCCATGAGAAGACCGCCTGCGCTGCGACCCTCGGCGATCAAACGATCTGGGTGAACCCATCTGGAATCAACCAGATAGTTCGCAACGTCCAAGAAGTCGGTGAAGGTGTGGGATTTCACCAGTTTCTTGCCGTCTTCGTACCATGCGCGTCCCATTTCTCCACCGCCACGGATATGGGCGATTGCGTGCACGACGCCTCGTTTAAGGGCAGGAAGACGCAAGATGTCGAATTCGGGGTCAAAGGAAATTTCATAGGACCCGTAGCCGTGGATCCACCCCGCATGTGTTCCGTCGGGCTGGGCATCACGACGATGAACCAAAGTGACGGGAATTTGAGTGTGTCCATCACGGGCGGTGACCCACACGCGTTCTTCCGTGAAATCAGACGGATCCCAGTTGGGAACCTGAGTGACCTTGAGGATACGCGACTTCCCTGTTCGCAGATCGAGTTCTTCCACGGTGGGCGAGGTCAGGACGCTCTGGTATCCCACTCGAACAAGGCAGTCTTCGAATCTCCCAGAACTGAGGGGATAGAGGCTACGGATCGTGCCTTCTTTGTTGAGTTCTTCCCCGAGCGTCCACAGATCACTGCAATCCGAGGCCGGGACCGGCTTTCCGTTGACAACTTTGAGCGGGCGTGTGCGCCGGTAGTAGCGTGCTTGGGGGAGCGCGTCACGCCTGTACGACAGGGTGAAGAAATCGCGATATGCCTCGAGATCGCTCAGGCGTTCCCCGTCGCGGGCGGTGTAGAGCGTCACCCAGTGATCGGGGTCCACGACCGAATCAGCGGCACCCTCTTCGGGCAAAGGAATGCATGCCAAGCTTCCCTCGCGTGAAAGTGCTGTGTGGATGACAAGAAGGTGATCGCCTGCGGGTTCAACGTTGACCTGGACATCATCGCGTTTAGCGATAACGGGCCGCGGCGGAACGCTGGGAGCATAAGGATCCCACAGCCATGCACCGCCACTGGTCGTCGAGGTCGAATGAACAACGACGTGCCACGGGTCGTTCGACGCAGAAAACCACAGATCGAAGGCCTCGTCCGGCTCTTCCAACAGCAGGGAATCCTCATCGATATTCGCGCCCACGTGGTGATGCCAGAGCTGGAACTGGCGCCACGCTTCATCAACCCGCGTGTAGATGAAGGACTGTGAATCAGACGCCCACGCGAAGCCATAGCCCGCGTCGCTCACGACCTGGTCAACGATGTCGCCGCTGGACGCGTCTTGAATGATCCACGTCCAGCGTTCGTCGCCTTCGGTATCTTGAGACCACGCGATCAAACGCCCATCCGCGGTCGGCACCAATTCCCCGACCTTGAAGAACTCTTCACCTTGGGCGCAGAGGTTTTCGTCGAGAAGAAGCTGCTCGCCTTCCAAAGTTTCGCTATCTGCCAGCACCGGAGTGTCCGGGTAGCGCGAGGCCGACACGCGGTAGTGCTTTGCATAGGAGTCTTCGTGATACTGGCGTTGGAAATACCACCAGTCCCCAACGCGCTGGGGAGCCGAATACACAATCGGCGCGGTGAATGAATCAAACTCCGAAACGAGGTTCTCAGCCAGCTCCTGAGCCGGCTTGCAGACCTGTTCCGCCCATTGATTTTCCGCATTGACATGGGCAATGACATCCGGGTTGTCGCGCTGACGCAACCAGTCCCACGGATCATCAAAATAGTCCCCGTGAATGGAACGCACGCGCGTCCCAAAACGCTGCGGGGCAACAGGAGCGGTCTCTTCAGTCATGTTCATACTCTAAGGGAGCGCACCGTCATCTGGAGCGAACTTGAGCGCAGCCTTCCCAAACGCTCGACGAAATAAACGTTAAAATCTTTACCGTGCCCACACAGGAAACAGAACAAGTGACGCCCACCACGGCCTCGGCAAGCATTGAGCAGCCGGCCCCCGCAAACGGGGAGACCTCCGCAAGCGCACCCTCACGCCCGGCCACCCCCACAAGTGCGTCCAAAGCCCCCGCCCCCCAAAGCCTCGCGGAAACACTGCGCGCATGGATCAAGGAATTCATCCAATTCGGTCTGGTCGGTGCAACCGCATTCGTCATCGACATGGGGCTTTTCAACCTGCTTCAACACGGCCCCCTCGGCGTCCTTGCCGGCCACGCGAACACTGCCAACGCCGTGGCCGCCAGCGTCGCGACGATCTACTCGTGGATCATGAACCGAGTGTGGACCTACCGCGGACGCACCCAAGAAAACGCCGGACGCGAGGCCTTCCTCTTCTTCTTCGCCAACCTCTGCGGCATCGGAATCACGCAATTCTGCCTGCTATTCAGTCACCACATTCTGGGATTGACCTCGCCGCTGGCAGACAATATTTCCGCCTACGTCGTGGGCTTTGCTCTGGGAACGGCATTCCGTTTCGTCTTCTACCACTACGTCGTTTTCACTGGAAATTCAACGAAGTAAGCGCCGACGAGGCCGCGTCCCTTCCGTACGTCCGGGAGCAGCCGGGTAATTTTCGCCATAAATTCGTCCCCACCCCTTCGCGTACCCCCGCTTTGCGCCGTAGAGTCGAAAGGTGAAATCGACGAATCTGAAGCACATTGATGACACCGCACTGGTTTTTGAGGGCGGTGGTATGCGCGGCGCCTTCACCGCTGGAATTGTCGCCACTCTGATCGAAGAAGGAATTGATTTCCCGCATGTTTCCGGGATTTCAGCGGGTTCGTCGAACACTGTGAACTACGTGTCTCGAGATGCCAAGCGTGCACACGACACCTTCACTACTGTCGCTGACAGCCCCGAATTTGGGGGCTTCCGTCACTGGATCGAAGGCCGCGGCATGTTCAACGTCGATTACCTCTACGACGAGATCGCCCAGCCTGACGGCGACGCCCCCTTGGACCTCGATACCTTCCTTGCCAACCCAGCTGAGGTCCGGATCGGTGCCTTCAACGCCACTCGAGGCGAAGAAGTGTGGTTCACGAAGGACGATATGCGCACGGTGGAAGAAGTTGGCCGCTGCGTGCGTGCCTCGTCGACTCTTCCCATCATCATGCCCACGGTCACAATCGACGGCGACACCTACGTTGACGGTGCTCTTGGCCCCAACGGCGGAATCCCCTTGGATGCGCCGATGCGCGACGGCTACCGCAAGTTCTTCGTCGTCCTCACCCGTCCGCGCGACTTCGTTAAAACCCCGACGAAACCGGGTGTGTGCTCCGCGCTGCGTCTGGCCTTCCCGCGTCTTCCTTCCATTGCCGAGGCCGTGGTCCGTCGCACTGTCGCCTACAACGCTGCTCGCCGCAAGCTTTTCCAATTGGAAGAACAAGGGCGAGCACTCATCGTGACTCCGGGGGACCTGGGTATCGACAAGATGGAGATGAACGTTGATCGTCTGGAAGATGCCTACGATGCGGGCGTTGCCCGTGCACGCGCAGATCTTCCCAGGTGGGAGGCCTTCTTAGGTCTATAAACGCTGATCTTATGGGTGTGGGGCCGAGCGGAATCCGCTCGGCCCCACACCCATTTGTACTATCGCGCTCGAAATCTCATTCGGTGTCCCTTATTCGGTTGCAAGAGCCGCCGAAGGACTGACTTTTGCCGCTCGACGTCCCGGCAGCCACGAGGCAACAAGGGAGGCAAGCACCGCCACCCCGATGACTGCCGCGATTTGGATCCACGGGATAGTGATGAAGATGGTGAGGCCTTCCAAGGGGAGCGCCAGGATCCCGACGGCCCCGAAGAAGATTCCGAGTGCGGAGCCGATGATCGCTCCGGTTACCGAAATAAAGACTGCCTCCAAGGCGAGCATGGTTTTCATTTGACGCTTGGTTAGGCCAAGAGCACGGAGCAGCCCGTTTTCCCGCGTACGTTCGGCAACGGAGAGCGAAAGAGTGTTGGCAACACCGACAAGAGCGACCAGAACCGATACTCCCAAGAGAGCAACGACGATGAGCAGCATCTGATCGATCATCTTGGAGTACATCTCGCGCTCAAGCGCTGACCCGTTGACGATTAAGGAACTATCGATCTTTGCAAGGTCCTTCTGAACGCTTGCTGCCGATACGCCGTCCTTCAGCTTGACGATCATGTCCCTCACGGGGGCTTTCGGATTGAGCTTGAGGAGGTTCGCCTCGCTAATGTCATAGGTGCCATTGAAATTCTTGGTGTATTTGCCTTTCAGGGTGAGGCATTTTCCCTCACTCGAGCACACTTTGACGTCTTTGCCATTCCAGGCTTCCATACCGACCAGGACAGTTGAGTCATCGATCTGCTCGACCTTTGAGTGGGCGACCGTCAAATAGTTCGGCTCCCCGAAAATCTGACTCTGCTCATCGGCATCGCCCTGCGCGTTACCTGCGGTCGCCTCTCCATCAACGTTTACGGTGCCGAAGATCGAGTGGGCGGGAACGCTTGCAGCAACGCCCTCGGTCGATGAGACGCGTGCCTGAATATCACTGCTGAGTTCCCCAGCCGTGATCGTGCTGACGGAAAGATCGAAGGGGCGGCGCTCATTGACCTCGTTGATGAGGGAGTCTCGCATCGAAGACGCACCGACCATCATGGTGACAACCAGGGTGACGCCAATGACGATTGAGGTGCCGGTTGCGGAGGTGCGTCCGGGGTTACGGACAGCGTTCTCGCGTGCCATACGAGCGAGCATTCCGGGCCACAGGCGACCAAAGAGTTTGGTGAGAGTGGGAACAATAACCGTGCAGATCAGCAGAATACCAATGAGGCATGCCATGGACATACAGAAGGACAAGGCGAACTTCTGCGTGGCGCTACTGATCTTCAAAGCCGCAAGGAGGCATCCACCACCGACGACGGCCAGGAAAAGACCGACGACAAGGGTCAGGCGGCGCGCCGCGCGAGAAGAGGCGTCGGCCTCGTTCACGGGAGAAAGGGCGGCGATCGGCGGAACTTGAGAGACCGCGCGGGCTGGCTTGCGTCCGACGAAGACGGTGAGGAGGGTTCCGAATGCCCACACGCCGATCGCGTAGGGGATGGATAGGGACGCAACGATCGAGAGGAAATTCTCTCCCTCGACCATGTGTCCCAGGCCGAAACCGCCAACCAGTAGTCCCAGTATCACGCCGATGAACGCCGAGATCGCGCCAATAGCGTAGGTTTCACGGCGAACAAGTGAACGCACCTGCTTGACGTCCGCACCGAGTGCACGCAGGAGTGCCAACTCGCGGCGGCGTTGCTGAAGAATGACTTTAAACGTTGAGGACACGACAACCGACGCGACAAGAATGGCGATCGCCGGGAAGATCAGGGCAATGGCGGTGAGGAGAGCCCCCGATACCTGAATCGCTTTGAGGTCCCGCTCGACTTCCGATGCCACGCTCTGGACCTTCACTCCATTGAGGGTGCTGAGATTCGACTCGAGAGTTTTCACCCAGGTGTCCTGCTCGGCTGCACTCGGGTTCCCGTACTTGTCCCCGGGCAGGTTTGTTGCCACGCGGATCTGACCGGTCGGTCCCATGCCAACCGCCGAGGTGAAGCCCTCGGTGCTCACATACGAAGCTGCTGTGATATTTGCCCCTGAGTCGTAGATCCCGCTGACCGTGAAATCGTGTGCGCTTTCCGTCCCTTGGGAGGTGAGCGTGAGGGTTTCGCCCACCTGCAGGCCCAGTTCATTCGCCGAAGTGGAGGGGATCGTGATTTCCGAGGCCGTGGCCGGGGCTTTCCCTTGCGTGTACTTCAGTGAGAGGAAAGGATCGGGGAGGAGGGGAGAGAGGAAGAAGGCCTCTCGCTCGTCGTGAGCCTTGCCCATGAGGGGGTATTGCGTGGAGATGCCGACGGCTGTGACTCCCGGAATCTTCTCGATCTGAGAGGTCACCGAGGCGAATTGCTGGGTGACGCTTTCGGGGGTGGGTTCCTCGGCGCTGTCGCGGGAGGGATTGATGGTGACAAGTGCTGTCGTGCCTCGGTAGGCCTCGCGAATGCTTCGGGTGAGGGCCGAGGTCGTCGTGTTCGTGAAGAGTAAGGTCACGATGATGAAGGCGGTGGAAATTGCAACGGCCAGGCCGGTTGAGAAATAGCGGCGACCGTGGGTGCGTAGGTTTGCTCGAAGCAGAGTGGATGTTGAACTCACGGGTGTCACCTCAGCGCAGCGTTGAGTTCGTCTTCGCTGGCCTCGCGAAGGTCTGAAACGATTGCGCCGTCACGGACAACCAGGACGCGATCGGCATAGGAGGCCGCGTGGACGTCGTGGGTCACCATGATGACGGACTGGTCGAGTTCGTTGACCGCTCGGCGCAGAAGATCGAGGACTTCCCTTGATGAGCGCGAATCGAGGTTACCGGTCGGTTCGTCTGCGACGATGACTGCGGGGCGGCTCATGAGAGCGCGGGCAACGGCGACGCGCTGCTGTTGACCACCCGAAAGCTCGGAGGGCCTGTGGCTGAGGCGTTGCTCCAAACCCAGAGAGGAAACGATGAGTTTGAACCAGTCGTCGTCGACTTTCTGTCCGGCGAGCTCGAGGGGGAGCAGGATGTTTGCCTGCGCGTCCAGGGTGGGGATGAGGTTGAAGCTTTGGAAAACGAAGCCGATTCGGTCGCGTCGAAGCTTTGTCAGCTGGCTGTCTTTAAGCGCCGTGATATCAGTATTTTCAATGAATACGGTTCCTGAGGTGAGCGAGTCAAGGCCGGCCAGGATGTGCATCATTGTCGACTTGCCTGAACCTGAGGGGCCCATGATTGCGGTGAATTCACCCGAGTAGAAATCGACACTGACGTTCTTGAGTGCGCTGACTTGGGTGTCGCCCGATCCGTAGATTTTGGACACGTGGGAGAGGCGAACAACCGGGGTTGAAGATGGAGAAGTATTCATGTTCTCTATCTTGTGCGCAGCGGCGTGCTCCCCACTATGGGGGGATGCCCCGGGTGTCCCCTGATTTTCCCCGGTGGCGACCCCGAGGGTGCAGCGTTGATGCGCGTGCGGGGGCACCGGCTCCCACGGCCTCGTTTCGCGTGCTGCGCTCCTCGAGCTTCAGCCTAACTGTTCGCGCTATCCCCTAACCGCAGTCCCCTGAATCGATTTACCGCTGCAGCGACATCGACGAGGCGTGGGCGGGCAAGGTGCCCCGGCAAAGAATGCGCACCGAACTTGGCAACAACGTCCAAGCCCTCAGAATTGATCGCACGCTCAAGGCGAGCAAGGAGCTGGTTGATATCCAACTTCCCATCCGCGTACGAGAAGAGCAGGCCGCGCACCATCCACGCAATCGCCTCGGTCTGTCCCGGATCAACGATCTGTTCCACGTCGCCCAGGTCAAGGTGCACCTTATCCAAAGTAATCGAGGACAAGCCCGCAGCCTTTGTCTTTGCGCGTTCGGGAGCGCGCAAACGAATGGGGAAACGAGGTGCCGCGGGTGCGCTCATCGGCAGGTCCTCATGGGGACGAGGCAGGCGTGAGATAACTTCGCGCGCACGCTCGGTGACATTGACGCATCGATAGTGGTCCATCATGAGCACGCGATCAGCTTGATCGAGATAATCGCCAGAACCTCCCATGACCAAAATCGTCGAAACACCACAGTCGCGATGAAGAGAGGAAATGCGATCAACCAGAGGCGTGATCGGTTCCTTTTCTGCCTGGACAAGCTCGCGCATGCGTCCATCGCGAATCATGAGGTTCGTTGCGCTCGTGTCCTCATCGACCAAGAGCAGAGGGGAACCCAGCTCAATTGCTTCGACCAAGGAGGCAGCCTGAGACGTCGACCCTGAAGCATTTTCCGTCGAGAAACGCGAGGTATCAGCGTTTCCGGGCAAGTGTGTAATAAAGGGAGAAACATCCACGCCCGTGACTGCCCGGCCATCAGCTGCACGGACTTTCATTGCGTTCAAGGCAGTGGCCACATACTCCCGGCCGTCGCCTGGGATATGTGCATAGACACCGCGCTGGATCGCGCCCAGCAGCGTGGACTTACCGTGGTAACCGCCGCCCACGATCACCGTAACGCCCGGCTCAATAGCCATCCCGCGGAGGGTGCCCGCGTGGGGAAGCTCGACCTCGGCCTCGAGAGTGGCAGGGGAAGCAAAGGGAATAGCGTCCGCGAGGGGGAATTGGGAGACCCCGCTGCGGCGCGCAAGGATAGAGCCGTTGGCGACGAAGGAAACCCAGCCGCGCTCGCTCAAGATGGACTGGAGGGCGCAGTAGTCCTCGTAGACCTCGATGTGATGCAGGAGGTCCTGGCGTTCGCGCTCAACTTCGGGGATATCGCTGAGGTAGTCGAAAGTGTCTTGGACAGCATCTGGAATGTCGAGGTCGAAAATCTGCGCGGCGCGGCGGCCCAAAATCGTGCGACCGCGCGCAGGCATACGAACCTCGAAGCGAAGTTCGACGCGGTCGGGTTTGACCGTGCAGGCGCTGCGCTCGAGGATCTCAACGCTGGGGGACATGACCTGAAGGTCATTCAGGCGCCTCTCGCGAAGCGAACGATTAAAGGCGCGCAGGAGGTAGTCCGCGCAGGCCAGGCGCGCCTCGGAAGAAGCAATCGCGGCCTGAGGGAGCCCCATCTCCTGTGGTGTGGAAATGGCGCGCACCTTCGAGGGGGGAGCATAAGGATCGGCCTGGATGCGGTCGATGGACAGGGAAAAACTGCCAAAATCCCATAAGCCTAGGACCGACTTATAGGACGGGTAGGAACGCCCATCGAGTTGGTGAAGTGCGCGAATGAGATCGCGGTCGGACCCGGTGTGCTTGCGGTACTCGGCGGTCGAACTCTGTCCGGGGATTCGCGCTGAAGGTGAAGAATCGCGAGGTGACATGGTTGATCAGCCGACCGCTGCGGAGATAGTTGTCACTGCGTAGTAGATCAGGTAACCGGCCAGACAGATGTGGATGGCGGTGCCAATCATGCCAAGAGTGCGTGCAATCAGTGCCTGCTGGTAGGAGCTTTCGGGGATCTGAGCGGCGCGTGCGCGCTTGATTGCCGTGTTTGACCAGACCCACGCGGGAATCGTGCCAAAGAGACCGATGAGGAACAGGCCGAGGACCGCGAAAACCATGGGACCCGTGCTTGGGAGGCTTTCGGCCTGCATGCTCGGCGAGGTCGGGTTGTAGGTGAACTCCGGGGCGCCGACGGGTGCTTGTGGCGCGAAGACGCCGGTTGCCGAGGCAGCGAGAGGCGTGGATGAGCTCTGCTGGGAAGCATGCGGCATGCTGAAAGGATCGCTCTGTTGCGCGCTCAATGGGGCGCTTGGCTGTGTCCCTGCTGAGTCCTGCGGCGCCCGAGGCATCGGCATGTTCGGCGGCTGGAATACATTGGGCGCTTGAGGATCTGGTTGCGTCATGCCTCCATCATAGGCAATGGCATGAGGTCCAGGCGCGTTCCAAGCTTGTTCATGCCTGTCTAGGCCTGTCTGCGCTTGCCCGTCTAGGCCGCCTCCTGCCTGTCCAGGCCGCCTCCTGCCTGCTCTACATGAAGTCGGTGTTTGTCACAGGTTATGCCCTGTGTCTTTTTCCAACTTCGTGTGTCTATTCGGATTCGCAAGACTGCTCGTGCCTGCGCCGAGCCGGCTCCAGGCCTGCTCCTGCCTGCCTGCCTGCTGCTCCTGCCTGCTCCCGGCCTCCTCCACACGAAGTCGGTGTTTGTCACAGGTTATGTCCTGTGTCATTTCCCGACTTCGTGTGACTTTCCGAGGCCGAGGCCGCGCCTGCGCCCGCGTCGTGCCCCGTGTGACTTTCCGAGGCCGCACCCGCGCACCCGCGCACCAGCACCCGCACACCAGCGCACATGCAGTGCGGGGGCCGGTTTCCCGACCCCCGCTTCACCCGCTATACGGACCTAACGTCACAGCATGCAGGACACGCAGCCCGATACTTCGGTGCCTTCCAGTGCCATCTGGCGCAGTCGCATGTAGTACAGGGTCTTGATGCCCTTCCTCCACGCGTAGATGTAGGACTTGTTGAGGTCACGCGTGGTCACCGTATCGGGGTAGAACAGCGTGAGCGACAGACCCTGATCGACGTGCTGGGTCGCCACCGCATAGGTGTCGATGATCTTCTCGGGGCCGATCTCGTACGCGTCCTGGTAGTACTCCAGGTTTTCGTTCGTCATGTAGGGCGCCGGGTAGTAGACACGACCGATCTTGCCTTCCTTGCGGATTTCGATGCGCGAGACGATCGGGTGGATCGACGAGGTCGAGCCGTTGATGTACGAGATCGAACCGGTCGGTGGGACCGCTTGCAGGTTCTGGTTATACATACCGTACTGGGCGACGTCGGCCGCCAGAGCCGCCCAATCCTCCTGCGTGGGCAGGTGGATTGTCGAGGCCGCAAGAAGTTCGCGGCAGCGCTCAGTTTGCGGCTCCCAGACCTGGTCGATGTACTTACGGAAGTACTCGCCCGAGGCGTACTGGGAGTCCTCGAAGCCCTCGAAGCTTACGCCGCGCTCGCGGGCGATCAGGCAGGATGCCTTGATGGCCTCGTAGGCGACGGCCATGAAGTACATGTTCGTGAAGTCTAGGGCTTCTTCGCTGCCGTAGTAGATGTGTTCGCGGGCGAGGTAGCCGTGGAGGTTCATCTGGCCGAGGCCGATGGCGTGGCTCATGGCGTTACCGCGGGCGATCGAGGGCACCGACTGGATATCGGACAGATCAGAGACGGCGGTCAGGCCGCGGATCGCGGTCTCAATGGTCTTGGAGAAGTCCGGGGAATCCATGGTCTTCGCAATGTTGAGCGAGCCCAGGTTGCAGGAGATGTCCTTACCAATGTGCGAGTAGGAGAGGTCATCGTTGTAGGTCGAGGCCTCGGACACCTGGAGGATCTCCGAGCACAGGTTCGACATGGTGATGCGGCCCTTGATGGGGTTCGCAGCGTTGACCGTGTCTTCGAAGACAATGTAGGGGTAGCCGGACTCGAACTGAATTTCGGCGATGGTCTGGAAGAAACGACGTGCGTTGATCTTCTTCTTGTGGATACGGCCATCATCGACCATCTC
>ERZ772962.1190-NODE-1190-length-14205-cov-7.048763_pt1 | contig 14205 bp, 12 predicted proteins | sample MGYA00580676_ERZ772962 | MGnify/ENA primary metagenome ERZ772962 (study PRJEB29015, sample SAMEA2738049) | human oral metagenome | biome: human oral; feature: human-associated habitat; material: saliva | place: China | collected 2230 ...
AAGCATCAATCTCATGGATATAAGGAACTTTAAAGCCGTTTCCTTCGTAATGAAGATTTTCTACTGTATTTTCAACACAACCCTTATCGCCATATAAGATACTCTGGCCTTGCTTATCCTTAATCTCAAAGAGATACTGGAGTCGCGCGTAACCAACTGAAATCTCCACCTGCCAATAATCAAACAAAGCATCGGAGGTGACTTTGAGCATTTCCTTGCTGTCCTCATAATGATCCTCCATAAAGATAAAAGGATCTCCATAGTGCAAGGTAATATTCTCAATATCTCCCCTTTTCGTCCGAATGCGAATGTGCATTGTCTTATCTTTATAAAGATAGGCATACTCCGACTCTGGCCTGTGGTAAATAGCTGACAATTCCATAATTTCTCTCCTAGATTTCTCTTTATAAACTCATCGCAGCTTTATGCAAACGATTTCAAAACCTAGTCCTAGTATATCACTTTGAAGAAATGAATGCAAGGTGTTGTTTGGGTACATAGTAAAAAGCCTTGAGGTCAAGGCTTATAATGTTCTTTCCAAAACATAACACAATATATTCTTTAAAATACTATGTAAAAGTTCATGCTATAACTACCAGCGTTCGACATCATTTTCTACATACTACATCTGCAATGCCGTTATCCAAAAACATATTCCTGTTATAAATGAAATCGGAGTCATAACATATTTTTCTTTTTTACTTTTTGAAACCATGTTCATAATCGTATTCAAAGATAGATAAGCTGCAAAGAAGAAGCAAATATATTTAGTAACCTTAAAAGACAGCCACAAGGGAAGCAAACCTCCGGCTTGCAAAATAATAATCATGGCAAAAATTTGGATAGCTACCGAAATGACTGCTGCAAGTCTAAATTTCTTAGGTAAGATTTTATGTTGTCCACCCATTGTATATTCGCCCAAAGGCAGACCGCAAGCAACAAGAACTGTCATAATTGCTATAACTCCAAATAATACTGCACCCAATATTGAAAACATAAATCAACATCCTCCATTCGTAAAATACAAAGATTTTTAGTTACAAATCCAGCTTCGTTTCACTTATATTCCTATAAATTTATAATATACTCTTAGCAAATTTGATGGTCTTGACTCTTTCTTATTGCCTGTATTAAGCCTCTGTTTTCTTGTAAAAATTTCTCTATACGGCTTTTCTAACACTTTTCTTTTTTATCTGAGTGGTATAGAGTAATGAAATCACCAAACCTGTTTTTTCTAATATATATTATAGTCTTGCTCTCAGTACCTGTTGAAATCAAGGCTAATCTCAACATCTATATGCTTGTGGACATCAATTTTGGATAATAATACTGCCGCCTCAACATAACGAATTTATGGGACTCAAAATGTTCGGAGAACATTTTGAGGATTAGTTCCGTTTCTCTAACAAACTTACGCACTCCACATGTGTTGTCTGTTACTTGAGAATACAATTTTTTATCCTCGTCACTGTTTTGAGGACACAATTTATCTGATTCTAGTTTAGCATTTTTACGTTTACTTTTGAATTGTTTGCCATCCTTATTTTGAGTTTCTCCTGTTTTGAAAATTATGGTTAACATTGCAGGGTCTATTTCCCCATCACTATTAACACCTCCTACAATAATTTTATCAACAATACTCTCAAAAACCGTACGATCAAACTCGGTGAGTAATTTCTGTGAAGATAGTGACTGTTTAAACTCAGTTAGTCTTTTCTTTACATCAATTTCTGACTTCAAAGTTGTTTCAACATTTACTTTTTCTTCTGAAAGATACTCTTTTTCTGAAGAAATTTCAGTGTATTTTTCATTATAAATGGAATCACTAATCTTCCCTTCTAGTCTTAAATTTACAAGATTCTCCTCTTTTTTTAGTAATGTACGAAGTTTATTAGTTATTTTTTTCAGTTCTTTGTTGAGGCTATTGTCATTCAACTCAGATTCAATCGTTTCAAGTAAGTCTGACACTATATTTTCATTCGAATGATAGAGCTGTCTGTAAGCTTCCATGAAAGCTCCCTCAATAGCGAGCTCTTCTAATCCTTTACTATGCCTACAAAATCTCTTTCCTTTCTTTATCGATGTAACACAGTGCCATACAACTTTGCGATAATCTGAACGGCAGTGCCAACTTCTTCTAGATAATATTGAACCACAAAAGCCACATTCCAACATACTACTGAAAGCATACATTTTTGAATAGCGTTCACGTTTTCCATTTACATTTGCAGCTGTCTTTTTATTTCCTGCCCTACGCAACCTAATCTCCTGTGCTTTCTCAAAGTCCTCTTTAGATACTATAGGTTCATGATTATCTTTGATATAGTACTTATCTTCTTCACCAAAATTACTCAAGCGCCTCTTGCTTATTGGGTCAACTGTAAAAGTTTTGCCCATTAGAATATCGCCCTTATATTTTTCATTCTTTATGATTCCTAAGACTGTTGTATCATTCCAGTGATCTAATCCTCTCGGAGATTTGTAACCTAGTTCATCAAGTTCCCTTGCTATAACTTTCCCCCCAATACCTTCTAAGTACCTTGCAAATATATAACGAACTATTTTTGCTTCTTTTTTATTGATAGAAAGTTGCTTGGTTTCTACATCATAGTCATACCCCAAGCACCCTTGAAACCCTATCAGTTCACCACGTTGCATCTTCATTTTTAATCCCTTTTTCACATGTGCAGATGTATTTTCTACTTCTTGCTGTGCAACAGAGCTAAGAATGGTTAGAAGTAGTTCTCCATCCATAGTAAGGGTATCTATGTTCTCTTCCTCAAAATAAACTCCAATTTGCATATCCTTTAACATTCTGACATACTTCAAAGTATCTAAGGTGTTTCTTGCAAATCTGGCAATTGCTTTTGTTACAATATAATCAATTTCTCCATTTACACAATCATTGATTAAGCGTTGAAAATCTTGTCTCTTTCCTACTTGAGTTCCTGAAATCCCCTCATCTGCATAAATTTCTACTAATTCCCAATCCGAACGCTGAGAAATGTAATCCTTATAATGTCTCACTTGAGATTTATAACTGTTCTTCTGATCATCGCTATCAGAACTAACTCGGCAATAAGCAGCAACCCTTTTTAAATGTCTTTCTACATTGACACCTCTACGTCGAACTAAAGAATCAGCTTTTATTATTTCAACATTATTTTTTTTCATATTGAAATTCCTCCTTTTGATTCTATATTACCGCATTCAAATAAAAAGGTCAGCTATTTTGTGTACTTAATACGCAGTCTATTTCTGATTTTTTCATATTCACTTTTAGACAACAATTCTTTAGAGTATAAAAAATTAAGCATTGATAACTGCAGACTATATTTTACGACTGTTTGTTCCAAAAATTTTCCTCCTGATAATGTGCTACTCTATTGTTTCCTCCGTGGGTATGACTGGTTAAATCACTCATGGGCGTCTCACCCGCTGTCCTTTTACGATGGCAGCCTGAACGGTCAGAAGTATCATTGTCCTTATTTATGGTCATGGCAGATAGAGAACCACTCTATTTTATAGCTAATAATTATCGCTCATATCACCGCGTATCTCACTAAATTGCTCGACAAATAAGAAAGTCCCACCTTGGTCTATTCAGTTGTCAAGGGACAAAAGAAGGGTATTATTCCTTATCCATCTCTAGTAAAAAATCCGTAGTTACTCCATATAACTTTGCTAATTTCTTTAAGAATTGAGTTGGAACATCTTGAATACCATTTTCTATTCTTGAATATGTAGACTGGGAACAATTTAGGTATCGTGAAATTTGACTTTGATTATAATCTCTGTCTTCTCTTAAATTTTTTATCCGAATATACATAGAAACCCTTCTGATACTATTTTAGTCATTCAAAAATCAAAAAGGGAATTCTATGCAAAACTTGCATAAAGGATTTTTTTAGAGAAATCAGAAGCTAGAGGGATCTTTATCCTTAAGTAAAGGATATGAACGGAGCAACCGTCCCATAACAAAGTATATTGGAAAACGTTCCAAAGGAACTTAAACCCTGGAACGATTCTTCTATTTGTACTTTTCCAGAATTTTTTCAGCCTACGATAAATAATCCCCTAGAACCTCTATTTTAGCAAACGTCTCCTCATTAGGTATTTTGTCTAGAAGATAAGTCATAGTAAAACTTACTCCATCATAATCAAGAGCAACGACCGTCACTTTCAGAAAAGATTTCAGGAAACGGCTTATTTTCAAGAAATGGCTAAGCACCGGTATAAGATTGAAGCTAAGAATGAGAAATTGAAACAAAGGCACAGTTTTGATGTTGCGAGGGCATCAGTTCTTTTCAACATGGAGTTCAGGCTACCACGACCATATTAGTGGAGAATATGAAGAGGATTATGACATTAATCAACTAAAAATAGAGAAAAGTAAAGAGGAATCTACCCAATTATGAGATAGATTCCTCTTTTGACTCATTTTAGTTGAACTGTAGGACTTACTTTTTCAGAGCGCTCCAAATTTTATTTTCATTTACTTTTTTGAGCCCATAAAATATTTACCATACTTATAAAAAGTAGTAATACTCCAACTAATCTGACTTGTAATGAATTATATGTATTTTCTGAAGTGTTAGGTAAATAATTTTGAGAGTACCCTTCTCGGGCAATAGTAATAATATTGTGTGTGTTTATTTGTTTAATTCCAATAGTGGTTTGAATTCTCTCTTCCAACACAATTAAATTAACATTATCTATGAAACTATCCCAACTTTGTTCATTTTTATATTCTGATTGTAACATATTCAAATCATATCTCAATACGTTTGGTATATTTAACACTTTTATACCATTTTTTACTGGTAATGTTTCTTTCAGAATTTTTTTTACAAACATATAATTATAGGGCTGATTTTTTAATTTGTATTTATCAATAATCATTGCAATCGCACCAGAAACTTTAGGAGCAGCAAATGAGTTTCCATAAAGATACGTATATCCTCCTAGTGTTGCCGAAAAAATCCAATCTTCTTTATATTTTTCTGCATTAATAAAGTTATTAAGTCCTAATTCTGAAAGAGACAATGTTGAGCCTGCAGGCGCATATATTGCATCAGAATCCCCTTTATTGCTAAAATCTGATAAATTACCTAAGCGATCTATGCCTCCGACCGAAATTGTAGATGAGAAATAACTTGGAACATCAACTACTAATCCTGGTTTTCTTACTTTTTTGCGTGAACTAATAAGTTTCAATAAATCTGACTGATTTGATACATTTAGGGAGTCATTCCCTAATGCAGCTACTACAATTACTCCTTTTTGATTCGCGTATTCAATAGCCTTTTTATACTTCAAAAATGTTTCAAAATCATTTGTTCCGTCCTCATATTCTCCATCAATCATTAAATATTGTCCAGTACTAAGATTGATAATATCATTGCCATCATCTACAGCATCATAAATTGCTTTTACAATCCAATCTGGACTAGCCGACGACGTACCAAATATTCTATAGACGTTAACATTAACGTGAGGATTTACTCCATTAATATTGTCATCCCCTACAATTTGAGCTAGAACAGCCGTACCATGACCTAATCTATCTTGAATATCTGATATTATTCCTTCCTCTCCCTCCTCTTTTCCTAAATATCCTTTATTGGGGACATAGTTTTTTGAGTGATTTGAAAGATTTTTCAGTAATCCAGTATTTTGTAAATCGACTCCTGAATCTAAAATAGCAATTGAAACTTTAGAACTACTTTTGGAATATAATTTATAACTTTCGCCTCCACCAGTAACTTTATCTATATCCCATTCATATTCTCTTACAATCGACGATTTTAAGTTATCTTCGTCATGCTCTAAATTTCCTCCTCTATTATCTAGATGAGAAACATTTTCCTTAATTTTATTATCTAAATTATTTTCGCCTAGTAAATTATTACTTTCAGAGTTAACGATATCGTTATTTACTTGTGAATCGTTTTGAATATAAAATTTATTTTGGTCTACTTCTTCTTGATCTTTATTAGAATAGTCAACCTGTTTTTCATCAGGTTCAGAAAAACTTTCGCTAGTCTGAGTGTGAGTTATATTGCCATCAAGATTTTTAGGTATTTCTTGAGCAGTAACAGAATTATTGAACAAACAAAAGAATAATATCGCTAAAGTCCAATATTTTTTTTTCATAATCTTCATAAATTTACCCCTTTAATCAAAAACTAATTATTTGAATACAATTTCTTATAAATGCCTCCTAATTCAAGAAGTTCTCTATGGGTCCCAATCTCTACAATTTCACCATTATCCATTACTAAGATCTTATCTGCAGACTTGATAGTATCTAGTCGATGTGCAATTAAAATCTTAGTGGTACCGATTTCACTTAAGTAAGAAGTTGTAATTTGTTGAGATAAATTATCTAAACTACTTGTTGCTTCGTCCAAAACAACTACCGAAGGTTTCGACAAAAGACAACGAGCTAAAAGTATCATTTGCTGCTGTCCTCCAGAAAAGTTATTACCTTCTTCAGCGATGATTGTCTCTAATCCAAGAGGTAAAGATTTAACTACATTGCTAAGACCAATTGAATTTAGATTTGTCATTAATTCTTCATCTGAAACAAAGTGTCCAAATGTCAAATTCTCTCTTAAGGTACCATAACTCAGGGTTGAATTTTGTAACACTGCTCCAAAAATCCTTCTATACAATGTTTGACCAATTTCTTCTTTTTCTACACCATCAACTTCTATTGAACCAATATTAGGTTCTAATAAACCTAATAAAATTTTAGCTAATGTACTCTTACCTGAACCTGATTCTCCAACAATAGCAACAGTTTCTCCTTTTTTAATAGTAACATTTATTCCTTTCAAAACATAATCATCAAATAATCCATATTTATACCAAATATCTTTTAATTCTATTTTTTTATCAAATTTTATTTCTTGACTGACTCTTTCTGGAATTAATTCGGATTTAGTATTAAACACATCCTCTATTCTTAAAAAATATCCCTTTAATAACATTAATTGTATATAGTTGTCACTTAAAGAAATTATAGGAGAAATAAAGTATGGTGAGACTGTACTTATTGCTACAATTTGTCCTAACGTCAATTGTTCGAATGTTTTTATATTTACACCTACAATAAGGGTCAAAACAGGGAGAATAATTTGTAAAACATTCGTTATACTACTAACAATTGATAAATGTATATCAAGTTTTCGACCTATGATGAGCTGTTTTGTATTATAATTATCCCATTTATTAATCCAAAATTCCTCTTCTCCAGTTAGCTTAATATCACTATTTTTAGAAATTACTTCAGAAGTAATATTTTGAACATTAACCTTTTCTTTTATATTTTTATCAATTAGATTTTTTGAGATTTTTATAATTGGATACATTACAATAGATAGAGCTAGACTTAGTGATATTAAAAAGACCACCATGTACTTAGAATAGCTAAATAAAACCACAGCATAAACCACAATCATTAACAAATCAAGTATAGCTGCTATAAAATTATTCGATAGTATTTCTCTTATATAAACAATAGAATTAGCTCTAAAAAGTATATCCCCTAAAGTACGTTTTTCATAAAAACTGTAAGGTAAATATATCAAATGTTTCATAAAGTCATAGCTAATCTCTTTATCCATTATATATTTCAAAGACGCAACATATATCTGTCTTAATAAATACATTAGTGAGAATGAAATAGTAAATATAAATAATATAGTAAATAACATTCTAGACGAATACGAATCGTCCTTGAAATTCATGTCAATTATGTGTCTATTAGCTATAGGTACTAATGATTGTATTACATACAATAATGCTGTTACAAAAAATAAAATCCCTAGCTTATTCCTATACTTAAAAAAATATTTTAAAACAGGCGACTTTTTATTATCTTTATGAGGCATAAAGCTATCTAACTTTTTAAATGTTAAAATGATATTTGAATAATGTCTTTTAAATTCACTTATTGACATTCTCTGCCTGCCTTTTGCAGGATCTAAAATATAAAATTTGTTTTTACTAATTTTTTCAAGAATAATAAAATGAGAACTCTCCCAGAAGCAAATGAGTGGGAAACTGAGCGATTTTAAATCTCCTGCCGAAGCTTTAAAAGCATTGGAACTTACATTAAAATCTCCTAAAACTTTACTTATAGATAGGAGAGAGTATCCAGATCTGGATGATGGGTAGATTTCACGTAGTTCATTTAAAGAAATTTCATATTTAAAATAGTTCAATATCATGGCACAGCATGCTAATCCACATTCTGAATTTTCCATTTGATATATCATTGGAACTTTCACAATACTCCCTCCTTGTTCAAAATAAAGTCGATAATTTCTTCTTGTCTAAAATCTACTAATTTCTTTAGATACTTAATCTTTTTTAAATATTTATTATTTTTCGAGTAAATATAGTTTGACAAGGTAAAAACAACTTCTTCTGAAGATAAGTTCTGTGGAATAGACCAATCAGAAGATTTATGTAGTAATTTATAGTACTCGCGGATAATATTTTCCTGAATATTTGAATCAAAAACTTCATGATCAGCAATTGTAATTGCTGACCCTTCACCTTTTACTTCAAAGTAAAGGTTTATCAAACATTTTTCAAATTTTGAAAGAAAAGATTTTTCTTTAGAGGTTAATTTTGCAAAATCGTCGATTGTTATATGAGGATTATTATAGAGACTATTCGCAAAGAATCTCTGATATGTTTTTGAATCTTTTGAATACAAAACTATCTCTCTAATAGCATTGCCATCTGTTCCATCAATTGGTAAACATACCGTAACTAGAAAAAGAATTATATTCAAAATAAAAAATTCTGATGCGTACGGCACAAATCCCAAAAGTGCTAATATTGCGACAATTAGGTTAGTTCCACCTCCCCCAAAGAAGTAGAACACCAAATTCCTATCACTATTTTTTTCATTAGTAATGTTTCTATTACTCATTTGACAATAACCGAATGCTAATAACACTGGAAATTTGAAATATATTTTTTTTCTAAAATAGAAGAAAAAGGGGGTAGCAAGCATCTCTAGTTTATAAGATAAACATCTTCCCACTAAAAAATGACCTAGTTCATGTAATATAATTGATATTAACGAAATTAAAATCAATCGAAAAAAATAGATTAATGAATCATTTGGAAAAATTATCAATAATAGGAACAATAACGGAGCCAAACATAAATATATGACAGAGTTATTTAATATTTTCAACATAATACCATTCCTCTAAACTATTAGCTTCAAAAAGGCGTTTTTTCTCCCAATACATCTTCTCAAAATGTTCGGAATCATAATTTTCTAAAATTAATTTTAATGTCTGGTAAGCTCTTTCTTGATAATCCGTTGTTTTGTACTTAATCTTCCCTTCAAGTACATCTTCAATTTTATAAGTTGCCTCCATCAACTGAGCCTCTGCAATATCTTTGAGTGAATTGGTAATTGAAACTTGGTGTAATATCTGTCCTCCCATATATGAAAATATATCTCTAAGATATTCTGACACATTATCAGAGCCGTTACTCTCAGCAACATCTAATGTTACAACAAACTTTCCAGCTAATCGAAAAAGATGGCTCCACCCCCCAATCCTTTCAATAAAGTTTTTTGTGTCCACAGATACGTTTTTTAAATATACAGGAGAAGAGATAATTATAATATCAGACTCTAATAACTCTTTTTTTATAATATCTCCATCATCAGCATTACTTTGCCTATCAATTCCTTTCTTAAACAACTCTTCTGAATCAGAATTAGATATTTCTAGCTCTGAATTGAAAGGTGTCCTGAAAGATATATCAACATTATTTCTACTAGAAATGATACTTGAAAGTCTCTTAGTATACTCTAAAGTCTTAGAGTTATGATTTCGCACTCCTACATATATAAATACTTTATTCATTTTAATTCATCCTCTCAATTTGAATTTAGTAGATTTTTCAAGATAGTATGGTACAAAAACAGACTTTTGTTGGCTCACATTATTACATATGTTTTGTATTAAACCAAAATCAATACTATTTTTGGAGTAGTTTTGATTTTAGTTTAAAATCATTTCTATAACAGTAGCATATACCTCAAGCCGTTTAGCAATTAGAATAGAACCTTTCTTTATTATATTATTATTCTAATGAAAAGCTACACTATTAAAAATATTTTATAGAATTACACATTAAACTAGTCAATCTTGGTATTTTTATATTTCTTAATGAGTGGACACCTCTATTTTAGAAACAAAACTATAAATTAAGCTAGATTTCAAGTAATGAGGGGATAACTATCTTTTTGTCATTCTGATTCAGTGCGATATACCTTAAAAAAGTATAAGCAATACCAGTGACACCTGTATACAAAGAAAAATCTGGGAAATTGCTTGTTTGGACGATACGATACTCTCCTTCTTTTGATTTATTCATTACAACACTACACAATAAAGACTCCAATTCCATACTAGTATCCATTTCTTTCATGTAGTCGATGTAAAAATTTATTATGGCCATACTTCCATGGCAAAATGTATCATTATCTAAACTAGCTACAATTCCTTCTGGAACACTTTGGGGATAATTAACTAATGTCCCAAATTCTCCACTACACCACTTCAAAGAATGAATTTTGATTTTCTCCCTAGGAACTAATTGTAAAATTAATTCTTTATATTTTTTAAGTCTTGTCACCTTATAAATATTTTTTAATGTAAAAATTACACCTGATAGTCCATGGCCAAAACTATATCCAAAATTACTATTATCTCTCTCGCTTACATCATTATATAGCGTATCACCTAAACTTAATACTAGCCTTAGAACACGTTCCCTCTCTATCCCTCTCCTATAATATCTTGCTAGTGTATTAATTAAAGGTGGAAGACCATTAATATAGTCAGACTTGTTTGAAACACTTGCAAAATCAGTCTTTTCAAGCTCAGTTAAAACACTCTTTATATAATTTAAGCATGCGAGAGTATTTGTATCGTAATCCTCTATAATGGATAGAACAATGAAATATCCTATATCCCCAGTTAAACCAAATGTGGTCTTAGATAAAGAAACAGATGACGGAATTGCAGATAACATTTTATTGTACAGTTTAGTATATGATGATTTATCTTTCAATAATTTTACATAGTACATAAACAGTAGTATTCCAGCTCTACCCCTATACATATCATTACCCGTTTGTTCAAGACACCATTTAGAATCTTTAAAATTAACAGGTATACTCCAAATTGGATATTCGTCATAAATATTATTAATAACCAAAGAGTCTGCAATATTTTCTACTTCATTATGCAGAATAGTAACTAAACTTTCATTTGGGAGTTTTTTTCTATTAGATAGGTTCAATTTATATCCTTTTTTTCGCTGGTCAAAGCTTGGAAAATAAATTTCAATGATATCAAGTTGCTTTTCTAAATTTTCCAAATTATTATTAGGTAAATATTTCATAAAATAGTCATATCCAGAAAATTGATGTAGGGAAATAAAATGATTTCCAAAATCATCGTAGATTTCATTGATATTTGTATCTGTATAAAAAATCGGAATATCTAATAACCTCATTTGTTCACATTCACTTGCTACAATACCTTGATTAGAAAACTTATTGCTCCAGAGATTTTCCAATGCTTTTTCTCTATCCAACATTTCTTCATAAAAATCAGGATGATATAAAAAAGATAGTACTGAAGCATAGCTATTTGTGTCTCTAAAAAGTACCCTTGTCTTTAAACCATACAAGTTTGCTTTTAATAGCATTTTAAATTCTTCTGTTTTATTTAACTCTTCAAATATCAGATAAAAATCCCTAAAACCTTTTTTGAAATCTTTTATATACTTATCAAATTCTATATCACCATCCCGAGTAGGGAGGTTTTTCCCACCTTCAAAATCGATTTTCCCAATATCAAACTTTACCTTATCAGTATTTAAATTAATTAAAACTTGACCATTAAAAGCATCCTTCTTAAAACTTCCTGTAAGAGCACTCATCTCAACATCAAGACCATCCTCCCTTTTTACTCCCTCTGTCGGAAGAAGCAAAGTTCGAGTCACCCTGTGAAACAGGGTATCCAGCAAACTCTGATCAGTTTTATCATCAAATAGAGGTTGCTGTAACATTGTTTCAAAGTCTATTATTACAGGCATATCTCCATAGGAAATCAAATTTTCAAAATGTATATCACTCCCATTAAATAAATATATAAATGCTAAAAGCACACCGAAATTATAATAATATTCAGGTAATTTTTTCTTTTGCTCTAGAGGTAGATAATCAATAAATTCTTCATAGCTGTGATCCGAATAAGCAATAGTTCGAGGTATTCTTATCCTAATTTTTTCATCAACCTTTCGGATATACTCAGCAATAGTATTTAGTGAGTTATTGATTATTAAATTTTTAGGCTTGTAAACAATTTTCGCGTCATCAAAGAAGAGTATCAAAACAGTTTTTCCTTGGCTGTGTGTATCACCCTTTCCAAATTTTATATCATTTAATTTCCCCCTTAGCCCTAATTCTTCTTCTAGCACACTAAAATCATTTTCTAAATTTGATAAAATTTCTATAAAATAAGTATAGAACCGAAGACAAGACTCTGATATTTGCCTCAGTAAAACGGGATATTTGTTATAAAAATTTAATATATTCTCTTCCTTGTCAAACAATGTTATAAAATATTTGTACCGTTGCTGCTCCGATTCCCCTTCAAGTAGACCTTTTTCACGCAACAAATTTATCTCTAAAACCAAAGGTTTAACAATCCAAGGATAGATTAAATCTTCTAAATAAAATACTAGAGAGGAAAAAATATTTCCATTCTTGTCAACCCACTCGTATTCTTTATTCTCTAGATAATTATTGATTAATTTAAGCAAATTAATAATAAAGGGTTCCAAAATTCTAGAAAAATCTTTCTTAAAATTAATTCTTTGGGGATGTTTTCTAAATATTTCAAATGAACCCTCCGCAAATTTATACCATTCCGAATTTTCGGCATATTCTGAATATAGTCTTATCTGTTCCTCGGTATAATCATAGTTCACAGTGTTAGAAAATATTTTTTTATTGTAATTATTTAATTTCAACATTTCTTCAAAAGTTTTTTCAGAAATAATTGACATTGTAGAACGCCAATTATTTAATGAAAAGTTATTTAAGGAATTATCATTTCGTTCAGATAATATTTGATATCTTTCCTTAATAAACAATGTTTTATGCACATTTTTAATTTTATATTTCATTTACTCACCTCCAACCTATACGACTTACTATTGTTTTTTAAAAAAAACCTCTCTCAAAATTATTAGTTACGAGAGAGGAAAATAAAGAGCAACTTTTATTTTTAAAATTGAATATTTTATTTTTTCTTGTTGTCTTTGCCACAACGAGTCTGAGCTGAACCCAAATATGATGCAATAAAACTTAATGTAGCAGAACATATAATTGATGATCTAGGGTCAGCACCATCTGTGCCACCATAAACCAATTGCATTTCTTCAAGGGATAATTCTTTCAAACTCTTTCCGATTACAAAATCATTTTTCATTTTAATTTACCCCAAACAATCATTATTGTAGCTAACTATCCCCCCAATACCAGAAACAAGTGCACTAAAGCATACTTTCGAGCTAGCTACAACTGTTTTCGAAATTAAAGGAGTAGGCGTCCAACGTGGCTCTGCACCATCAGATGCACCATAAATTAAACTCATTTCATCAGCAGACAATGATTTTAAACTTTTTCCACAAAATTTTTCGTTTGAATTAAAATTGGTCATAAGTAATAACTCCTCCTTATAAAAAGTTAAATAAGTTGCTCTATATTTTTCGTTTTTTCAGATAAATTATAATTCTCTCATTCTCGTGCAAAATATCGGGTTTTAATCCGCCTTACCTACATCAAGTCCATTAGACTTCTTTTGTAACTGCACTCGAATGTCATATTGCCTATCTTTCTGAATAAACCGTTGGTAAGAAAGCGTATTACTAAATGTAAAAATACCTAGTAACACTAATATAACGAATTTTTGAATTCCACTAATCTTCTTCATATTGTGAAACCCCTTTCTTTTTGTTGATTTAATTCTATCATACTCATCTTTATCTTTCAAGTATTTTTATGTTTTAAAAGGTTTTTTTTTTTTTTTTTTTTCCTAAATTTAATTTTTTTTTTTTTATACTTGCCGTTTTGAACTAAAT
>ERZ772962.1202-NODE-1202-length-14165-cov-3.702906_pt1 | contig 14165 bp, 19 predicted proteins | sample MGYA00580676_ERZ772962 | MGnify/ENA primary metagenome ERZ772962 (study PRJEB29015, sample SAMEA2738049) | human oral metagenome | biome: human oral; feature: human-associated habitat; material: saliva | place: China | collected 2230 ...
ATAATTAAATAAAAATAATATTATTATTTTTTTTTAGGTACTTAATCAGAGGATTTCAGAAAAATTATTTATATTCTAAAATATATAAATAATAGTGAAATATTACTGAGAAAGAATAATAAAAATCATAGAAAGAACTGAAAAGTAGAAAAATATATACAGTTAATTCTTTATAGTTACTTTATTTACATATTATAAAATTAGATTATTTCTTGTATCATATAATTGTATGAGAAAAGAAAATGTTTTCTCAACTAAATAAGAAAGGATTAATATATTATGAAAAGAATACTTAAGTATGTTTCTATATTGCTAACAGCAGTATTAGTAGTTCTAGGGATAACTGCTTGTTCGCCAACTAGTAAACAAAGTACAGAATCTACTCAGATTCAAGATTTAAGCTTTGATCAATTAAAAGAAAAGTCTAAAGGAACTACGGTAAATTTCTATGGATATGGAGGAAGCGAACTAACTAATAATTGGGTAGACAAAGAACTCGCTCCAATGGTGCAAAAGAATTATGATATTAAGGTTAATCGTGTTGGAATGAACATCGATGAAGTGTTGAATCTTATGATTAATGAAGATAAAGCAGGAAAAAAAGATGATGGAAGTGTTGATTTAATTTGGATTAACGGAGAAAACTTCTATACTGCTAAAAAGAATAATTTATTATTTGGACCATTCGCTAATAAACTACCTAACTTCGAAAAATATATTGATGCAAATTCAAATGATGTTAAAAGCGATTTTGGTTATACAACAGAATTTTATGAAATTCCTTACGGTAAAGCCCAGTTTGTTATGATTTATAATTCAGATAAAGTGAAAGAAGCGCCTACAAGTTTAGAAAAATTAAAAGAGTATGTTAAAGCTCATCCAGGAAGATTTACATATGCAGCTATGCCTGATTTCACATCTTCAGCATTTGTAAGAAACGTGATCTCAAATACAGTAGGTTATGAACAATTTATGACAATGGAAGCTGATTATGAAACAGTTAAAAAAGCTGTTAAACCAGCAATGGATTATTTAAAAGAAATCAAACCATATTTATGGAATCAAGGTAAAACTTATCCAGCTGATACTCCTGCTTTAGATAATATGTTTAAAGATGGAGAAGTCGATTTTACGATGAGTTATAATCCTAACTCAGCGTCTGCAAACATTGAAAAAGGAACTTTTCCTAAGTCAACTAAAACATTCTTATTTGATAAAGGAACTATTGGAAATACGCACTTTGTTGCAATAGCTAAAAATTCTAAGAATAAAGCTGGGGCAATGCTAGTTGCAAACCAAATTATTTCTGCTGAAGCACAATTATCTAAATACAATCCATCAGTATGGGGAGATATGCCTGTATTCGATATTAATAAATTAAGCAGTGCAGAAAAGAGTCAATTAGATGGAATTAAACTAGGTGTTGCTACTTTACCACAAAGTGAATTAGTTAAAAAACGTATTCCAGAAATGCCAGCAAAACTAGTTCCAATCTTTGAAAAAATTTGGGAAGAAGAAGTTTTAAATGCTAAATAAAAAAATAAAAATTATAGTTATGGTAGTCCCTGCCATAACTATAATTTTATCCATATTATTATTATCGTTGTATACAGGAATAAGTCAAAGTTTAGGGTATTTTCCCGAAATAGGTATGACGGATATAACGTTAGATTTTTATAAAAAAATACTACATTCAAAAACATTTTTATTAAGTATTAAATTTACTTTTATATATTCTTTTGTATCAGCTATTTTATCTATAATAATAGGAATATTACTATCAATAATTATTAATAAATATAACAGTAAAATGGCTGAAAGAATAATGAATATCCCAATTGTTGTACCACATATGATATTTGCATTAGTTGTTATTCAATTATTATCACAAACAGGATTAGTTTCTAGACTAGTGTATAGTATAGGATTATTGAATAATCAAGAGAGATTTCCATTGTTATTATTTTCTGAAAATTCTATTGGAATAATAATATGTTATTTGATAAAAGAAATACCGTTTGTTACGGTAACATTAGTTGCTGTACTAAGAAGAATAAATAGTGATTACTATAAACAGGCAAGAAGTCTAGGTGCATCTAAATTTAATGTCTTTAAGAAGATAACATTACCATTAATGTTACCAAATATTTTTTATATGTTCATTATTGTTTTTATATATGCATTTGGTGATTATGAAGTACCTCAATTATTAGGCCCTAGTTCTCCTAAGTCACTAGCGACACTAAGTTATAATGCATATACTAATCCGTTATTAAGCGATAGACCAGAAGCAATGGCATATAATATGTTTATTTTTGGTATTGGTATTATTTCAACAATCGTTATGATATTTATATTTAAAAAAATGGTTAAAGTTGGTGAAATAAATGATTAAAAAGATTTTAGAAGGTAGCATGATTATATTTTTTTCAATTTTAATGATACAATTTGTTGCTTGGGCATTTGTTGAAAATTGGAGTTACCCAAATATTTTTCCTAGTGAAATTTCATTTAGGATGTGGGATACGGCATTAAGTAAAAAAAGAATTATCTACTCTTGGATTTAGTGTATTGCTTTCAGTGACAGTAACATTTCTTAGTGTAATTATTGCTTATCCAATAGCAAAGGCTTTAGCGTTGTACGAGATTAAATATAAGGGGATTATTAGGTTTATATTGATAATACCATTTTTAATTCCTATGACTTCTATATCGATGGGTATTCATTTATCATTTATTAAGTTAGGTATAGCAAACAATGTAATAGGAGTAATTTTGTTAGAATTATTTGTATGTATACCTTATGCAGTTTTAGGACTTGAACCTATAATAAAAATTGTAGGGGATGATATAGAAAAACAAGCAAGAAGCCTAGGTGCTAGTACTTTCATGACATTTAGAAAAATTACACTTCCACTTATATCACCAGGACTGGTAATAACGTCTACTTTGGTATTTTTAGTATCTATTAGCCAGTATTTTGTAGTATCTTTAATAGGCGGGGGTAGTGTAAAAACATATACTTTAATTATGTTCCCTTATATCTATGCTAAAGACAGACATATTTCATCTGTTTATGGGATAGTTTTTTTAGTAACATGCGTGATTGTAATTATGGTGTTTAGATTTATGATAAGTTGGATATATAAGGAGAAAAAATGGAAATTTTAACTTTAAAAAATATAAGTTTTTCATATAAAGATAAGTTGATTTTTGACAATTACAATTTTGTGATTAATAAAGAAGAGATTATAGCTATAATTGGTCCATCAGGCTGTGGTAAATCAACCTTGCTAAAAATAATAAATGGATTAGAGACTGAATATAGTGGAGATGTGCTTTTGGATGGAGTTAATGTGAATAATATTCCTGTAAACAAAAGGGATATTGTTTTAATGTTCCAAGATAATTTATTATTTCCACATATGACAATTTTTGAAAATATTGAATTCTCACTTAAAATGAAAAAGTATCCTAAACATAAAATAAAAAACATGGTAGACGAAGTTGCCAAGGATATTCATTTACAAGATAAATTAAATAAGTATCCTAGAGAATTATCAGGAGGACAACAAAGGAGAGTTGCTTTAGCACGAGCGGTTATATCAAAACCGAAATTGTTATTGCTAGATGAACCTTTTACTGGATTAGATAAAGAGATTAAATTAGAGATAATGAATTTAGTGAGGATTATAAGAGAGAAATATAATACATCAATAATCTTTGTTACTCATGATTTATCTGAAGCGGAATACTTAGAAGCGAAATGTATTGAGTTTAAAAAAGGGGAGAGTCTTTAATGAAAGTAATTTATGATTGTGATAACACCATGGGAATTAACTATAGAGATATTGATGATGGATTAACTTTGTTATATCTTTATAAAAATCCTCATGTTGATTTATTAGGAGTTTCACTAACATTTGGTAATGATATTTTAGAAAAAGTAATCGAAAGTACAAAGGTATTAGTTTCCAAGTTTAATATAGATATTCCAGTTTATTTTGGGAATAAAAATGAGGAGAGTTTTTTAGAAAATTCTGCGGCAAAGTTTCTTGTAGAAGAAACAAAAAAACATCCAAATGAAATTACAATTTTGGCAACTGGATCTTTAAAAAATATTGCCGATGCTTATCTTCTAGATAATAAAGTGTTTGAGAGAATAAAAAATATTGTGATTATGGGAGGTATTACTGAACCATTGATAATAAATGAAAAGGTAATGAATGAATTAAATTTATCTGTAGCTCATAATAGTTCATTTGAGGTTCTTTCAAATGTGAAGAGTCCAGTTATCTTAACGGGGAATACTTGTTTAGAGTCTAAATTATTTTTAGATGAAGTTAAGGGTATAATTTCATCTTTTAAAGGATACAGTGTAGAATTATATGAAGAATGTAAACAGTGGATAGAATACCATAGTAAAGATTATAATATTGATTACATAATAATTTGGGATTTATTAACTGCGATATATGTCACTAACCCTAAAATTTTCAAGGATGAAGAGCATTTTGTAGAGATAAATAGGGGTTATTTAAAATCTGGCTTTCTAAAAATAGTAAAATGTGACTCTAAGAAAATAGTTATACCGAAATTAGTGGATAGAAAAAAATACATTGAGATTGTGAAAAAAACATATGAATTGAAATAAATGTGAAAAATCTATTGTTAAGTAATTTTAACAGTAGATTTTTATTTTTTAAGGCTGTATAATAAATCCGGGGCATGGAAAAACATGCTCCGGATTTTAATTAATGGCTTAAGCCAGTTGAGGAGGCGAAGACTCCGAAACAAAAAACCACCCGCTATGAGAGTGAGAGAAAAAAGTTAAACAATTGAAAAAACATCCTTTCTTGATAAAATAAGAGTAGTTCAAGCTCTAAAAAAAGAAAGGATGTTTTTTATATGGCAAATAAACATAATAGTTTATCGCATACAAAGTGGTTATGTAAATACCATATTGTATTTACACCTAAGTATAGACGAAAAATAGAATATAATCAATATAAATGAAAGTATATTTCTGAATTTATATATATTTTGAAATAATTAGTTAGACTTTATTTTTTATGCTTTTTCTCCAGCCATTTTACGATTAAAAGTGATAATGGCAAAAACAAAAATAATGCTTGTATAACCCATTACAATACCTAAGTGAGGGAGAATGTTACTGAAATCACCATTTAAACTTAACTTTATTGCCTCTACACTATGATAAAACGGTAAGATGTTGGTTATAGCTTTGAATGCACCACCTATCAAATTAATAGGAATAAAAACTCCAGATAACCAACCTGCAATATTCGTTAATAATGCTCCACAAACCCCACCGACAGCTTTTTCATTCAAAAGGCTACCAAAAAACAAACCAGTACCAATAAATAACAATGAAGTCAAAGCTGTTATAATAATAGCAAGAATGATGTTGGTATTAATATCAAGTCCAAAGATCCCGGCTACCAATAAGGTTATTGAAGCCTGAACAACAGTCATAATTATCATAGGGAAAGTATAACCTAAAATAAAATCTGTTGCAGTCATAGGGGATGTAAATAAACGAGTTAGAAAAGATGATGTGCGGTCTTTTGATAACAACATACCAGCAAATAATGCCATAAATACACTGCCGAACATTGCTAATCCTGGTGCAAGGTTTTTTATTTGAAACATTGTATTTTTTGCTTCAGGCGGAATAGCAGAGTTGATAATAGAAAGTAAGGCTAACAAAACTAGTGGAAAGCCAAGACTAAAAAAAAGATTAATAGGATCGCGTAAAATCTCTTTTATATTACGTTTTGAAAATAGAAATATTCTCATAATACACCTCCTGAAAGTACAACGAAGGCATCTTCTAATTTAGAAGTTCCCGTCTGTGTAGTTAACTCTGCCACCGTTCCTACAGCTGTTAACTGACCTTTTGTCATTATTCCCACACGATCCGATAAATTTTCAACTTCATCCATATAATGAGTTGTAAGAATTATCGTAACTTTTCCTTTTAATGATTTGATAGAAGCCCACAATTCACGTCGAGCCAAGACATCAAGACCAAGGGTGGGTTCATCTAAAAATAAAATTTGAGGTTCTGAAATTAGAGCCATAGCAATAGAAAGACGACGTTGCATTCCTCCTGATAAATTTTTTGATTTTTTATTCAATTCTTGTTCTAATCCAAATTTACACGCTATTTCATGAGCGTTCTTATTTGCGGTTTTACCATCTTGTCCATATATTCCAGCGATGAGTTTTAAATTTTCTAACACTGATAAATTTGCGGCTACCGCTGTCTCTTGTGGAGAGATATTGATTTTTTTCTTTATTGTATGAGGATTTGAGGTGATACTATCACCAAGAAGATACGCATCACCGCTTGTAGGTTTTATTAAACAAGACAACATTTTTATTGTTGTGGTTTTTCCTGCGCCATTCCCACCAAGTAGAGCGAATAATTCTCCTTGTTTAATTGATAAATTAAGATTATCTACAGCAACATTATTTTCATATTTTTTTGTAAGGTTTTCAATAGTGATAGCGTTCATTAGTTATCCCTCTTTTCTTCGTCTTGATTGAAAATAGTATCCATCAAATGTGCGAACATATTTTTAGGTGGGATTGCGATACCTTTATTTATATCAGCGAGAACGATTAAAGTATCTCCTGGGTTTATATTGAAGACGTCGCGAGCTTCTTTTGGAATGACAAACTGCCCTTTTTCCCCTACTTTAACAGTCCAAGCATATTTACCTTCTGGATGTTTCATGTTAGTACCTCCTTTTAAGTATGATTTGTATGATTAGTATAACAAGTATAACATAATTTTGTTTTATCGTCAAAATTTGCTGTAATAAAGACAGGAATATTCAATCAGTTTATAACATTTATAGAATATAGAAAAAGCCGTATGAAGTATAGCTATAAAATCAAGGTAAAATATGATATAATAAGAAAATAATTTGAAGATAAAAACGCAATATATATTTTTTAATGTATTAGAACTGGTAGGTAGCCCAGTCGTCTAAATTATTTTATTTAGGTAAGTAACCTTCCCCTCCGGGTTGTCCATTCTTCAATAAAGTATTAAGGAGGGTTCTGTTATGGAAAAAATAGCAGGAAAATTAACGGTTTTTTTTGATAATCCATTTTGGGTAGGGGTTTTTGAGTGTGTAGAAAAAAATAAGTTATCAGTATGTAGAGTAGTATTTGGTGCAGAACCAAAGGACTATGAAGTATATGATTTTATTTTAAAAAATTATAAAAATTTAAAGTTTGGTTCAAGCCTAGAAGTTAAGGTTAAAAAAATAAAGAACAATCCTAAAAGATTGCAAAGAGAAGTAAAAAAACAAAGTAAACAAGTAGGGATAGGAACAAAATCTCAGTTAGCATTACAGAAACAAAGAGAAGAAATGAAATTGGAAAGAAAAACCGAAAGTAAGAAAATAAGAGAGTTGGAGATCCAAAGAAAATTTGAATTAAAACAAGAGAAACGCAGACAGAAACATAGAGGGAAATAATAAGGTATTTTCCCAAAAAGGATCATCTCAAACCACTAAAACAGTAAACCACAATGGTTTGCTGTTTTTTCTTACTCAATTTCCAAAATAAAGAGTCTATGAATCAAAAAAGGTACTTAACAAAACGATTCCTGATTAGAAGTAAAAGATAATAAGGTGTTCTTGGGTGTTTTAGGTGTGTTAATTGCGTTTTTTGAAATAGTGTAGTTAATCATTTCAAAAGAATTATAAAAGAATAGTACGGTTGGTTAGTAATGGATTGGGTAAATAAATTCATGTTAAAATAAAAAAGAAAAAACTAAATCAACTATCAAAAGAGAACAAATCTAAGTAGATGAAAAATTGATTCAAAAAAATACACATGGTATAATTACTGTGAGTATTTTTTAGTAAAAGACATATAAAAATAAAGGAGATAAAGGTAATTATAAGATAATTATTCACATATTATATGAAAAAATATGAATTTACAGCAACAACAGCAAAATCAGATATTATCATCGGTTTAATTTTTCCTATGGTAATAATGATTCCTATATTGGCAATACAATTAGCTGTCTTTTATTTAAAACTTAATAATTTCGTTAAAGCATATCCAATATTTCTTTTTTTACTAGTATTAGTGTTTTTTGGAGGAGGGTTTCTTCTAATAAGAAAAATACAAGAGAGATTGGTAAAAGATTATATCGTAGAACTTTATGGTAAAAATATTAGAATTTGGGAAAATGAGGAGGAAATTATATCGGGAGTAGTTTCGTTTTGCGAAATCAAGAATAAAAAATATAACGTAGGGGGGAGAGCGTTAAGTGTAGATATATATACTGATACAGATGAAATAAAATTTCGAATTAGATGCAAGGAATATAAAAAAATCACAGGCGTTTCTACTAGGAATCCTTTTGGAACAAGTGAACTATCAGATTTAGAAACTTTATTATCTTTAGGAAGAAAAATACAAAACATTACAGAAGAATAGTTGAATCAAGTGGAATTGTTAAACTAAGGAAGGATATAACGCTAAACAGTCAAAAAGGAGAGGTATTATGCAAAATATAAATCCAAAAATACAAGACAAAATAAATAAAATTATTTATTTGCAAGATGAAATAAAAAAGTGGGAAGAAAAAGACGAATTTGAAATCGAAAATCTTATGAAAAATTTTGAGAAAATGACGAGAATAGAAGGATCAGTTTTTTATACAAAATATTTCACTGATGAGGAATTTGCAAATATCCTTTTGGTTATAGCAAGAAAATATCCTGAAAACAAAAGTATCATAATAGATATAATAACAGCATTAGGTATGATGATAACAAGATATAAATTAAACGAAACAGAAGAAATGTATACTCTTATGCTTGAGTATTCTTCACAAAAAGGTATATCAGCATATGTGGCTATATATCTACCATTTTTAGAAGGATTTGAAAAGCATCCTAACCACTGGGAATATTATATGAGTATGAGGAAAATGACACCAAAGAAAATAGCACAACAGAAATTAGTTGGAATTATAGAGCAAAATATTAATAACATTCCGGAGCAATATAAAGGTGAAATTATTCATTTTCTAAAAGAACGACATGATGCTGCTAATAATGACTTTGGAAAGAAAGTGTATTTAGAAATGATAGAAAAAATAAAATAGAGCGTTTGTTGGTGGAAATTAACGAGTTAATTAGTTTATTATTTTAGATGAAACTTAAAACAATAAATGGGAACGATATTAACAAATATCTAAAAGGAAAAATTTTGTTTTGTGGGGGAAAATTAATATGGATGAATTAGAATTAATAATTAAAAAAATTGAAGATAATATAGATAGTGATGATTTTGAATGGATTATGAATGAATGCATGGAGGATATTGAAAGTAATTATAATCAATTAGATTCGGTGCAACCATTACTTCAACTAATGGAGAGACACCCACTTACTTACTTCGGAAGCCCAGGAGAGATAGTACATTTTGTTGAGACGTTTTATAAAAAAGGATACGAAGAAAAACTTATTGCTTCGCTAAAAAGAACGCCCACAGTACATACCATTTTGATGATGCACCGTATAATAAATGGAATCGATAACCCAGAGTATTATTTGAATTTGTTGAAGCAGGTTTCTGAAAATAAATATTATGATAAAGAGATCAGAGAAGAAGCCTTACATTTTTTATCTATGCATTAAATCCCAGTTGCTATAGTTGCTATAATAGAATACAGTAATTCAAAAAACAGTAATTTAATAAGGTACTGTTTTTTCTTTTATTCATTGCATAGAGAAGTTATAAAAACCAGCAGTAGAAAAAAACATCTTAAAAATGGTATAATAATATTGAGATTTTTTATTGAAAACATAAGGTTTGAAAGGATATATCATGAAGGAGAACAAAATAAAGTTTCATAGTATTTTTTACAGATATATATTATTTATAGTGTTGCTTGCTATAACGATTTTATACGTGTTATCCGATGGCGTAAAAGGAAGTATAAACTTTTTTGATGGTACATTAATTATAGAGAGAGAAAGCTTAAAGTACGCTGGAATTGTAATTTTTATTACTTCTGTTGCAATATTTTCTTTTGTAAATTGGAAATTTTACATCTGCAAGGAAGGAATTTATTTAAGAAAAATTGATTTATTTGTACCTTGGGATGAAATAGATTCAGTTAGTCATATTTGGATTAATCAATGGAATCAGGTAACAGTTAGTAAGTTTTTTTGTTATAATCGTAAGACACTTGTGATATATAGAAAAAAATACAAACCGATTTGTATTTATAATATTTCTTTATTTGCGTTGTATGCTGCAAAGTTTTATTATCCTAAACTTAAAACTAATATAGTATCAGCAACTATAGCTACTAGTTTTAATGTCATTTTGAATGCTTTGATATTTTATGAACTTTGGTTTAATGATTTGAAAGATTTACAATTTAATGTTTTTATTGTTTGGCTTAGTATGTATGCAATAAAGTCATTGGTATTGCCACTAGTAATAGTAAAACATCAGAATAAAGTACATGGAAAATATTTATCACATGATATAACATATAAGAAAAACACTTCAAATGTGATTCATTTGTAAAGTTGGGAGAAAAGGTTTGTGAAGCAGGCTGTGTCTATGCAATATAAATATATCAAAAATAAAAGATTTAAAATAAAATGAATTTTTATTTTTTGCTATTCAAAAAAGAATAGGAGAAATATACAGAAAAAATAAAGGGATAGAGAAAATAATCAAGAGGGGTTACCAGATTAAAAAACAGGGATTCTGCATAGGCAAAGAGAGTTATAAAATCAACCGGAAAAATGATACAATAGTTATAATATTGAGTGAAAAAATTAGAGTTTGAGGGTGGGGATGAAAATGTCTGTAACAATCTTTGTTCATTTGAACGAATTGGAAAACAATAATTTTGATATTAGGAGATTTAATAAAGACATTGAAATAAAGTATCCAGGTACTAGTTTTGAAGTAAATAATTCTGCGTTATTTTATGATCTTTGCTGGGAAAACTATTCAGAGAAATATCAATTCGAATTAAGAATGGAGAAAAAGCGTTGTACGTTTGCGATAGAGTACTTTAATTCAGGTGAAGGAATTTATGAGCATGCACAGTTTATTATGTGGCTAGCAACTTTTTTTGAAAGTGAAAAAGAAGTGATATTATTTTATGAAATTGACTGCAATCGATTGGTGTTATCCTGTGATAAAACGACGGATGATATTGTACAATGGTTACAAGGTCTATTCAAATAAATCATAGTTTAACAGCACAAAAAGAGGTTATTTTGATAATTGTATAGGAAAATTATCAAAAAAAATATAGAACCAACACGTGTGAAAGAAAAAAGAATTAGAGTTACAAGGCTAAGAAAACAGGTGTGATATTAAGTAAGAAATTAGAAGTTATGGGAGGGTGAAATATGGTTAAAAAGAAAAGAGTTACTTTACCGAAAGACTTTGGAGAACTTGTTAAAGCTGGAGATATAGAAAAACTTAAGGCTGTTTATGAAAAATGTGAGCTTTATGCACATGACGGGCGTTGTGAGAGAAATACAGCTCTTCATTATAGTAATGTTCCTGATGAGTTTGTTCGTTGGCTTACAGAACAAGGTTTAGATGTTAATGTTGAGAATTATTACGGACGAAGCCCTTTAGATAGGCACGCTGCTTTGGGAGATAATACTGTAAAATTGTTATTTGAGTTAGGGGCTGATGTCGAACGAGTTGATAGATACGGAAATAGTCCGTTGCATACAGCTGCAAGCTTTTTTCACTCGAATACAGTTCGATTTTTAGTGGAAAAAGGAGCAAATGTTTACTTGAAAAATGATATGGATCAAACACCGCTTGCTTCTTGTCTAGCTGTTTGTAGTAATTTAAATATTCCTGAAGTTGCTGAAATTGCGGATATATTATTGCAGGCAGGTGATAAAGTTACGTTAGATATGATAGAAAGTGTTAAGCGAATTGGTCAAGATTTTGAGTTTCATAGAGAAGACTTTAATAAGAATTATCTTTCTGAAACAGATTTAAGTCTTAAAAAGCTCTACTTATTATTTGAGGTGGAACCTGTAGAAAAACGCAGAATTCATGACGGTGTTTCCCCGATTATTGTAGAAAATAGTTCTTGGGAAAAACAATACAATATGCTTTGGGACTTTTTAGTTCCTTCTAGCGGAGTGGCGAAAACCGTACAGGGCGAAGTTATTCGTATAACAGGACGTATACGAGATGAATTGTACAGGAATGGTGGGACAAATTGGGATAAGGATTATCAAAAAATGTTAGATGCGTTGTTAGTTCATTTTGCATCCGGAACATCACTTTCTGAATGCGAGTTAAACGAGATAAGAAAACTGACAACCAGCATTCGAGCTAAAGGTGATGTAGATGAGGAAATAACAGATTGTCTTTGTGAATTTGCTGTTCAGTGGGTATTGAAAAATCCTAATCCAATTTCATTGAATAAACCAAGTTATGATAGATAATAAGTACACTCATTTGCAAAACACCAAATTTTGGTTTGTCTAAATTAAATAAAACAAATTTGGAAAGCAATAAATTGAAAGTGTTAGAAGCGATATAAAGATGTTATTGCAAGAAAATAGAGGACTAAAAGAGGAGAAGAAACAAATAGACCAATATAAAACTAAGGGTAAATATGGAGTAAAATAAACTAGAATTTTTTGTACACATAAGAGGAGAAACAAGTGGAAGATAATGTATGCAGAATAATAAAAATAAATAAAGAAGCCTTATTTGAATTTATATATGAAAACTTCATAAATCAGGAAGAAAAGCTACTTGATTTAGAGACAAATGTCGGTGTCAACAATCATTTTGATATAAATTGGGATACAGGGGAATTTATATTTATAGCACATAATGGGGAAGATGCAGAGGAGAATATTATTTCATTTCCTAAGGATATAGATATCAAAAAGGTTATGGATAGATTGCCTGAAACAACGGATTCTGTTTTGAATTCAACTAAGAATTATAAAGAATTAACTTTTGATGAATTAAGAAGTTTAAGTAATGATTAAATTTACAAGAGAATAAAAATAAATTAGTCAATTATCAATATTTGAGTTAAAAATTTTAAAAGAGTTTTTTAAATTTTTTTGTACGGAAGAAACTGATAAAATTAAAGGAAAAATTATGAAATTAGATTTTTTACAAGATGAACCAAAACTTATTTTGACATATCCTTATAAATTTAAATTTAATATGATAGGCTATTTATCTATGATATTTTCATTTTTTATTATTATGTCGATACTGAATCATCTTAAAAGTTATAAAAGTGATTTTACAGATAAATTTATTATTGCAACAGTGCTGATTTGTATTCCAATCCTTATTTTTTTATGGGATATTATCTCTTCATAAATGCAGTGAAATTAGAACTTTATGAAAATAATGTTGTTAAATATTATACCTATGGAAGCAGAGGGCATAGTGTACTGCTTTTTGAATTTAAACTTGAAGATATAGAACAAATAAAAAGCAAAAAACGCCCGTTTAATTGTTCAAAGCTGACCATAAAAATCAAGAATCCTGTTTTTTACGGTTTCCATGAGAAGAAGCTAAATAAACTAATGAATGCAAGTATCATCACAGATAGAAAAAAATCAGAATTTTTTATGCAACAGATGGTTGTAAATTCTAGAATAAATGCGAAAAGAGTAGAAAACTCCTGATCGCATAAGGCTTTATCAAAAGAAATGTGATTAAGAGAAATTTATTTCTTGATTGCATTTCTATTTTCTTTCTTTTTCGGGAATATAGAATTTTTTTCTGTAAATAAAGGTCTTTCGTGAGAAATGTGTAACGGGCCGGTCAGTTTCTTCTAGCTGGCTCTTAAATATTGTCTACCAAATTATTTTTGACATGTCAAGACATACTCGGTTGAAACGGGCATGTCTTTTGTTTGAAATCCGGCAATTTCTGCTATTCAGGCAGACGCTCCGGATACATGATCGACAACTCGCCACGGACTTTTCCCCAGTTGCGTAGCGGCATTGTCCACTTGCGTGTGGCTTAGAACGTTGCAAGATACAGTGCTTTCAGCAGTGCCTGAGAACCGGAGAATACACTTCTCCGGCGGTTCAGCCGCCTCAGCGTCGAATTCAGTGATTCTA
>ERZ772962.1203-NODE-1203-length-14162-cov-4.554547_pt1 | contig 14162 bp, 9 predicted proteins | sample MGYA00580676_ERZ772962 | MGnify/ENA primary metagenome ERZ772962 (study PRJEB29015, sample SAMEA2738049) | human oral metagenome | biome: human oral; feature: human-associated habitat; material: saliva | place: China | collected 2230 ...
ATACAGCGTGTGGCCCCACTGGCCTCATCGAGGCGAATTAATCATCGTTTCCCTAAGGCAGCGAAGAGCGTCTTGACGCGGCAAAAGCCTAGGCAGAGAGCCTCTCCGAGATTGATTTTGATAAAGAAACGGACTTATCCTCAAGGAGGTAAAGCTCTGAGGCTGAGCGAGAAAGTTCTTCTTGCTTGAGGCTTCGCAGCGTAGCGGGATATGGCTCGAAGCTTGCTGATATAACAGTCATGGAGTTCTACCAGAGAGAAAAAGGAACGCCTGGGATGCCGGTATTTACGAGACAGAGCCGTGCAGACGTTGAGGGCGGAAGCAATCTGAAGGCATGTATCACTGCAATTTGCTGGAACCGTTTTGAGGGCCTGGAGTGTCTATAAAGTAGTCAGGGAAGCGTTTGATGACAGCGGCAGACTCGCTGAACAAGAGATGCAGGTGATTAGAGACGAGGAAGTGAGTCTCATCTGTATCTCTTGTCTCGAGTGCATGAAATATCTCGCGATGCTGATCGAGGATGCTGTCCCAATCGAGATCTTCTGTTTGAACACGCAGCCAGCGATAGCGCTGAAGATCGATGCTGATAAATTCGAGCCACCGCCAGACCTGCTGTTTGTTTGCAATCTCGTATAGTTTTTCGTGGAACAGATTGTCGTAGTCAAAGAATCCGCGGCGATCCTGCATATCTTGTGATTTTGCCTCTTTTAAGAGAAGGCATTCGAGTTCGGAGAGGCCATTCTTGTCCATGCGTGCGCATGCCTCGACGCTTATCTGTGACTCGAGATTCTCGCGTACATAGCGTGCGCCTTCAACAGATTCGAGGCTGATTCTTGAGACGTAAGTACCGCTCTGGGGCACAGTTTGCACAAGTCGCTCCTGTCTGAGTCTCACAAGCGATTCACGGATTGGCGTGCGGCCAAGCCCAAGATCTGCACAGAGGTCCTTCACCTGCAGCTTATCCCCGGGTGCATACTTGGCATAAACGATGCCTGTACGGATGGTCTCATATGCTTGGAGCTGCATGCTCTCATCTTTATTGCCTTTGGATGCCATCGTTCTAGCCTCCTGATTGTCTGCTATGCAAGGTGATTCTGTTTTGGTCCCGATATCCAATTGCAAGTATATGAGTTTTGACACTGAAATAGTATTAAGAGCCTTTTCCGGTGATGGAAAGCTTCCGGGGTATGACTGCCCCGCTCGGAGTCATTGCATGGATTTGGGATTAGATCCTACCTGTTAACACGTATGTCCTGTCCTTTCGGGCCCCTCCCAGAAATATTTTTCCAAAACATTGACAAAACAGAATAAGAGATACTACATTGCAGATAGCTGATATATCAGTTATCCGACCATCAGAGGAGTGATCCATGTTTTCCCTGAAGCATTGGCAGGACGAGCGTGCAGAGCTCGAAGCAGCAGGCGTCCAGCTGCCCAAAGAAGACCCCGAGCCCATCCGCGCGGCCGGCAGGAAGCAGCCGGTTTGGATCCATGTAGGTGGCGGCAACCTGTACCGTGCCTTCCATGCCGCAATCGCCCAGGACATGATCGATGCAGGCGCGCTCGAGCGCGGCGTCGTGGTGATGGAGACCTTCCATCCCTTCACGGTAGATGAGCTCTACAAGCCCTATAACGACGACATTCTCCAGGTCATCATGAATCCCGACGGCACGCTCAAAGAGCGCGTCCTTGCCTCGACGGCAGATGCCCTGTTCGCGAATGTCGGGCGTCCCCAAGACTGGCAGCGTGCGCAGCGCTACTTCGAGAGCCCCGAGCTCCAGCTCGTGACCGTCACGATCACGGAAAAGGGCTATGCCCTGCATGATGTGGAAGGAAACCCGACCCAGGCTGCGAAGAAGGACTTCGAGGGCGGCCCCTGTGCCCCCGTGACGACGATGGCAGCATTCGCTGCGCTCCTCCTTGCCCGCTTCGACGCAGGAGCAGCACCCCTTGCCCTCGTCTCGACCGACAACTTCAGCCAGAACGGCAGGCACTTCCGCGACGCCGTCACCGAGGTCGCACACGCCTGGCAGAAGGCAGGATTCGTCTCCCAGGACTTCGTCGACTACGTCTCGGACGAGAAGCGCGTGAGCTTCCCCTGGACGATGATCGACCGCATCACGCCGAACCCCTCCCCCGAGACCGAGGCGGCCTTGAAGGAGCGGGGCTTCACGGATCTTCCGCTCATTGCATCCGGACGCTCACACTTCGCCGGCTTCTCCAACACGGAGGCAGCGCACTACCTCGTCGTCGAGGACTCCTTCCCGAATAGACGTCCCGACCTCTCGGCTGGCGGCGTCATCCTCTGCGACCGCGAGACCGCCGAGCGCGCCGACACGATGAAGGTCACGGCCTGCCTGAACCCTCTCCACACGACGCTTGCCGTCTATGGGTGCCTTTTGGGCTATACGCGCATCTGGCAGGAGATGGAAGATACGGACCTCGTCTCTCTCATCCGCCACATCGGCTACGACGAGGATCTGCCGGTCGTCGCCGATCCCAAAGTTATCGATCCTCGCTCCTTTATTGACGAGCTCGTTGGGAAGCGCCTGCCAAACAAGGCTCTCCCCGACTCTCCGCAGCGCATCGCGACCGACACGTCCCAGAAGATCCCAGTCCGCTTCGGCCATACGCTCCAGTCCTACGCCCAGAAGGACCCCGCACGTCTTGACCAGCTCACCTATATCCCTCTTGCACTTGCCGGCTGGCTCCGCTACCTGCTTGCCGTGGACGATGAGGGGAAGGCCTTCGAGCCAAGTCCCGATCCCGACCTCGCAGAGCTCCAGCAGGCACTCTCTGGCCTTTCTCTCGGCCATGCAGACGCTGCTTCCGTGCACGCAGCCTGCGCTCCGATCCTCTCCAATGCCAACATCTTCGGTATCGATCTCTATCCGTCAGGCCTTGGCGCCAAGGTCGAGAAGATGTTTCTCGAAGAGCTCAAAGGACCTGGTGCCGTGCGCCAGACAATCGAGCGCTACCTCTAATTCCAACTTCACAGATGAAAGGATTCATGCAATGAAGCTCACCTTCAGATGGTACGGGGACGGCGCGGACACGATTCCCCTGGACTACATCCACCAGATCCCCGGCGTCTCGGGCATCGTCGGCTGCCTCATGGACGTGCCGGTCGGCGAGGTCTGGCCGAAGGAGAAGATCGCCCACCTCAAGAAGGAGGCCAACGACCACGGCCTCTCCCTCGAGGTCATCGAGTCCGTGAACATCCACGACGATATCAAGGCAGGGCTTCCCTCCCGCGACCGCTATATCGAGAACTACAAGCAGACAATCAGGAACCTCTCCGAGTTCGGCGTCAAGGTCATTTGCTACAACTTCATGCCGGTCTTCGACTGGGTGAAGTCCGACCTCGACTACAGACTCCCTGACGGATCCTCCACGCTCTGCTTCAGGAAGGAGGACATCCCCGACGACCCCGAGGAGCTGCTCGAGCGCTACTTCAAGGGTACAAACGGCTATGTCCTTCCCGGCTGGGAGCCGGAGCGCCTGGCGCATCTGAAGGAGCTCTTCGAGCTCTACCGCGGCGTCGACGAGCGTGCCCTGCGCGAGAACCTCGTCTACTTCTTGAAGGCTGTCATCCCGACTTGCGAGGAGTGCGGCGTGAAGATGGCGATCCATCCGGACGATCCGCCCTACTCCATGTTCGGCCTTCCCCGCATCATCAAGAACCGCGACGACTTCGACTGGCTCTGCTGTGCTGTCGACTCCCCTGCAAACGGCATCACGCTCTGCTGCGGATCGATCGCCGAGGAGCCCGCAAATGACGTCTACGCGATCCTCGACGAGTTCTCGAAGCGCGGCAGGATTCACTTCGTCCACATGCGCAACATCCGCTACATGGAGCCAGGGAAGAGCAAGGACTTCTACGAGGCGCCGCACCTCTCGAAGGACGGATCTCTCGACCTCTGGCGTATGTGTCGCATCCTCTTCGAGAACGGCTTCGACGGCTACATGCGCCCCGACCACGGCCGCATGATCTGGGGCGAGACCGGACGCCCGGGCTATGGCCTGTATGACAGGGCACTCGGCTGCGCCTACATCAACGGCATCTGGGAGACGCTTACGAAGGATGCCGCCTTTTTACAGGAGGTCTGATTCTCATGTTTATGGACGAAGATTATCTGCTTGATACCGAATGGGCGAAGAAGCTCTTTCATGGGTATGCAGAAAGTCAGCCTATCATCGATTATCACTGTCATCTTGATCCGGCACAGATTCTTGAAGATCGCAGATTCAAGAATATTACCCAGGTCTGGCTCAATGACAACGGTGCTGGAGATCATTACAAGTGGCGCCTGATGCGTGCGAATGGCGTGCCTGAAGAGCTCGTGAGCGGAGATGGTGATGATTGGGAGAAATTCCTTGCATATGCAAAGACTATCGAGCGTGCACCGGGTAATCCGCTCTTTGAGTGGAGCCATCTTGAACTGAAACGTGTCTTCGGCATCGGCCTCACGATTTCAGAGAATAATGCTCCCGAAATCTGGAAGCGCGCGAATGAGCGCATTGCCGAGAAGGATTTCTCTCCACGAGGCCTGATTAGGCGGTTCAATGTGCGCTGCCTTTGCACCACTGACGATATTACGAGCGATCTTGCTGCTCATAAACGTATTGCGGACGAGATCGAAGACTTCAGGGTGCTTCCGACATTCCGTCCTGATTCGCTGTGGAATATCGCTAGCGATAGCTTCATCCAGTCGCTATCAGCCGTCTCGAAGCTTGCTGGCATTAGAGTCACCGGGGTTGATGGCTTCGAGGCGGCTCTGGCAGAGCGTGCAGACGCATTCCACAAGGTCGGATGCCGTCTGGCCGATCTGGGTATGAATAATTTCTATTATACGCCTGTGACACGCGAAGAGATTGAGGATATTCTTGGACGCCGTCTAGCAGGCAAGACAATCTCAAAAATGGACGTGCAGGCTTATCAGACGTATCTGACGTTGGTCCTAATGGGGCTGTGTCACAGCCATGGCTGGACCTTGCAGCTTCACATGAATTGTATGCGCAATGACTCGACCAGGGGTCTCAAGCTTATCGGGTGCGATTCCGGGTTTGATTCTGTCGGTAACCAGAGCGATATCGTCCTCAATGTCAAGCAACTTCTCGATATGGCCCAGCGCACTGACAAACTCCCGAAGCTTCTTCTCTATAGCCTGAATCCAACAGATTGGTTGGCGCTTGCAAGTCTCGCCGGTTCATTCGAAGGCGAATGCGTGCAGCGCATCCACTTCGGCTGTGCCTGGTGGTTCAACGATACCTTTACTGGCATCACAAACCAGCTCACGACCTATGCAGAGCAATCGCTGCTCAGCAACTTCGTGGGCATGCTCACCGACTCACGCAGTTTCCTGTCGTATCCACGTCATGAATACTTCCGCCGAATCCTGTGCCGTGTTCTGGGCCAATGGGTCGAAGAGGGGAGGCTTCCTGAAGACGAGACGTATCTTTCAGACGTGGTGAAGGATATCTCTTACCGTAATGCGCATGACTACTTCGGTTTCTTTGCCAAGAATGACCGTTAATCAATTTTTAGACAAGTGGAAGAGGAGCATATATGAAAAAGTCGACTAAACTGCTCGAGCTGCGGGACGAAGGTAATCGTCTCAGCCTGAAGACAGACGGAGGCCTGTTTCAAATCTATGTAATGGACGATGATGTCATTCGCTTCCGCTGCACCTTCGATGATGAGTTTGCTCCGGAGCACTCTTACGCCCTCGTCAAAACAGCATGGGAGGACGAACTGGACGATGTACTGGGCAAAGAACGCACTCGTATAGAGCCGCTTCAGCCCAAAGCAAAAGACTGTGGCGATTGGTGGGAAGTATCCACAAAGAGTCTTATTGTCCACATCTGCAAGAATCCCTTCGGCATTGAGATCTATGATGCCCAGGACAACGAGCTCTATCACGACCTTAAAGAACGCACATTCATGGTTGATGACCTGGGACGTCGCTGGCACTATTCTGCCATTGGAAATCATGATCATTTCTATGGCTTTGGAGAGAAGACTGGCCCTCTTAACAAACGTTATATGAACATGCGGATGCATCAGACCGATACCTGCGGGTACGATCCGCGCCGCAGCGATCCGCTCTACAAACATATTCCTTTCTATATTCGGTTTAATGACGTTACAACCAACGCTATCGGGCTCTTCTACAACAACGCATACGATTGCGACTTCGATATGGGCAAGGAGTACAGCGGCTACTGGGAACACTACTCCTATTACTGCGCTGACGGAGGCGATATCGATCTCTTCTTCATCAATGGCCCCTCTATCAAGGAAGTTGTCGAGCGCTATTGTGACCTTACGGGTAAGACCGCTTTACCACCCATCGGAGCAACCGGATATGCCCATACCACGATGTTTTATACGGAGATCGAGAAAAATGCTGACAAGGCAATCCTCAAGTTCTTTGATACCTGCAAGAAGTACGATATTCCAGTCGATGAGTTCCAGCTTGCAAGTGGGTATACAGCAACAAATGGCAAACGCCATCAGTTCACTTGGAACCGAGCGAAATTCCCCGATCCCAAGAAATTTGCTTTAGAAGTCAACAAGCGCGGAGCTTTTGTCGTACCCAATGTCAAACCTGGCATACTGACTTCGCATCCTCACTACGATGACTACAGCCAGCATCATGCCTTCATCATGGACGAAACGGGAGAAAAACCTGAACTCGAGCGGTATTGGGGCGGTTTTGCATCGTTCCCGGACTTTACGAGCGCGGAGGGTCGTACTACCTGGGTTCGTCATATGAAAGAAGCGCTTTTCGATAACGGCATCACGGCGATTTGGGATGACAACTGCGAGTTCGATATCCAGAATTCTGCAGCGAGGGTGAATGGCGATGGGCATCCTCAGACAGTGGCGGGTATGAAGCCAGTTCTTACCAATATGATGGCCTATACCTCATACAATGCCCAGCTTGAGAACAACCCTAGCCGCCGACCGTTCGTGGTAAGCCGTGCCGGCTTTGCAGGCATCCAACGCTACGCACAGACTTGGGCTGGCGACAATTTTACGAGCTGGGAGACGCTTCGCTACAACATTCCGACAATTTTAGGCATGGGGCTTTCGGGCGTTGCTAATCAGGGGTGTGATATTGGCGGCTGGTTTGGTGAGCGTCCGGAGCCGGAATTACTTGTGCGCTGGTTCCAGAATGGCATTTTCCAGCCTCGCTTTGTCACGAACTCCTCGAATAACGATAATTCTGTCACCGAACCCTGTATGTATCCGCATTACATTCCCTACATCTCCAGGGCAGTGAAGCTGCGCTACTCTCTGACACCCTATCTGTATTCCCTGCTCAGAATTGCCAATACCTCTGGCGATCCGGTCATGCGGCCTCTGGTCTATGAATTCAGCAAAGATTCCAACTGTTGGGACGAGAGCTTCGAATTCATGTTTGGGCCCTCTATCTTGGTTGCCAATGTACTTGACAAGGGTGCCACGGAAAAGAGCGTGTACCTGCCGGCTGGCACATCTTGGGTTGACTGGTGGACTGGTGCGTTCTATGAGGGTGGACAGACCATCATGGTGCCGATCACGCTCGATTCGATTCCGATGTTCCTGCGTGCGGGCGCAATAGTGCCTACTGTCGAGGGGATCACTAACCTTCATACGCAGCATTCAAAGTCCATGAGTCTGAGAGTCATTGCTCCCGAGATTAAGAGTTCGTTCTGCATCTACGAGGATGATGGAGTCAGTAATAGCTATCGTTCTGGCGTATTCCGTGAGACTACCTATACCGTTACTTCGGGCAGCTGCGTGGTCGTGGACGTGAATCCGCAAGGATCATATCAGAGTACCGTCGAAAGTCTTGAAGTCAACCTCTCGGCGCATACAGTGATGCCATTCACAGTGGTGGTGGCAGGGAAGCAGATTGAGAAGCTTGTCGATCTCGACGAGTATAACGAGGCAGAGTCTGGATGGCACTACGATTACGAGACTCAGACGACACATATCAAATATCGTATTCCTGAGGAAAGCTACCAGATCAAGGTCGATTACGGTGTGATCGACCTGGTGAAGATGTAGCAGCGCATTTTGGCTTGAACCGAGCGAGGGGACAGACTCGCATCGTCTCGTCCTCTTGCCATTATGGAAACATCGCTATCAGTTCTACTTTGTTCTGAAGTAGGAAGGATGATCGTCGACCATCTGGTCGAGGTAGCTCTGATAATGTTTCAAATGATTGACAATGAAGATCTTTGTATCTTCAACTGATATATCTCTTTTGCCAGAAAGCAAGTCTAAAAGATATTCGTGTTCACTGCTAGCTGCTTTTTCGTAGCCGAGGATGAGACCCATATAGCGGATTCTATCGAAGTGGGAGGTGACTTTTTTCAAAGAATCCCAAATCAGGCTCTTGTTATCGGCAATATAGATGATGTGGTGGAATTCATCATCGAGGTGGATGAAAGAGAACACATCGAAATTTTCTTCCACAAGTGCATGGCGCTGTGCAGCGACATTTTCGGCAAGACGCACGATGCATTCTTGGCTATGCGATTTCTGCAGTTCGGTAAATACTGCCGGTTCGACAGCCGAGCGCAAAAAGAAGCCTTGCGAGACTGCGTCGAGATTGATGAGCGAAACATGCGTAGCACTGCGAGGCTTTACGTCGACGAGCGAGTTTCCACGGAGGAGCATAATTGCTTGGTGGACTGGCCCCTTTGACATCCCTAGCTTCTCTCCGATGCGGGTCTCTTGGATAAAAGCGGCGGGCGGGATATTGAGCATCAGGATATTGTAGGAGAGCACGCGATAGGCATATTCAGCATTGCCTTCGCTTTCTTGCCGGTCAAGAAGCTGCATGAGGCCAGCAGCATCTTTTCCAACCCGTACAGTCGCACGTGCTGACTTTTCCCGATACATTCTAAATCCTTCTGACAGGGCGAGCTGGTATCAATATTCGCATCGTGTGTAAGTGATTGCGATAAGCAACATACTAGATAACTTAGTGTTTCGCTGCCTTTTACCGCTAAAAAAGCGCATTCACGGAAATAGCTTCCACGATAAAACTGATATATCAGAATAGTCTTAAACTGAAATATCAGAAGTGTCACTTGATAAATGGTTTCAGATTAATCGCAGGAGTGAATATGAACGAGGCCAAGCGTAAAGTTCGTATGGGCATTGATGTCGGTGGTACGTACACAAAGTGTGTTGCCATGGACAATCAGACCCATGAAATCATCGGCAAGAACGAAGTTAAGACGACTCATGATGCCAAGGAGGGTGTGGCGCTCGGAGTCGTGCAATCGTTCGAGAGCTGCTTGAAGGAGTTTGGCATTTCCCCAGACGAAGTCGTATTCGTTGCTCATTCAACGACACAGGCGACTAATGCCTTCATCGAAGGGGATGTTGCTAAGGTCGGCATCATTGGCGTTGCAGGTGGAGGCATCGAAGGCCTTCTTGCCAAGCGTCAGGTACACATCGACGACATTATCCTCGATCCCAAGGTTGATCGAAGGATCAAGATCTTCAACGAGCTTATTTCCAAGAAAAAACTGAACGACGAAACGATCGATGCTGCAATTGACAGGCTGGTCAATCAGGGTGCACAGGTCATTGTCGCATCTATGGCCTTTGGCGTGGATTCGGCGGACGAGGAGCATCAGATTTTCGATCGTGCCAAGCTCAAGGGTCTGCCTGTGACGGTCGCCTCTGATATAACGAAGCTCTATGGGCTTACCCGTCGAACGCGTACAGCAGCCATCAATGCTTCCATCCTTCCTAAGATGATGGCAACGGCCGATGCAACTGAATCTTCTGTACGCAAGGCTGGCGTTACGGTGCCTCTTATGATTATGCGCGGCGATGGTGGCGTCATGGAAATCAACGAGATGCGCCAGCGCCCCATCCTCACGGCTCTTTCTGGACCCGCTGCTTCGGTTATGGGCTCGCTCATGTATCTGCATGTTTCCAATGGCATCTATTTTGAGGTTGGTGGCACCACTTCCAACATCGGTGTTATCAAGAACAGCCGCCCTGGCGTAGATTACGCAAACATCGGTGGATACGATACCTACGTGAACTCTCTCGATGTTCGCATCCTTGGATGTGCTGGCGGTTCCATGATCCGTATCAATGGCCATGATGTGATAGATGTCGGACCGCGTTCTGCACATATTGCTGGCTGTGAGTATGCGTGCTTTATGGACCCCTCTGAGATTCAGGATCCTGAGGTAGAGCTCATCCAGCCAAAGCCAGGAGACCCCAGCGACTACGTTGCGATCAAGCTCAAGAGTGGCAAGCGCATTACAATAACAAACACCGATGCTGCGAATGTCCTGGGGCTTGTCGATGAAAAGTACTTCGCTCATGGTAATGCAGAATCAGCGCGCAAGGCTATGCAGCCTGTTGCAGACAATATTGGCTGCACGGTTGAAAAGCTAGCGACCAAGATTTTGGACAAAGATTTCGAGAAAGTTAATGAGTGCATCAATATTCTGGCTGAGAAGTATCAGCTCGACCGTGAAGCGATGCGCATCATGGGCTGCGGCGGTGGTGCTGCTGCTTTGGTGCCGTATTGTGCCGAAAAGATGGGGCTGCAGTACTCGATTCCCCAGAATGCAGAGGTCATTTCGTCTATCGGCGTCGCTCTTTCGATGGTGCGTGATGTAGTCGAGCGAATTGTTCCGTCTCCAACGCCGAAGCAGATTCGTTCGATCAAGCAGGAAGCTATCGCCAAGGCAATCGAAAGTGGTGCATCTCCCGATACCGTTGAGGCGCATGTCGAAATCGACAATCAGACTTCAAAGATTACTGCAATCGCAACGGGGTCTACCGAAGTTAAGGCTGCCGATCTGTCTAAGCAGGTCGATGAGGAAGAAGCTCGCGAGATTGCTGCCGAGGACATGAGACTCAGGCCAGAGGATACTGAACTTCTTACAGGTACGCCGTACTTCTATGTCTTCGGCGATAAAAATGCCAAAGATCAGCATGGTCCTGTTCGCGTTGTCGATCATAAGGGCTTCGTCAAGATTCAGCGTACCAATTCCGATGTGCTTGCTTCCGATGTTGCGCATTGGCAGGAGCCAGTAGAGAAGCTTTGGGACAGCATGTCCGTCTACCAGAGCGAAATCATCTGCCGACCCGACTTCTACATCTGTCATGGCCCGCGTGTGACTGACTTCACGGCGGCGACTCTCGAACAGCTTGAGATGCTGATCGATCTTGAACTGTCTGAAGACGATCCATCGACAGAGATTCTTGTCATAGCAGCCAACATCCCTCAGACGTAGGAATGGAGTTCTCGATGACTGCGTGGAAGGGGGAGATACTACTGAAGCGCAAAGTAATATCAAAACAGTTGGAAGAGAGCCAAATACAAGGACGTTAGGAATTTTGTTCGAAAAGGAGTGAGACATGAGCAGCGTATTGTTGGTTATCGTTGGCATAGGCGTCCTTGCCACGATTATCGGTATGGCCGTCTATTGCATAAAGGGCATGAATATGACCGTTGGCTTCTTTCTTGCAACGGCCTTGTGGGTAATTCTTGCCTTTATCGGTAATGCTATCGAGCCAAATGCAGCTATGCAGGGACAGAGCGTCGGCGATGTGTTAACTGCAGTCTTTCAGACCGGACCTGGATCGTATGGCTCCAGTGTCCTGACCAACGTCATCTTCGGTGCATTTTACGGTATCGTCCTGACGGAGACAGGTATTGCGGCATCTTTGATTCGCAAGACGGTTGAACTGGGCGGCGACAAGCCTCGTGTAACTGTGGTACTTCTCTGTATCGTCAACACGATTCTGTTCACATCGCTGACTGGTGTTGGCCCCTACATCGCTATCGGCACAATCATTCTACCCATCATGATGGCTCTTGGCATTTCACCTCTGATTTCTGTGTTCGCATTCGTCGGCTCTGCTGGTGTTAGCGCATCTCTCCTGAACATTGTCAATTTCCAACAGTATCAGCTTATCTTTGCGACAGCTGATGCAGATTATGCAAGTTATACGTATCAGGACTACTTCCCCTTCGCACTTACTGCTGCCATCATTTCTCTGGTAATCATCCTGGTGGTTGTTTGCGTAAAAATTGGTGGCAGGAAGAAGTCCTATACCTGGGCGGCTCAACTTGGACAGGACAACCAGAAGGAGGTTCCGGGTATCTCTCTGCTCTCTGTTATCCTTCCTGAGATATTCATCATGGTCTTTCAATTCCCCGTGATCCTTTCCTTTATTCTCTCAGCTGTATTTGCTCTTGCTACCTGTGGCGAGTTCAAGACTGGCTTCGTGGATTCCTGCCGCAAGATTACCAAGTATGCAGCTGACGGCGTTGTGAGCGTTGCTCCCATGCTTGCCTTCCTTATGACCATTGCTATGTACAATGCTTGCGCCAAATACATTGCTCCGTATCTGAGCGCAGTTGTTGGTCCGTTGATTCCGCTGTCTGCACTTGGAATCTGCATCTTCTTCGGCGTCTTTGCAATTTTTGGACAGTTCCGTGGCCCGCTCAATATCGTGGGCAGTGGCGTTGCACTGCTGACGGTTGTTGTCGGCCTGCGCACATGGCCTATTGCGTTTCTCTATCCTCTGTTCATCGTTACAACCATCGTTCCCCAGGGCCTCGATATCACGCTGTCTGGTGCAGTCTGGGCAATGGACTATGCCAAGGTCAAGACTCGTGACTATATGAAGCTTGGTATCGCTACTGCCTGGCCTATCTGCATCATTCTTGAAGCCGTTGTGTTCTTCATGTTTGGCAGTCTTGTCTAATAAGACAGTTCAGAGTTTTGGGTGAAGACCTGTCACCTTGTTTTCCAGCACTGGGCGACTCTGCGACTATGTGCATAGAGCCGCCTTTGGTCTTAGTGATAGTTTGGAGTATTAGCTATGTCAATCTTGGATAGATTTCCCAAACCGGCTGCTGATAGTCTGACGAGACGTTACTTCGAGTTCATGAAGTCACGTTTGGAGATGGATTTGGCATCTGTGCCGCAAGAGGATTTTTCGCTTGTGGAGACTGTACAGGATCTTGCTAAAGAGCCTGCTGGCAACTGGTGGAACTATGCATTTCTTCATGAACCTCTGCGTAATAAGATTCCACCCGAAGAACAACGCGGCCTCTTCCAGGAAGCTTGGGCATGGGGCTGGAAAGTGGCAGATGAGTGCAAGGAACGCTATGGATCATCTCGGCTTTCCAATGTTGTGAATGACATGGGCTTAACACTTGAAAAGCCTGAAGGCATCTCTAATAGCAGCCGTGTTCTCTTCGCTGAATACATTCCACCTTCAGAAGTACGTGTTTATCGTAGGGGCATCAGGGAAGGAAAGAAACTTCTTGGACAGCCTGGGATACTCGAAGCACTCGGCGGACATGCTCCATTCTTCGACGTACTTCTTGCCCATGAGCTCTATCATGTGGCGGAAGAGCGCGATCCGAATGGGTCTTGGACGCAGACATATCGCTATCCATTATGGGGAATTGGAAGCCATCGCTACTGCGCCAGCATTGGATGTCTGAGCGAGATTGCCGCTACGGCATTCTCTATGAGATTTGTGAAAGTGGATTGGTCGCCATTCCTGTTGGATGGACTCTTGCTGTATGGAATCTCTGCAGAAGCTGGTGCTTCTACTATGTGTTCGATGCTCAAAACAGTGCAGGTAGCAAAGAACCTATCCTGAAATGCAATGCCGGAATTGGAGTCGGGAATATTACGTCATCCATAACTCTAGCGAGCCTTACCTGTTCCGTTGGCTGCCTGAGTGTTCCGATGTCATGTTTCCTTTCTGAATATAGAATTTTAGGACTTGCGCTCTTGCGGCTACTTGTCATTCTGGATCGGTAAATGACGGTTCCGTCAATAGTCTTTCGCACTTTCTCCAGCCAGGGTCCCGTCCCGGTAGTCGAAGCTAGCCCTGCTGCTTCTTGAGCACCTCCCTGTTATCCCATCCGTTCAGCAGGTCAGTGTCGAGGTAGCGCCTGGAGCCCCAGCCGCCCTCGGCCACGTACTTGCACCTCGCAGCCAGCTTCCCCACAGCGTGCGTCCTGCGCTCTATCTGCCGGTTCAGCCGCTCTATGCTGTTGTTGGTGCGTATCCTCCTCCAAGTGCTCCGGTGGGAAGAGCACGTAGGTCAGCGTCTCTTCGACGCCCCTCTCGATCACTCCGGCGGCGGACTCGAGCTT
>ERZ772962.1205-NODE-1205-length-14149-cov-8.534625_pt1 | contig 14149 bp, 13 predicted proteins | sample MGYA00580676_ERZ772962 | MGnify/ENA primary metagenome ERZ772962 (study PRJEB29015, sample SAMEA2738049) | human oral metagenome | biome: human oral; feature: human-associated habitat; material: saliva | place: China | collected 2230 ...
TCGGTATTACACGTGCTCACCTTGAAGAAGATGCTGGTAAATTAACTCACAAAAACGGTTATTCACTAGTTGACCTTAACCGTCAAGGAACACCACTTATCGAAATCGTATCTGAGCCAGATATTAGAACACCAGAAGAAGCATATGCTTACTTAGAAAAATTACGCTCAATTATTCAATATATCGAAGTATCTGACGTTAAAATGGAAGAAGGTTCAATGCGTTGTGACGCGAACATTTCTATTCGTCCATATGGTCAAGATGAATTCGGTACAAAAACTGAGCTTAAAAACTTAAACTCATTCACTTTTGTTAAAAAAGGATTAGAGTACGAAGAAAAACGTCAAGAACAAGTTATCCTATCTGGAGGAATAATCGAACAAGAAACACGTCGTTTTGATGAAACTACAGGTGCAACAAAACTAATGCGTGTTAAAGAAGGTTCAGATGATTACCGTTACTTCCCAGAGCCAGATATCGTACCTATGGTTATCTCAGAAGAATGGATGGAAGAAGTAAGAAAAACTATTCCAGAACTTCCAGATGCTCGTCAAAAACGATATCAAGAAGAACTTGGATTACCAGCATATGATGCACACGTACTAACATTAACTAAAGAAATGTCAGATATGTTCGAAAAAACTGTATCATTAGGAGCTGATCCAAAATTAGCATCTAACTACTTAATGGTAGATGTGAATGCATACTTAAATAAAGTACAAAAAGAACTTAGTGAAACTAAACTTACTGCAGAAGGTTTAGCAGGAATGATTAAATTAATCACTGACGGAACTATCTCAAGTAAAATCGCTAAAAAAGTATTCGCTGAATTAATCGAACACGGTGGAGATGCTGAGAAGATCGTTAAAGAAAAAGGTCTTGTTCAAGTATCAGACAGTGGTCAATTATTAGCTTGGGTTAACGAAGCATTAGATAACAATCCAAAATCTATTGAAGACTACAAAAACGGACGTGACCGTGCTATAGGTTTCCTAGTAGGGCAAATTATGAAAGCTTCTAAAGGTCAAGCCAACCCACAAATGATTAACAAAATGTTATTAGAAGAAATAGCGAAAAGATAATAGAATATAAAATAAAATAAAGCCCTAGGACATCATGTTCTAGGGCTTTTATACATAAAAAGAATACATCTTGAAAATAAGACTAGAATAACTCATAAGATGTATTCTTTATTATTTTTATAGTTGATATTTATGTCCAATATATTGAAAGATCCTTACCATATTATTTTCTTTTGGGGTGTTTATCTTAAAGAAAAAGTAATGATCTCTTTTATCTTTTGACTTATTCGCAGCTAATCTGAAAAAGTTACTATTGTTATTCATCATTAAACTCAAAATATCATCTGTTAGAAATGTTAAAGGAATGTTTAAAGCAGAATATTTATAGAAATCTTTTTCAAATTTATCATAGTTACTACTGAAATAATCAAATTGGACTTCATGTTGATTTAATTTATTCATAGTCTAATTCCTCTGCGATTGAAACTTTTAATATGTCTTTTATGTTGATTTGAATAATAGTATCTTTTGTTGTGAAGTAAATATAGTCATTTTGGCAGTCAGTTACTTTTCCTAAAAAAGGAGCTATTTGTTTAGTCGTATATAGATAAGCTAAACCTTTAAAGAAAAATAGCTGATTTAATAATAAACGTTTTTCAGCTATATCCATATTTATAGAAAAGTCTATAGTGTTACCTTGAGTATTAATAGCTGTGGTGTGTTCTGAAATAAAAAATCCCATCCATTTTGCCATGCCACGGTCTACATATTGCCTAGCTGATTTATAGGGTAGGTAGCTTCTATTAATCATGATATACCATCCATACCACCAGCATGACCACCAACTAACTTACTTCGCTCTTTAACACGAGAGCCTTCCATTAAAATACTACCATTTTGAACGGCTAAAAATCCATATTTATCACGAATAGAATCAAGAGTCTTATCGATTTTTTCCTGTTTTTCTATTGCCTTAATATCATCAAATAACGAAATTATAGTAATATTATCATCGACTAAATTATCATATCTTACAGCGATAGAACGAACAGCACCACCTGTATATTTCTTTTTGAATAGTGATAATACATAATCTGTTAGTTGTTTTGTATTTTGAGTAGGTTTAATTTTTTGAGATGTAACAAGAGGTCTTTTTTCTTCTATGCGACTATAGCTAATAGTTATATGTACTGACTTAGCTTTCTTTCTAGCACGCCTTAATCTTATAGCTACCTGTTCAGCCATTTCTGATAATACTAGTTCTATTTGTGACTTAATAGTGTAGTCCTTAGGTAAAACTTGCGAATTTCCAAGTCCTTTTGACTTTGGTTTATACGGAACGGAAGGTTTACTTTCATCAACACCATTTGCGTGAAACCACAGTTGTACTCCGATAATACCAAATTCCTTTTTTAGTATATCCGGATTAGCATTTGCTAAATCACGTATAGAATATATTTTTAATTTATTTAATCTTTTTTCAGTTCTTGAACCAATTCCCCAAAAATCAGTAAGAGATTTTATATTCCAAACCTTAGTTTCGACATCTTCATAAGACCAATTTGCTCGCATAGTATTAGTCTTTTTAGCTTCATTATCAAGTGCTAACTTAGCGAGTAAAGGATTAGCATTGCTCATACCAATAGTAGAGAAAACACCAGTTTTTTTCCAAATATCATGTTGGATTTTTGCGCAAATAATATCTAATTTTTCACGTCTAGACTTAGTAGTATCCTTTATAAAATAGTTTAATGACTGTGTTAAATCGATAAAACCTTCATCAATAGAGTAAGGATGAATATCTTCATCAGGAACATAGTCTTTTAGGACATTTAATATTTGAATATTTTTTTCAATATATAAGTTCATTCTAGGAGGAACTATAAGTGTCTTTTTAGCCCAAGATTCAACATGTTGGATATATTCAGGAGTAATTTTCATACCAAAGCGTCTAGCGTTATAATAAGAAAAACTTCTATCATTAATATTAAAAGGGAGGTCATAGCTGCGACCAACATTATTTTTACCGAATACTTCTTTGAAAACAGGTGAACTGGCAAGTATTAGGCCATTACAGTTATCAGCACGACTCATAACACAAAGTGAAGTAGTTAGGGGATTTAATCCACGTTCTACACACTCAACACTAGCGTAAAAGGACTTCATATCTATAAAAGCAATATCAGAATGAGGTTCTAATGTGTAATCGATAATTCCCATAGCTACACCTCACTAATAGGTCTAAAGCTCCTAGTGACTAATCCTACTATTCTTACTTCATCAATAGGGGCGATAATATCATCGTATTTATCATTTAATGATACTAAGCGTACTTTGTCTTCTTCGATATAGACTTTTTTAATATAGGTTTCTTCATTATACACTACGGCATATATTAAACCATCATAGTCAAAACCAGTTTTCTTAATAAGAGCTACATCACCGTTATGATACTTAGGTTCCATAGAATCTCCATCTATCCAAGAGGCGATATCATAGTCATATTCGCTATTGAAATAAACAGTATCGAATTCATAATTCTCATCATAGTAGTTACCTAGACCAGCAGATAATTTCGCATGGACACGGTATTTATATAACTGAGAAAAATATAACTCATTGGCTACTTTTATAAGTTTTTGCTTGTTAATATCATTTAGTTGTAAGTATCTGTTGACTATTTCGTACTCTGATTCAAAGTAACTAGTCTCAACATTAAAATAATCGGCTAACTCTTCTAAATTCTTTTTATTAGGTATAAATTTCCCTTTTTCCCAGCCATTATATGCTGAACGAGTAACACCAAGGTGCTCGGCAATAGCTGTTTGTGATATATTATATTTTTTTCTAAGTTGTTGTAATCTATCTTTCGAAAACATATTAGACCTCCTTTCTAAAAAATGTCAAGTTATAACTTTACAAATTAATTATAAAACAAAATAAAAAGAGTGTCAAGATTAGATAGATAAGAAATAATTAATAAAGAAATATTGCTAGTGCAAGTATAATAATATATAATTATAGGAGTGATTATTAAGAAGATATAAATAGTTTCTTTATCAAATGGCTAGGAGACATTATGAAAGAAGAATTACCGAAAAAAGCGAAACAAGATGAGAATAGTGAAATTTTAGATAAAATCAGAAAAAATGACAGGTATTTACGAGATTTAAATGAAAGAATCCTTACTTTGGTAGAAGAAATAAATGAACAACTAGGTAATGAATTATTTGAAGATTTGGGGCTTGATGCATTAGTGAATGAACTTTCAAAAGTATCACGTGAACGAAATAAACAAGCTATTGAAAAAACAGGGTTTCGTAATGATTTATTAGAAAAAGCAGTTAGAGAACATAGTGATGATATACTAGTAGATGTAATAACGGCACATGAAAACTTTGATTCAATGTAATTACTTGATTTGTATATGGTGGCATATAAAGTAAATGAGCAACTGGGTTATGATTTATTTAGAGACATATATTCATATAGTTTAAAACAAGACTTTGAAAGAGTCGCAATAGCAGTAGAAACGTATAAAAAAGAAGGAAAAATAGTTAAGTTTATGAAGTAGAAAGTTCAGTAGAAATATCGAGATTTTTTAAAAGAAATTATTCGAAATATTGTAATTAATGAAGAAATAAAATATATTTTAATATTATTTAATTAACAGTAAACTAAATACTTTTTTAAATTAAAAATTATCTTATAAATTTTGCTAAAAATTTTTGACCTTTTTTCTCCTAAATGTTATAATGAATGCAAAAATTTCCCGGAAATCAAAGAACTTTTTAAAAGGAGTGATAATCAATGAATGAAATTGTTCGTTCTATATTGACAGCAGCAGGTGGTGCAGCTATTAATAGTGTATTTAAAGGTCCTGCCGAAACGTTCAGCCAATGGTGGTATTATAATTTTGGTTATAATATGGATATTAAATTTCGACAAAAAAAACAAGAAGTAGAAAATTTGTTTTTAAACAATATTGTTTCAGAAGTTAGCGACATACCTAAAGATCGCGTACAAGAGCCTAAAATGAGCGTATTAGGACCTGCATTGGAAGCATCTAAATATTATATTGATGACAAAGAGTTACGTTCATTATTTGCAAAATTAGTCGCTGCTTCAATGGATAATTCAAAAAATGATATATTACAACCAGCATTTGTAGAAATAGTAAAACAAATGACTCCAATAGATGCTGAAATTCTAATTAATTTATATGAAATTCAAGATAAACAAAAACCTATTGTTTCCATTATTCTAGAAAATAAAGTTACAAAAAACTATAAATCCGTAGTAGACCATTTTTATATAGAGAATATCAGTAATATTTCTCATGTTAGAATAGCTTCATCACTTATTAATTTAGTAAGATTAGGGCTTGTTGAAATTAATTATAGTGTATTTTTATCTGATGAAGAAAAATATTTATCTTATAAAAATCATCCTATAATTAATGAACTTAAAAATAAGTATTCAGATGATTCAAACAGTATAGAACTCAAAAAGGGGATTATTAAAATTACCGAATTTGGAATGGATTTTTGTAAAATTTGTATTTAAAAATTTTAGATATGCTACTTTTTCTCTATAATATCAATTTGTAACTAATACATTTCAAATATATGATGGAGTATGTGAAAATATAATTGAAAATAATGTCTTTGCACTTCAATTATTAATAAAGTTCAAAATTTACAAGTTGGGATAAATACTATTTTAATTTTTGATGCAAAATACTATACCATAAAATTGAAAGGGGAATCGATAATAGGACAACCAGGAATTGAATCGATAACTAAACAATTTTCATATTAGCTGGCATATAAAAAGTTTACAGAAGATCATGGATTTGAAAAGAGTAATATAAGGAATTGCTTTTTACTACTAACAGAAAATTCAGAAGTTGAAGAAGTAGGAAGTGTTAGTATGAATATGCTAAGAACATTAGGTTTAGAAAAAATTCAAGTAAGACTACTACCAGCGGAGGTAGAATATTCTAAATATTTAAAGAAAATAAAATTTGATATACATTTATTAAATTTCATAGAAATAAACACTAGTTATTTATATGAAGTATAAGTTGGAGTATAAATAAGAGATGTACAAATAAACTACCCGTATATTCATATAACTTAAAACGAGACTTCGGAAGAGTTGCTACAGCTATGAAGGTGTATAAAGAAGAAGGAAAAATAGTCAAATTTATGAAATAGAACTCTGCGGAAATGATGATTTTATAGTTGTATAATAAGAAGTGAGAAAAATAAAAGAATAATAAAAAAAGAAGACTTAGTTTAAATGGGGAACTAAGTCTTCTTACTATAGGAATAATACTTTGAAGATTATTTTTTAAATAATTTATGATATCCCTATAAATATTATAACATATATATTAAAAAATATAAATAAAGTTTTTTAATATAACAAATAAAACGTTGAAAATATTTGTATTATATGTATATATAATGTTAAGAGTAAATATAATAATATTATTTTATATAATAAAAAATGTATAGCGTATAATAATTTCTTAGAGGAACATAATTTCAAGAAAAATAGTATACGGAAGTGTTTTCTACTTCCAACAGAAGAGGATGAAGTGATAGATATTGGATTTATAAGTATGAATTTTTGAAAAATCTTGATTTAGAAAATATACAAATTAGATTATTATCTACGAAAATAGTGTATAACTACTATTTGAAAAAATTAAATTTAATATTAAACATCTAAATTTATAAAAATATAAAGATTCGGAATAAATATATATTTTAATCTTTATTTTCTATATTTTTTTTGATATAATTGTATTGAAAAAAGAGACTTTAGAAAGTAATAAAAATTTATATTTTTTTAAATTTTTAAAATAAGTTTAACGAGGAGATAACTATGACTAATAATAAAGAAGAAATACTAAGTAAATATCTACACACAATGCCAACTACTATGGATTCATATTATTTAAAAGGCTCTATTCCTAGTAAAAAATTAAATAATGCTATAAATTCATTTGCTAGCGGAGTTAAAAGAGAATCAGTTATAGGTTTATATGATACTACATTATTTGGTAGTTCAAAAGAAGGAATTATATTTTCAGATACAAAATTTTGTAGTAAAGATATGTTAGAAAAGCCTATAAAAATTTGGTATGATGATATAAAATTCATGAAAATTCATGGTGATAGCGAAAAAGATAATGAAAAGGAATTATCAATAGAATTATTTGATGGTAGTAATGAAATAATAACTAATAGATTTATAAACAAAACACCACTATATGAATTTCTAAATGAGATAATTCAACTTCATACAGAAGAAAAAGATTCAAATAATGAAATTAAACTAAATAAAAAGACTCACTATGGTTCTGAAGCAGGAGGAATTGCTAATGGTACTTATAATACTGTAAATAAATTATACGATGAAGAAAAATTTAGAGCACGTCAAGGGCATGGGTTTGCAGCAGAAAGAGTGGAACACTTGTATGATAAATTAACAGGACATGATGCTAAGATATTAGGTGACGATAATATTAAAAATGGTGCTGATAGAATAGTTGATGGAACATTAATACAATCAAAATGTTGTCGAACAGGTAGAGCATGTATAAATGAATGTTATGATAAAAATGGGAATTTTAGATATCTAATGGATGGGAAACCGATGAAAATTGAAGTTCCTTCTGATAAATTTGATGGAGCAGTCAAAGCATTAGAAGAAAAAATACGAGATGGAAATGTCCCTGGAGTTACTAATCCAGCAGAAGCTAAGAATATTGTAAAAAAAGGACACTTTACATATAATCAAATAAAAAATATTGCTAAAGCTGGAACAATTGAATCTATTACTTATGATTCCGTTAATGGAGTTATCACCTCTACATCCTCTTTTGGTATTACAGCAACAATGACATTGGCTACTAGTATATGGAATGGAGAAGATGTTGAAACTGCCTTAAGAACAGCAACCTATTCAGGATTAAAAGTAGGTGGTACAGCTTTCGTTACAACTGTTATGTCAAGTCAGCTATCTAAAGCAGGGTTAAATAGTACTTTAGTAGGTAGTTCGGAAGTAATTGTTTCATTTATGGGGCCTAAGGCTTCAGCTGTATTGATTAATGCCTTTAGAACAGGGAAACCTATATATGGGGCAGCTGCCATGAAAAGTGCCGCTAAGTTATTAAGAAGTAATGCAATAACTGCAGGAGTAACAGTTATTGTTCTTTCCTCTGCTGATGTAATTAATATTTTTAGAGGAAGAATTTCTGGTAAACAATTATTTAAAAATTTCACTAGTACAATATCAACTGTTGGAGGAGGAACTGGTGGCTGGATAGCCGGAGCTGCAGCTGGTAGTGCAATACTCCCAGGAGTAGGAACTGTTATTGGTGGATTAATTGGATCTGTTACAGGAGGGACAGTTGCTGGAAAGGTAAATGATGCCGTCGTAGGAAACTTTATTGAAGATGATGCAGATGAAATGGTGAAAATAATTCAAGATGAGTTTATGATACTAGCAGAAGATTATTTACTTAATCAGAAAGAGGCTGAAAAATCTATAGATAAATTAAGTGAACAATTAGACGGTACACTTCTAAAAGATATGTTTGCTAGCGATGACAGAGAGGAATTTGCTAGAAGTATCTTAGTTCCTATCGTAGAAAATGAGATAAAAAAACGTAAACATATCGGAACTGTTAGTGATGAAGTTATGCTAGATAGTTTAAAAATGGTATTAGAAGAAATATCAGAAGAAGATAATAGCTCTATGGATTCATAGGAGGTAAGTAATGAAACGTGAAAATATTATTATAAAGCTTAATGAATACATATATCTTTCTAAAAATAAAGATGAAATCATCGAAAAAAAAATAGATACTAATACAATTACATTTACAAATCTAAGGGATCGATTAATAGGTATGGGAAGAATATTAGAAGAAAATTTTGAAGAAACATACTATATCATTCAAGTATCAAGTGGATTACTAAATAAAAACAGTGCTATAGTGGTTGTAATATGGAATTCTGAAGAAATTTCATTTTATGGATATGCACAAGAAGGGTTGATAAATCAACATACTGCAGAAAAGGCTATTGAAAAATTAATTGAAAAAATTAAAAGTTAATGCTAATTATTTTTCACCCTTTTTCCGCCTCTAGATAAAATTTTTTATTGTTTTTTGCCTGTGATGTGAAGATATGATTCTTCAATTTTCATAGGAGTTAAAAAAGGTGGCACACTTTCTGGAGCTATAGCATATAAACTTACAGATTTAACAACACCTGTAAAGCATACAGCCTATAAAGGTATAGGTGGAATTGAATTAGGTAGTCAAGAGTTTGCTGTTAAATAAATATTAGATTTTCCTCATCAAATTTTGATGAGGATTTTTTATAATAATTTTACTTTCCATTAATAAATTTTCGCGTTATAATATAACTATCAACACAATAAATAATTCATTTAACCTTGGAGGTAAAGTATGAACAAAGTAATAGAAACAATGATGAACCATCGTACAAGAAGAAGTTTTGTAAAAGGTAATGAACTACCAAAAGAACATTTAGATCAAATTATTGAATGTTCTAAACAAGCACCTAGCTGGATGAATGGTCAACACTACAGCATTATTGCTACAACAGGGGAAACAAAACAAAAGATTGCTGATTTAATTAGAGAACAAGCTCCAGGTAATGCAGCCCATATCGAAAGCTCTGCAGCATTCTTAATTTACTGCTTAGACTACAGCAATATTAAATTATCATTTGATATTGAAGGTGGAGAGTTTGATATTTCTAATCAGTATGAACCTCTATTAATCGGTTCTATGGATGTTGGTATTGCGATGCAAAATGCCGCTTTAGCTGCTGAATCATTAGGATATGGTATAGTATTTTGTGGTGGAGTGAGAGGTTTTGCTAAAGGTATTTCTGAATTATTAAATATTCCAGAAAATGCATTATTCTTATGTGGACTTAGTATCGGTGTAATTGATGAAGAAAAATCTACAGAAAAAGTTAAACCTAGATTACCTCATGAAGCTAACGTAGGATACAATGAGTTTCCAAAATCTAATGAAGAAGTATTAAAAGTATATCGTCAAACTATGATAGACTTTGCAGAAGCTCGTGAAACTAAAACATGGACTAAGAAATTTGCAGACTTCTATGCTAAACCATCAGGAATAGAAGCTGTAACAAAGGAATTATTAGAGAAAAATGGATTTGTTAATAAAAAATAAGTAATAATTTTTTATGTATAGTTAGAATAGAATTACAAATAATTAGTATTTAGACTAAATGTACAAGCACTGTTTATATATTTAATTGAATATATAAACGGTGTTTTTATTTATATGTATAAGATTGCTTTAGGAAATTAGAAAAAAAAAAGAATAAATATTTATAATAGTCAAAATACTAAAACAATGTTTTAAGTGGAGAAAAGGGCGTAGATTCAGTATTTTTATTTTTTTAAAATTTTTTTAAATTTTTTTTAAAAAAAACTATTGTCAAAAAAGGTCAAACGTGCTATAATTTATTTAAGGTCAAAAAAGGTCAAAGATAGTTTGACATTAAAATGATAAATTTGACGGGCATAGACCTACTAAAAATATAAAGGAGATTTACAATGGATATTAATAGTTTTACAAATAGTGTGAAAGAAATCTTAGCGAAATCTTCCGAATTTGCAACAGAGAAAAAAAGTCAAAGTATTACGAGTGAGATGTTTATAAAAGCAGCTCTTACTGGTAGTAACTTATATAGTGATATTTTAGGAAGAATTAATATTGATAAGGAAAGTTTACTTCGTGAATTAGATCACGAAATATCAAAAGTAAGTGTGGTAGAAGGGGATAATATAAATTATGCTAGCTACCTTAGTAACGATTTGAATGCCTTATTAGTAGAAGCTAACAAATACAAAGATAAATATGAAGATAAATTTATATCTTGTGAACATATAGTTCTAGCAAGTTATGTAAAAAATAGTATAGTAAAAAAATATGTCGATAAAGTTGCTACACTTAAACAAGTAACTGAAGTTATCGATGGTATAAGAGGAGGTAAGAAAGTTATGAATGAAAATCCAGAAAACAACTACGAAGTATTAGAAAAATACGGACGTGACTTAGTAGAAGCTGCACGTAGTGGTAAAATCGATCCAGTAATCGGTCGTGATGAAGAAATAAGAAATGTAATTAGAATATTATCTAGAAAAACAAAAAATAACCCAGTATTAATCGGGGAACCTGGTGTAGGTAAAACTGCGATTGTTGAAGCTTTAGCTCAACGTATCGTTCGTGGTGACGTACCAGAAAGCTTAAAAGACAAAACAGTATTCGAATTAGACCTTACTAGTTTAGTCGCAGGTGCTAAATATCGTGGTGAATTCGAAGAAAGATTAAAAGCTGTATTAAAAGAAGTTAAAGAACAAGAAGGTAAAATAATCCTATTTATTGACGAAATCCACATGTTAGTTGGTGCAGGTAAAACTGACGGTGCAATGGACGCAGGTAACATCTTAAAACCAATGCTTGCTCGTGGTGAACTACACTGTATCGGTGCTACAACACTTAATGAATATCGTCAATATATCGAAAAAGACTCTGCGTTAGAACGTCGTTTCCAAAAAGTTCTAGTTAAAGAACCAACTGTAGAAGATACAATATCTATCCTACGTGGTCTTAAAGAAAGATTCGAAGTTTATCACGGTGTGAAAATTTCTGACCGTGCTATCGTAGAAGCTGCAGAATTATCTAACAGATATATTACTGATAGATTCTTACCAGATAAAGCTATAGACTTAATCGACCAAGCTTGTGCTACTATAAAAACTGAAAACTCATCTAACCCAGCAGAGTTAGATACAATAAATCGTAAAGTAATGCAACTTGAAATCGAAGAAAAAGCTTTAAGTAGTGAAGATGACGAAGTATCACAACGTCGTTTAGAAAACTTAAAAGAAGAGTTAGCAAATCTTAAAGAAGAACAAAATAAACTTCAATTACAAGTAGATAGTGAAAAAGAAAAATTATCTGCGGTAAAAGATCTTCGTGAAAAAATCGATAGAGTTAAATTAGAATTAGAACAAGCTCAAAATAACTATAACTTAGAAAAAGCTTCAGAATTACAATACTCAACTTTACCAAAATTAAAACGTGAGTTAGAAGAATTAGAAGAAAAATCTAAACATGAAGATTATAAATTATTAAAACAAGAAGTAACTGAAGATGAAATTGGCTTTATCGTAAGTCAAATGACAGGTATCCCAGTTACTAGATTAGTAGAAACAGAAAAAGAAAAACTTCTTAACTTAGCTGATACTATTCATGAAAAAGTAATAGGTCAAGATGAAGCTGTTGAGAGTGTAACTAATGCAATATTACGTTCTCGTGCAGGTATTGCTGATCCAAATAGACCAATCGGTAGCTTCCTATTCTTAGGACCTACTGGTGTAGGTAAAACTGAGCTTGCTAAAGCTTTAGCTCTTAACTTATTCGATGATGAACGCAATATCGTTAGAATAGATATGAGTGAATATATGGAAAAACACTCAGTCAGCCGTTTAATCGGTGCCCCTCCAGGATACATCGGTTATGAAGAAGGTGGACAACTTACTGAAAGTGTAAGACGTAATCCATATAGTATTATCTTAATGGATGAAATAGAAAAAGCTCACCCAGATGTATTTAACATCTTATTACAACTATTAGATGAAGGTACTTTAACTGATTCTAAAGGTGTAGTAGTAGACTTCAAAAATACAATTATCATTATGACTTCTAACATTGGTTCATTAGAACTATTAGAAGAAGTAAAAGATGGAGTTATTTCTGAAGAAACTCGTAAGAGTGTTACTAACCAACTTTATGGTTACTTCAAACCAGAAATACTTAACCGTATGGATGATATAATTATTTTTAAACCATTGACACAAGATAACATTAAAGGTATTGCTAATAAACTTCTTAATGAGCTTGTTAAACGTGTTGCAGCTAGAAATATTGAACTTAGCTATACACCAGCAATCTCAGAGTGGGTAGCGACAGCTGGTTTTGATATGAAGTTTGGTGCACGTCCACTTAAACGATTTATCCAAAGTCATATAGAAAACAAACTTTCTGTAGAGCTTATCCGTCATGGTATAGAAGACGGTATGCAAGTTAATCTTGATTATCAAGATGATGAATTAAAAATTGAAATAAAATAGTTTTATGATAAACCTTGAATTCTTTGGTGTATAGTATAAGTAGACCAAAGCGTTCGAGGTTTACTTTTATGGGTTTATAATAATGTTGTATAAAATTCTCTTTTTTATTAGATTTGTTTGTAGTATAATTAAAAGTAATTAAATTTTGGTTATGAGGAGGAAGGTTGATGAAAATGGCGGTTATGGCTGGAACGCCAATTGATTCGCAACTTGGTGAAGATTTGCTGAATAAACATGGTTATAGTGATATAGTAAAAGTACCTATTTCGAAGAATCCTGTAGAACAAACTACGTTTCAAGCCTTAGATGACAGTGAGCGAGAAGAGATAATAGTAAAACTTATAAATGAGATTAAGGAGCAGCAATGTAGTGCAATTTTTGTTTATTGTAATTCTTTGAGTTCTGTTGTCGATTTTGACAGACTAGCTATTGAAAATGAGATAAATATTATTACACCGATGCAGATGTATAGAAATTTAGGGCTAGAGTATAAATATTTGGCGGTTATGGCTGCGAACTCTCATGGTCTGACTGGTGTAGAAAATAATTTATATTTATCTAATCCAGAGTTAAAAGTTTTTGGCCTGTCGATGTTAGAATTGGTAAAAGCTATTGAGGATAAAAATAGTCCAGATAAAATAGTTGCTGATTTTGATTTTGAAAATTTATTTAATTATTTCGAACAAACGGAAGTAGAAGCTGTAGTTCTGGGTTGCACGCATTTCCCATATATAAAAGAAGAACTGGAAAAAATTACAGAGTTACCAATTATAGATGTTGGTGTATTTATGATTAATAGTATTGAAAATAGATAAAATAAAAAATGAAGTAATTCTAAGTAAGTACATAGAATTACTTCATTTTTTATTTTAAAATTTACTTTCTGCTTTTTCATACGCATTATA
>ERZ772962.1209-NODE-1209-length-14142-cov-9.178249_pt1 | contig 14142 bp, 16 predicted proteins | sample MGYA00580676_ERZ772962 | MGnify/ENA primary metagenome ERZ772962 (study PRJEB29015, sample SAMEA2738049) | human oral metagenome | biome: human oral; feature: human-associated habitat; material: saliva | place: China | collected 2230 ...
TTTTGAGAAGCGTCTGTTCATATCCTTTGCCCACTTTTTGATGGGGTTGTTTTTTTCATTTTTTTTTCCTTGCGGTTTTCAATATCTTCATTTTCAGACGGCCGGTATGGCAGAAGCCGTCTGAAAACGGAATTTTAGCAAAACAAGTAATCTTATTTTTTGTTTTCTTGATTTTTCTTATAATCTTCTTCGGCCATACACGAAATATGGGCAGCCATTTTGCCGACACCGTTGAGCTTGGCAATCGGAACGGCTTCGCCCAATACTTTATTGGCGGTATCCAATTTGCGGACGGTTTTATCGGCGCACTGGCTGTGATAAAACTCTGCTTTATCTCGGTTACCCAAATAATCTGCCAAAGTTTTACCCTGTACCAAGGCAAATCCGGGATAGCCGCCAAATACACTCACCAGATTGATGGAAGCGATTTGACCGTCTTTGTTACCGCCGTCCACAAAAATATAGAATCCATCCCCATTCTTAGATTCCGCACCGTAAGTTGTATAGCCGTCTACGGTGTCCAGTTTTTTCAAATCTTGAAAAGAGGGTTCTGCGGCAAACGCAGCGGGAGCCAGTGCGCACAGCAGGGTGCATATTAAAAATTTGTTCATATTTGCCTTTTCTGCTTTGAAAGTATGTTTGTTTTCAGACGGCCTGCATTCCCGTCGGGAAACAGGCCGTCTGAAAATCGGATTTTAACAAAATAAAAAATCCCGTTTTGGTTTTTCAAGCTTTTTCAGCCTATTTTCCCAAACACGAATAATCGGCCGCCACTTTGCCGACACCATTGAGCTTGGCAAAGGGGACGGGTGCATCCAATGTTTGATTGGCGGCATTCACTTTGCGGACGGTTTTATCGGCGCATTGGGTTTGGTAAAACTCTGCCCGATCGCTGTTATCCACATATTCCGCCAGCGTCTTGCCCTTTACTATGGCAAATCCCGCTTCTCCGCCCAATACGCTGTTTAGATTGATGGAGGCGATTTGTCCGTCTTTTTTTCCGCCGTCCACCAAAATATAGGCTTCCTGCGTGAGTTCAGACTGCGTACCGTACCGTATAGCCGTCTATTGTTTCCAGTTTTTTCAAATCCTGAAAAGACAGGCCGGCGGCAGAGGCGGCAGATATGGATGCGGCCGCCGCAAATAATAAAATCTTTTTCATTCACTCACCTTTCCAAAAAAAGCTTTTCAGACGGCCTTTTATCATCCGGCCGTCTGAAACATTTTTTCCGCGATACGGTTTACCGCCGCTTCCAATGCCGCCGTTTCGGCAGCCGTCCAATGTTCGCCGCTGCTGATAATCTGCCCGTAAACAAAATCGCATTTGAAGCGGAAGGGTTTCTGCACGAGCAGGAATGCGAAGCAGAAAATATCGGCTTCGGGCGCGAAAACTTGTTCCAGCAACACAAAGTCAGGCGCATTCCGGAGCGCGGCGGCAAGGGCAAGGCAGCGTTCGGCATCGTCGCCCGCCGTTGGGCAGTAAAACAAGTTGTGCATTTTTGCTCCATATTGCAGCAGACTTGATTGCAGAAAATCGGCCGCTTCGTGGTAAAACACCAATACGGCCTCCGTTTTTTTTGAAGTAACTGCTCAGGTTGCATTCCGTCATGCCGCCGAATTCGCATGCAGCTTCGTGGCAAAAAACACCATCAGCCCGCATAACAGCAGCGCGCTGCCCATGGCCCAATGAATACCGTCCAGCACTGCCTGCTGCGGCGTGGCGGCGGAGGATAATTTTTCGCCGATATTGGTGATGCCGGCAAAAAATGCCGCGCCCACCGCGCCCGCAATCAGGTTCAGCGAGATGATGATGGTGACACCGTGCGCATTCAGGTGTTTGGGCAGCGCGTTCAAGCCGTGCGTTCCGCCGGTAATCTCGGCGGAGACGGAGACCGCCATCAAAGTGAACATGGCGGACAAAACAACGGTCTGCGTATCAATACGCAAAAATGCCCACAATATGGCCAGCGCCCCCACCATGACGCAGGCGGCCGGCAGCATGACAAAACGCCCGCCTTTTTTGTCCAGCGGCCTGCCGAACAGAGGCGCGGCAACGGCTTGGGCAATGCTGGCCGGCATCAGAATCATCGCTGTGGCCGTGCCGGTGAGCAGCAGGACTTGTTGGGTGTACATGGGCATGATCAGTTCCAAGCCCAAAAACAGAAACGAGGCAATGGCCAAAATCATCACGCTGTAACGGAATTGTGCGTATTGTAACGCGCGCAGGTTCAAAAGCGGCGTGGCGATGCGGAGCTGGCGACGGCCAAACCAAACGGTCAGCACCAGCGATACGGCCAGCAGGGCGGCGAATGCAGGCAGCGGCAGGCTGGCGAAATTGTTGAACGCATAAACCAGCATAACCAGTCTGAGCACGGACAATACGACCGACAAAATATCGATTTTCGGGCGCGTGACGGTGGTTAAATTCACATTCAGATATTTGCCTGTCAGCAGCATGGCGGCCAGCATGAACGGAATGGTGAAGCCGAACAGGAACCGCCAGTGGGTGTGGTCGATGATGATGCCCGACAGCGTGGGTCCCAGTGCGGGGACGGCTGTGAACATCATGGTCAGCACGCCCATGGCCGTGCCGCGTTTTTGCGGCGGGTAAATCGCCATAATGCCGTTGAACAGCAGCGGAACGAAAAATGCGGCCGACACTGCCTGCACCATGCGTCCCGCAATCAGCAGCGAAAACACGGGCGTAAACGCGCAAATCAGCGAACCCAGCAGGAAGGTGGCCTGCGTGAGCAACAGCATTTTTTTGGTGTCCAGCCATTGGATCAGGTTGGCGGTGATGGGGATGAACGCGCCCATGACCAGCAAAAAGGCCGTGGTCAGCCATTGCACGGTGGTTTTGTCCACGCCGAAATCCTTCATGATGGGCGTGAGCGCGACATTGAGCAGCGTTTCGTTCAAATAGCTGAAAAACGCGCCGATAAACAGGGTGGCGACAATGGTTTTGGCAGGGAACTGCGGGTTGTCGGAGAAATATTCGTGTTGGGTGCCGGTGGGTTCGGTATGTATACTATCATATAGTATCCTATAAAATCAGTACCTTATTGGTTTATTTAAGATTTCCAGGCCGTCTGAAACGCCTTTTCCGCGATACGGTTTACCGCCGCTTCCAGTGCCGCCGTTTCGGCAGCCGTCCAATGTTCGCCGCTGCTGATGTCCTGTCCATAAACCAAATCGCATTTGAAGCGGAAAGATTTTTGCACGGGCAGGAAGATGAAGCAGAAAATATCGGCTTCCGGCGCGAAAACCCGTTTCAGAAATACAAAGTCGGGCGCGTTTTGAAGCGCGGCGGCAAGGGCAAGGCAGCGTTCGGCATCGTCGCCCGCAAGTTTGCAGTAAAACAGGTCGTGCATTTTTAACTCATATTGTGCAGGCTGCCTGAAACATCGACGGCTTTTTTCTGCCGTTTCGCAGGAGCGCATCAGAACGCCCAGCGCGTTTTGCCGTTCCGTTTCATTGGCTGGTGGCTGTATGACGATTTCGTCTGTGCGAGGGTGCAGGCTGCATTTCAGGCCGTCTGAAAAAGCAGCCTGCACCCCGTCAGTTCTTCATCGACTGCACCGGCGCGGGAATGCGTCCGCCTCGGTTCACGAATACTTCGCAGCTTCCTTCCTTCACGGGCATAATCGGCGCGTAGCCCAACAGGCCGCCGAAATCCACGCTTTCGCCCACGCCTTTGCCGGTAACGGGAATAATGCGCACGGCGGTGGTTTTACTGTTAATCATGCCGATGGCGGCTTCGTCGGCGATGATGCCGGCAATCGTGGCGGCGGAGGTGTCGCCCGGCACGGCCACCATGTCCAGCCCCACGGAGCACACGGCGGTCATGGCTTCCAGCTTGTCCAGCGTCAGGATGCCGCTTTCCGCCGCCGCAATCATGCCTTCGTCTTCCGACACGGGGATGAACGCGCCGGAGAGGCCGCCCACCGCGCTGCTGGCCATCATGCCGCCTTTTTTCACCGCGTCGTTTAACAGCGCGAGCGCGGCGGTGGTGCCGTGCGTGCCGCACACGGATAAGCCCATCGCTTCCAAAATGCGGGCGACCGAATCGCCGACGGCGGGCGTGGGCGCAAGCGACAAGTCCAAGATGCCGAAGGAAATGCCCAGCCGCTTGGCCGCTTCCTGGCCGATGAGTTCGCCCACGCGGGTGATTTTAAAGGCGGTTTTTTTCACCGTTTCGGCGATGGCAGTCAAATCGGCATCAGGCGGGCAGTTTTCTAACGCAGCCTGAACCACGCCCGGGCCGGATACGCCCACGTTGAGCATCACATCGCCTTCACCCGCGCCGTGGAAGGCACCGGCCATAAAGGGGTTGTCGTCCACCGCGTTGCAAAACACCACGATTTTGGCGCAGCCGAAGCCTTCGGGCGTAATCTCGGCGGTGTGCTTGATGGTTTCGCCCATCAGCCGCACCGCGTCCATATTGATGCCGGCGCGGGTGCTGCCGATGGCAACCGAGCTGCACACGATGTCGGTGGTGCGCATCGCTTCGGGTATCGAGCGGATCAGGGTTTGTGCCGAGGGCGACATGCCTTTTTGCACCAGCGCGGAAAAGCCGCCGATAAACGACACGCCGATGGCTTTGGCCGCTTTATCCAGCGTTTGGGCAACGGAAACATAGCTTTCCGCGCCCGTGGCCGCTGCGATTTGGGCGATGGGCGTAACCGAAATGCGCTGGTTGACAATCGGCACGCCGTATTTGGCGGACAAATGTTGCGCCGTCTGCACCAGGTCTTTGCCGATGCGGGTGATTTTGTTGTAGATGTTTTGGTTTAATTGATTAATGTCCGGCGAAATGCAGTCGTGCAGGTCGATACCGATAGTGATGGTGCGCACGTCGAAGTTTTGGTCGGACACCATGCGGATGGTTTCGAGGATTTCGTTGGAATGGATTTGGGACATGTTGGGGTTTCCTTGTCTATATCTGTTGGTTGTCGGGGTGCAGGCTGCTTTGTATGCAGCGCCTTATTCAAATTCGGTAATGTTCCATTTGTGGGACGGGGCGCAAAAAAATGTTTCAGGCAGCCTGCATCAATATGGCGGCAGCAAACGCCTGAATCCGTGCGCCAATACAACGGGCATCATCAGCAGGTTGCGGGCGAAAGTTACCATGCCGCCGAAACGCCGCGCTTTTTGCGGTCGGCCGCTTTGGCGGGCTTCGTCTGCCTGTTTGGCCAGAGTGGCGAAAAAATCGGGCGTGAGCAGGGGCTCGCACCATGTTCCCGATACGGCGGCAAACAGGTTTTCACCGTGCCGCACGCCGACAATGCCGCCGAAGACGGCCGCCGTGGTGTCGGTGTCGCCGCCCTGCCGTATCAGGCTGTCTAAGCCTTCGGCCGGGCGGTCGCGGTATGCCTGCCATGTTTGGAATACGGCGGGGACGGTATGGTACATATAGCCCGTGACGCCGCGTTTGTGGTCGGGGGCGTAGGTTTGCAGGCCGTCTGAAAATTCGTTGTCGCCGATTTGCTGCAATATGGCGGCGGTGATGGCTTCGGTCGTCCGGCCGGGATGGCGGGTTTCGTACCACGCGAGCAGGGCGACGGCAAGTGCGCCGCGATAGGCTTTCGGGTCTGTGTGGGTCAGTTCGGTGCTGATTTTGACCAGCCTGCACAGCTCGTCCAAATCGTCGCACAGCACGCCCAACACGGATGCGCGCATGGCTGGGCCGTTGCCTGCCGAATATACGCCCGTGCGCCCCAGCCCCAGCCACATTTTCAAGCAGCTTCGCAGCGTTGCCAGGCCGATTCCGGCAGGCAGGCGGGCAAACCACCATTTCAGACGGCCGCGCAGGCTGCGGCGGAAGATTTCCGGGTCGCCCGCGCCGTCTATCCACGCTTGGGTGGCCATCACGGCGTGTTCGGTGTCGTCCGAAACCATGCCGCCGTGCAGCAGGGGTATCAGGGCATAGCGGCGCGGCACGAAACATTTGCCGATACGGCGCGGGGAAAGCCCTTCGTAGGGCAGCCCGTAGGCATCGCCCGCCGCCGTGCCGAGCAGGCTGCCTGAAAGCGGATGGGTCATAGTGTTTCTCCCGTTTTACGGCTTATTTTGGGGTGCAGGCTGCTTTCTCCTGTCCAACCACCGCCGCAACACCAGCCGTTTAACAAGCAAAAACACGGGAAACGACAGAAAAAACGCCCAAAATCCGTGCGCCACGCTCCACACTTTGAACGACACGGGAATCACTTTATTGTCGGCGGCGATTCGGTAGCGCGCGGTCATAAAAGCATTGGCATCCAATCGGTTGCTTGCGTAAAACAGCTCGAACGTGTCGGGCGGCAGGCGGGTCAGTTGCAGGTAGATGCCTTCGCGGTCGCGCAACACGGTGTCTTCGCGCACCAAGGTTTCGCCGCTTTTCCATTGATTCAGCGGCTGGGCTTGGATTTCGCCCTGCGCGTTGCGGACGGCCACGGCAAACAGCGAGCTGATTTCGTCGCCTTCGGCATACGGCTGCGCCGGGCGGTTGCGTATTCCCCAGCCCAACGCCATAAAAATGGCCAACCACAGCGCGAAATGCAGGGCAAGGCTGATGAGTCGGATTGTTCCGGCAAGGAACAATTTGCGTGCGTCCATATTCGCCTTCAAACCGCCCTCCCTTTTCAGACGGCCTTTAAATCCTGTGCATGGCGTTAAACAGCTCTTCGTCCTGCATACGGATGTCCAGCGCAAGCGTTTTTCCCGCCTGTGCGAAAACGTCCAGCATTTCCTGCCGCGATTTCGGGCATTTGGCCGTGTCGGCCAAAATAATCATGGTGAAATAGTTGTCCATCAACTGCTGGCTGATATTCAAGATATTGATTTGGTTTTCGGCCAAAAGTTTTGAAACATCGTAAACGATGCCGATGCGGTCTTTGCCGATAACGGTGATAACGGAATGAGACATGGGAAATCCTTGAAAATGTTTCAATACGCAGGGCCGCACATCTAAAGTACAGCCCTATTTTGAAGGGCATTGACAACCCAAATAAAGAAGTTTAACCAGTAAACAGGCCGTCTGAAAAAACGACCCTACAGAAGGCGGGCACACTCTATCGCTTTCACCGCAAAAAGGCAAATTATGGCCGCAAAAGACAAAATTGTAGACAATCTTTCATTCAAATAAAAATGCCTTATTTTGCCATTAAATTTCTAAAAAATGCATTATCAAACATTATTTATGCTTGGAAATTGAATTTTATAAAATCAGTTTTTAAATTGTAGACATTTTTTCATTTTATTTTTCCATAAATCAGCCAAAATCAGACGTAAAGAATTTGTCAAATGTAGACAATCGCACTAGACTGCAACGCATCGTTTTCCCATATCCCACATTCCCAAATTGCAATAAAACTTAGAACTAAGGAAACTGCCATGAGCGACCTGAACAGCCTGTTCCAAACCATCAAACGGCGCGATCCCAACCAAGCCCCCTTCCATCAGGCGGTGGAAGAAGTATTCATGAGCCTGCAACCCTTTTTGGCGAAAAACCCGCAATACACCAAACAAGGCCTGTTGGAGCGCATCGTCGAACCCGAGCGTGTAATCATGTTCCGCGTTTCCTGGGTGGACGACAACGGACAAGTCCAAGTAAACCGCGGCTACCGCGTGCAGATGAACTCCGCCATCGGCCCTTATAAAGGCGGCCTGCGCTTCCACCCGACCGTGGACTTGGGCGTATTGAAATTCCTTGCCTTCGAGCAAGTGTTCAAAAACGCATTGACCACCCTGCCTATGGGCGGCGGCAAAGGCGGCTCCGACTTCGACCCCAAAGGCAAATCCGATGCCGAAGTGATGCGTTTCTGTCAAGCCTTTATGAGCGAGCTTTACCGCCACATCGGCGCGGACACCGACGTACCTGCCGGCGACATCGGCGTAGGCGGCCGCGAAATCGGCTTCTTGTTCGGCCAATACAAAAAACTGCGTAACGAATTCACATCCGTCCTGACCGGTAAAGGCCTGACCTGGGGCGGCAGCCTGATCCGCCCCGAAGCCACCGGCTATGGCACGGTTTACTTCGCACAATCCATGCTGCAAACCAAAGGCGACAAACTCGAAGGCAAACGCGTGGTGATTTCCGGCAGCGGAAACGTGGCGCAATACGCCTGCGAAAAAGCGATTCAATTGGGCGCGAAAGTGCTGACTGTATCCGACTCCAACGGTTTCGCCCTGTTCCCCGACAGCGGCATGACCGAAGCGCAACTCGCTGCTTTAATCGAGCTGAAGGAAGTGCGCCGCGAACGCGTCTCCGTATATGCCAAAGAGCAAGGCTTGCAGTATTTTGAAAACCAAAAACCGTGGGGCGTAAAATGCGACATCGCCCTGCCTTGCGCCACCCAAAACGAACTGGACGGCAAAGACGCGGCCACCCTGCTGGCCAACGGCGTCATCTGCGTGGCCGAAGGCGCGAATATGCCGTCCACACTGGAAGCGGTGGAAGCCTTCCTGAAAGCCAAAATCCTGTATGCGCCGGGCAAAGCATCCAACGCGGGCGGCGTGGCCACTTCCGGCTTGGAAATGAGCCAAAACCATATCCGCCTGTCGTGGACGCGCGAAGAAGTGGACAAGCGTTTATTTGACATTATGGCCAATATCCACGAAAACTGCGTCGCCAACGGCACGGAAAACGGCTATACCAATTATGTGAACGGCGCGAACATCGCCGGATTCAAGAAAGTGGCCGATGCCATGCTGGCACAAGGCATCGTATAAGTAGGATTGTGTGCCTAAGTCATCACAAAGGAGAGAAACGAGGCCGTCTGAAACCTGACTTTCAGACGGCCTCAATCATGATTTGCATGTAAATTCGAGTTAAACAGGCTTGTCCAATCATGCCGATATTTATAACATGCCGCCCGACAGCCTCGTCTGTCGCGAAAACAATATTGTTACAGGAGTGAAATACATGAAAGTAAAAGCCTTATTGGCGATCGTTGCCTCTTTGTCCCTCGCTGCCTGCGCCGTACCTGACGAGGCTCCCCGTCATGGCGGCCACGACCACGGTCATTCGCACGGCCATAACCACGACCACGGCCATGCCCATCAGCAGCAAGGCGGCATCAATGCCTCTTTCAACTGTGAAAACGGCTTGGCCGTACACGTCCGCAGCCTGAGCACCGACAGCATCGAATTGCGTTTGGATGACAAACACGCCGTACTGAAATCTGCGGTTGCAGGATCCGGCGAACGCTATACTTCCAACACAGGCCTGTTCGGCAAAGGTGCGGAATGGCATCAAAAAGGCAGCGAAGCCTTCTTTGCCTTCACCGACCCATACGGCAACAAAGTGGAAACATCTTGTAACGCCCGCTAATCGGATACCGGCTGTTTAAAGCCGAAAAGGCCGTCTGAAAAATATCTTTCAGACGGCCTTTTTTCGTTTTGCCGGCCAATCACCCTGCCCCGATGCCCGGGATGCCGCACTCAATCCGCCCGGCGATTTGAATTTGGGAAATAGCCACAATGGCAGCCCAAACCGTTTATAGGATAACCGATTGGAGAGGCCGTCTGAAAACCCGTTTCAAGGTTTTCAGACGGCCTCTCCATTACCTGCGTCGACTGCTTAGAACTTATAGGTGTATTGCACGCCCAGGATGTTGGCGTAATTTTTAAACGATGCCGACGATGCGCCTTTGCTGTCCACATCGTTGCCGGTGGAAGCTGCCGCGCGGTAAACGGTATCGTTGATGTGGATGTGGCTGTATGCCGCATCAAATACATGGCGTTTTTTATAAGCATACTTCGCACCGAAGGAATACCAGATGCGGTTGCCGTCGGGCAGCGTGTTCAGACGGCTGTCCGCGCCGCGTACCGGGCTTTGGTCGAACGCAATACCGGCGCGCAGCTGCAACGGCTCGCTGTATTGGTAAGACGCGCCGAGGGCGGTTTTGTAGGTATTGCGCCAGTTCGGCGTGATAACCGTGCGGTCGGAGCGGCCGTTGACGACGGATTTGGTGTTTTCAAACACCAGCTCGGCACGGTTGAAACGGCTGTGGCGCGTCCAAGTCAGGTCGGCGAACAGGTTGGTTTTATCGGTTGCGTGATACATGCCGTGCAGCGACAAGGATTCCGGCGTTACGATTTTGACGCCGGCCTTCTCGTGCGGCTTGTAGCCGAAAGCAGTGCCGATAAGCGCATCGTAGGCACTCTTTCCGCCGAATGCCGGATGGGGCGTTGTTACCGCCCTGCCGTCAGCCTGCCAATCGGCCGTACCTTTCAGGTTGTGCTTGACTTTCGAGCGGTAGTTCACACCGACGCGGGTACGCGGATTGATGTCCCACAGCCAGCCCAACTGGTAGCCGAAGCCCCAGTCTTTGCCTTTGACTTCCGCATGGCCGTCTGAAAGGCCGTTGTGCGGCCCCAAGCGGCCGGAAGCGTTCCAGTCCGCATATTTGCGCAACTCGGCGGAAGAATATTGGGCAATTAGACCCGCGCCGAACGCATGGTTTTCACTCACTTTGTAAGCGACGACAGGCTCGACGGCGATGGTGGTCAAGCCCAATTTGTTGATGTTGTGCCGCAACACGGAATCTTCCTGATATTCGGTGGAAGAAGCGAACGGAACATACACGCCCAAGCCCAGCGTCAGGTCGGGATTAACGCGGTAGGCACCGTAAAGATGGGGCGCGAGCACCACGTCTTTGGTGATTTTCCCCTCGGTTTTCCCCTGCACGCGGCCGCCTCGTACAAACGACGCTTCCGCATCGTGATATTCGATGTGCGGGGCGACGATATTGGCGGCAGCCGTTATCTCGCTGCCGTCCAATTTGGCCAAACCGGCCGGATTGTAGAAAATCGTGGTGGCATCGGCGGCTTCTGCGGCGGCGGCATTGGCCGTTCCCTGCGCGGTAACCGACTGTGTACCGAAATGGTAGCCCGAAGCCTGAGCCAGAGGGGCCAGTGCGGCAGCCATCAATACGGCGATTGTTTTCACAGCTTTCATATTTTTGACGTAAGTTAATCCAAAAGGGGCGCATTTTAACAAACAGTCTGCCGATAAGTCATCCGTCTGCCGCACTCTTTACCCATGCATATAACCAAACGCCATAACCGCACGGCAAACGGTTCTTTCACTTTTCAGACGGCCTCCGCTAAAGTGGCCGTCTGAAAAAACAACCCTCTCGAAAGGAACCCGCCATGCCGGCCAAACACTTAGCCTCCGCCCTGCTCTTCACCGCCGCCCTCTCCGCCTGCACGCCCGACAACGGTACGCAAAATACCGCTTCCGGCAGCGGGGACAAAACTGGCAGCGTCAAACTGCTCAACGTCTCCTACGATGTCGCACGCGACCTCTACAAAGACTTCAACCCGCTGTTTACCGCAGAATACAAAAAACAGCACAACGGCGCGGACATCGCCGTCCAACAGTCGCACGGCGGTTCGAGCAAACAGGCACTGGCCGTGGCCAACGGCCTGAAAGCCGACGTTGTTACCATGAACCAAGGCTCCGACATCGAACTCTTGGTTAAAAAAGGCTTGGTCAAAGCCGACTGGCAAAAAGCCTTCCCTAATAACGCCGTCCCCTTCACCAGCACCACCGTCTTCCTCGTCCGCAAAGGCAACCCGAAACAAATTAAAGACTGGAACGACCTGACCCAAGACAACCTGAAAATCGTCATCGCCAACCCCAAAGTAACCGGCAACGGCCGCTATACCTTCTTGGGCGCATACGGCTACGGCCTGAAAGCCAACAACAACGATGATGCGAAGACGCGCGAATATGTGAAAAAAATGCTGTCCAACGTCGAAGTGTTCGAAAACGGCGGCCGCGCGGCCACCACCACCTTCGTCCAACGCAACATCGGCGACGTACTGATTACCTTTGAAAACGAAGCCAACCTGTCGGCCAAACAATTCGGCAACGGCGAATTTGAAATCGTCTATCCGAAATACTCCGTCCGCATGGACAGCCCCGTCGCCGTCGTAGACAAAGTGGCCGACGAACGCGGCACCCGCCAAGCCGCCACCGAATACCTGAACTACCTGTGGAGCAAACCCGCGCAGGAATTGGGTGCGAAACTCTACCTGCGCCCCGCCGACAAAGACGTATTGGCCGCCCATGCAAGTGAACTGCCACCGATGGAAACGTTCAACCCCAACGACATCTTCGGCACATGGGATGAAATCATGAGCAAATACTTTTCAGACGGCGGTGTATACGACCAACTGACCGTGAAAGGCAAATAAAGAAAAACGGAAAAACGCAAAGGGGCCGTCTGAAAACCACTTTTCAGACGGCCCCTTTGTTACCGCATTGTCCGAATCGGCGTATACTCATCATATATTTGCCAAACAGGGAGCACCATCATGAAAATAACCGTGCAAAAATCCGCCCTCGTAACCGCCCTGCTCCTCCTCACCGCCTGCGCCGGCGGCCCGAGCGGAAGCTCGATCAGCCTCGGCATCGGCGGTTTCGGCAGCCATATCGGCTTGGGAACCTCCGTCAATATTCCGATAGGCAGCCGCACACCTGCCGCAGACAAAGGCGGCATCAACGTTACCGAAGAACAAATCATCACCTATTTTGCCGCGGACGGCACCGCTTCCGAACAAGCCGTCAAAGGCGGCAGCTACCGCAGGCTGCTCAACGTACTCGGCGGCGGCAATTATCTGGTACAAGACTTTTACGGCGACGGGCAAAAACGTACAGACCCGATGATACTGCCCAAAAAAGCCCTGTTCTCCGCCGATGCGCACCCCACAGACAGCGCATACACGGTTTACGACCGCAACGGCAATCCGATACGCCGACAGGTTTACCGCAACAACCGGCTTATCGGCAACTGACCGCAATACCGGCCAAACCTGAAGAAAGGCCGTCTGAAATCATGTTTCAGACGGCCTTTTTATATCGTTTCAAGCAAAGACGAATCAGAATTTGCTTTTGATATCGTTAATCAGGTTTTCAGCTTTTTCTTTCGCATCGTCAATCAGATGCTCGGCTTCTTCTTTACCTTTTTTCAATACGTCGCCGGCTTTTTCCTCGATTTCGGCAGCAGCTTCTTTCACCTTGCCGATTCCTTGCTGAACAACGCCTTCTGCTTGAAGTTTGGAATCGTTTAATACTTCTCCCGCAGTTTCTTTCACTTTACCGCTGATTTGGTCTAATTTTCCACTCATGACCTTTTTCCTTAATTTCATATTGATCGAAGTGCCACTATATCCTAACCGTTATCCAATAGCAATCTTAAATGGAATACCGCCTGAAAACCTGCTTTCAGACGGCCTCCACCTCTCAAGTTCAACGTTGCATTTTCTTTATCAAAACCAACATGCCTGATATCTACCGAATACCGTCTTCCCGGTTGTATTCGATCATGTCGTTTACCGCTTGGGCGAGCCATGCCCAGCAATCGGGGAATTCTTGACGCTGCTCCCAGCCGGGGTCGGCAAAGTCGTGGATTAGTTGGACTTTGCCGCCTTTGCCGATTTCGAAGCAGGCAGTGTCATCGCAATCGCTGCGTTTGGCGAAGGGGATCAATTTCCTGTCGGGATAAGGGGTTTGCAGGCCTCGGTATAGTTCGGCTGCCCAATGACTATCAAGCAGATACCAAATATCGAAATCGACCAAATTCAGTTCGACGATTTTTTCAAATGATTTTGGATATTCAAAGTGGGGAATATCGAGCGTATAGCTTTTCATCGGTTGATTCCTAGTTTGAGGCCGCCTGAAAAATGAAATTGGGCGTATGCGTTTCAGACGACCTTTTCCATATTACTCAATCTTCACCCGCTTCAACCTCAAGGCATTGCCCAACACCGACACCGAGCTTGCCGCCATTGCCGCGCCTGCGATAACAGGGTTTAGAAAGCCAAGCGCGGCGAGCGGAATGCCCAAAATATTGTAGAAGAAGGCGAAAAACAGGTTTTGCTTGATGTTTTTCAGAGTTGCCTGCGACACCAGCAGGGCATCGGCGAGCTGGTTGACCGAATGCTGCATCAGCGTGGCGGATGCGGTGTGTTCAGCAACGTCCGCGCCGCCTTTCATGGCGAAGCTGACATTGGCGGCGGCGAGGGCGGGCGCGTCGTTGATGCCGTCGCCGACCATTGCCACGGTTTTGCCGGCGGCTTTGAGTTTCTGCACTTCGGCAGCTTTGTCGCGCGGACTCATATTGCCGAAGGCGTGTGCGATACCCAGTTGTTTGG
>ERZ772962.1210-NODE-1210-length-14135-cov-6.910724_pt1 | contig 14135 bp, 12 predicted proteins | sample MGYA00580676_ERZ772962 | MGnify/ENA primary metagenome ERZ772962 (study PRJEB29015, sample SAMEA2738049) | human oral metagenome | biome: human oral; feature: human-associated habitat; material: saliva | place: China | collected 2230 ...
ACTAAGATGGAGAGAAAATCAATTCTCATCATTCCTATTATACTGTTTTTTTGAGTTTGAGTCAACTGGGAAAGCAAGCACTTGCAATTTCATTATATGTATCATTATCAAATCTATTTATTGTTAAAGAATATTATTGACGAAGTAAGTCAAGCATTTCATTATTAAGTGTTTGATAACAAGAGAAATAGCTATCATCAATCTCAAATGTATCTTGTAAAATAAAGCGCAAGGTATCTATTGTCTGTTGCAATTTTCTAGAATTAACTAGTTTACTATCAATCTCTGACAAGCCATGTGCCACCTTATTTCTCTCACCATTTAAGCTATTTATTAGCTTTATGGACTTAAGTAATTCAGGAGAAACTTGATAATAAGATAGAATATTTTCATAAGACAAGAGATTTAAGGTTGACTGAGGGGAATAGATTCTTTCCTTCTCATCTTTTATACCCTTGGCTTTCTTAAATTCTATGTCAATGAAATCTAAGATAGCTTCAAAATCCTTGTATTCTTCATTTAACTTTGGAAAAGTTCCGTCATATTTGATCAATTCTGGATAATCTTTCTTTATCTTTTCCTCGATGATAAATTCAACATAAGACTTTGATTTAATTAAGACATCAGCAACCTGCCCTCTCTCTTTCAAAACTTCAATCATTAAAAAGTAATTAAGAGCTTTTTTCTCAACCTCTGTAAGTGAATATCCCTGAATATCTTTTAAAATAGCTTGGGTTTTAAATACTTTTACAAAATCATTTAATAGATCTCTTAGACGCGATAACTTCTTTTTAGAAAGTAATTTATTGTATTCTTTTCTAGTAACTAATTCTTCCGCAGCAAGATAATCATAAGAAGAGATTAAATTTCTTAAGTGGCGCTTGATAAGAGACTGGTTAAATTTTTCAGCTTCATCTTTGATTGTACGATCTTCGTAATCCTTTTGGTTATCCTCGTTCTCGTCAAAAAGCTTCTGTTCATCTTCACTTGACAGTGGTACATACTTTCTGTTTGCAGATTTGTTAGGAGTTGCAACCTGTATGGCCTGCGTATTATAATCATTAATTCGATTTAAGGCAAATAAAGCAGAAATAATCTGAGGTGTCCCTGAGGATAGATTTAAGATTAATTGATGATCTGTTCCAGAATATTTTTCAATAATCTGTCCCATCACTTCATACATTTTATCAAACAGATAGACTTCATCATTTTTCAATATGATTGATTCAATAACCACTTTAGGATGATAACCCTCTATTGAACATAATGCTTTCTCAACTAGATCATTTTTTACTAACATTTCTTCACTATAAACCAAAACAATTTGTTCAGGTCTATATGTTCGAGCAATATGTAATAAAGCTGCATCTCGATTATTGCTTATCGGATCTGTCGTTCCAACTGCTGAAATTAAAATTTCCAAGATATTCTACCTCTCATTATTTCAGTAATTCTAATAATTCCTTATTTAAGTCCTTGTAAAAATTAAAATCTTTCTCAGTGAGTTGATATTGTTCCTTGACTAGTCCTTTTAAGGTTTTTAGGACAGGACCTAACTGTTTTAAGTCCTCAGAATCTAATGGATCCAATTTGTGAGCTACAGTATTTCGAGTTGAATTCACGTTAATAACTGGTTTGATTTTTTTATATTGATTCCACTCATGTTTTTCTTTTAAGATCTTACTATAATCCCAAATCCCGATATAATATTTCTCTGAATCGTTCGCGTAATTATCCAAAAATCCTGGATAACGATTTTCGATATAGTCTTCTAAGATAAACTCTGTAAGGTTTTTAATTCTAATCAGACCTTCACTAAAATTACCACGTTCTTTTTGCAAATCAATAGTCAAATAGGCATTTAGTACTTTTTTCTGTTCTTCGCTCCATTTTTTCTTTTGGAGGACTTGAGGTACAGCTTGTCTATCTAATGAATCCACAATATCTTGCAACTTCTTGCGACATTCTTTCAAACCAGGAAAGTCTGATAATTGATTAGCAACCTCTAAACTTGCTTTGTAATCATATTTCGTAATAAAATCACGTAAAGTTTTCTTCATTAAGCCTTGTTTAAACTTCTCTGAAGTATCTTCAATGGTTCGGTCGATATAGTCCTGTTTGTTATCTAAGTTCGTATCAATTAGGGCGTCAATATCTTCTGAATCATCATGTCCAACTCCTGCATTTGAATCATTTTCAGGACTTGAAACTTGTACTGCCTTGACATTGATTTCACTAAGTCTATTAATCACAAACAAAGCTGATTTTACTTGAGGAGTTGCACTTGAAAGATTAAGAATAAAATCATCGTCTTTTGTATAATACTCTTGTATAATAGCATCAAATTGATCATACATAGTATCAAAAACAAATACATCTTCATTCAAGATAATTGGTTCATGACATACAATTTCTGGGAGGTATTCAGAGTCGATAGAGTGAATTACTTTCTCAATATCATCTTTCTTACTAATCAATTCCTCAGAGAAAACAATAATAATCTTATCTGGACGGTATTTTCTCGCAATATGTACTAAGGCTCCATCGTGAAAATTTCGTATAGGATCTGTATCACCCACTGCTGAAATCAAAACCTTCATTTAGTAATCTCCTTAATTATAAAGTTTGCCTTGCCCATCTCATAGAAGGATTCATCATTTTTTATTAATTTGGAAGGCTGAACAGAGTCATCTTGCTTTAGGATATGGGCTTTTGTAAGCTTTAACACACCTTTACCCTTCATCTTAGTTTGTACCGGTTTCTTGTGGCGGTCTTGTATGATTCCATTTGCTTGTTTAAAAATTGTTTTTGTCCAAGCTCCACTACCAGCACCCAAGTATATAGGATAGTCAATATTATCTTGGATTTTATCTTCCGGAAAATCTTTTAGGAAAAAGTTTTTATAACCCTTATAAAACTCTAGTGCCTTATCTTCAAGTTTTTCAATTAAAGTTGCCGCTTCTGCTGTCGTTGTGGTAATTGTAAATTCCACTTTAGTCAAAGGAGCAATAGCTTCTCGGTATAGAGGTAAAGGTTTTACTTTTAGCAACTTGGCTGAGCAGTCCCATTTTTGAACTAAAATAAGACTCTCATTACTAAATGGTTTGCTATCACTAACACGAATGGCATTAAATAAGTCATTGAATTCTTTACCTTTCTTAGCTCCCCAAGAAATCATATTTTTATTTTCTTTAGGACGTTTACCACGAGTATCAACCACCTTTTTATTGTTCCAGTCAGGATTTGTGTTCATTAGAATAGTTCGAATAGCACCCTTTAATGAACTTCCAGGAATATATGGAGTCCCAAACGGGTCTCTCATAAACTTTACTACTTCATTAATAGCACCTAATTTGGAAACATTATCATTCTCTTCAGTTTCCAAACCTGTCTCTTTAATTCTATAACCACCAAAATCACGGTCAGAAATACGGTTATCCAGTAAAAAGGAAATCAAACGATTATTACTTGCTCTTGCCTGTCTCTCTTGTAAGAAGCGCTCAAACTTCTGATCATAACCTTTCTCCACCATGCGATTATAAAACTTACCCATATCAGGGAAATAAAAGTACCCATTTTCATAGATAAATTCTCGAGAAGTATATTTTTCACCATTCCCAATATGGATAGGAGCCATAGCTAGGAGGCTGAATTGAAAGGTTCTATATTCTGTTTTCATCTTTCTACCTCCATCTTGAAAAATAGTGGCTTAGCATAGTTTAATACTTCATGCGGGAAATCAAGAGGTCTTACATCTACAATCTGTCCTGTATAGGTTTCAGAGAAAGTAGATCCAGAAGCAAACTTATATAAATCCTGCTTACGGTAATTTTCATTAGTTTCTGTACTAAAAGCAAAACCACTTGATTTACTTAGTAAATAGGAACCTGTTTCCATAGCATATTCAAGTTCCTTTTCGACTGGTAGAGAAGTTGTCAAAGTCATGACAGGTCCTTGATGGACCTTGGTGAGACGATTTTTGAAGCTATCTGGAAAATCTAATATAGTCAAATCAAATTGTCCATAACCGCTGGAACGTTTCCCGCCAATTCCTGTATACTGCAAGCTTGCCATGAGTTCATTCAAGAGCTCAGACTCGTTTGCAATCACATAAAGTGAAGAGGCATCTCTAAATCTAACAGTAGACACTTGGAAAAGATTTCCATCTACATGAGGTTGGTTTTTAGTGACGATATTTGTTACTGCATGGTCTGCGTCTTTGAAAAGCGTTCCATTTACATAAGAATCAAATTTATCCAAAGGGATAAACTGAAGTTTCTTTGCCATTTTCGCTTGACGTCTTACTTCCTTGACATCCGTTGTTAAGTCTGGCTGTTCAAACTTTGGAAATCCTATCGGCTTAGGTAAAAATGGTCCTGACTTATAAGGAAAGGCATCAGTCAAAACAAATTCATCTTGACCCGCTATTGACACGAATTCCTCCATTTTCCCCATTTTTTTTGCTTCTATAGCTAAGGCTGAAAACAATCGGTCCGCTGCAAAAGTCATTTTAGAACTATCCAAACTGCCTGCTCCGAAGTGAGCAGTATGGAAGTTCATAATATACATCTTGTAGGTCATACTAGACCTCCGTAGTTAAAAGTTCATTCAATCTACTAACATCATAGTTTCCGAAAACTGTATTTGCTTTAAGATCCTCAAAAACAACTTTACCATATCCACGAGAGCCTGAACCACCTAAATAATCAAGTTCCAGCAGTTTTAATCCATCAAGAATCACTTTGAAGTCTTCTTCTACTTGAGCTTGACTCTTGTCTGTCACCTCATAGATCAACTCAAATCCAAAGACACTGTCTCGAATAGCACGTTCAATTTGTCTTGGATTTGCTTCAGCAGTGATACGGTCAATAGTATTTTCAAACTTAACTTCAGTATAACCTTTGACAGCTCGTGAATCTAAATCTTTTTTGTTAGTTAAAAAGGCATCTCTAAAAATGAGTCTTCCTACTTTATAGTTTTTGTCTGAACTATTCCCAAAGAGACGACTAATAATTTCTCCATCGTCTCCTGGTTTTTCTGCTAATGTAGTATTATATACTCTTGCCAGAAGGGTACGCATTTTCCCTTTGATACTAGATCCTGGAATAATAGGTAAGTTTGTAATTGGATCTTTAATTACAGGTGAGTCTGTAGCACCAATCGCTGCAAAAGCATTGCTGGTCCCAATATGAAGTCCTGTTTCTAGACGAATTTGTCCTGTTACTTGAATTTTTGCAAATGCCATTAATCTTTTCCTCCATAAAATCTGAAATAAGCAACTAGCGCTTCCATATAGCGGCAAAAACGTTGGAGACTTTCCTTATTGTTTATTTCTTTTAGTATGTCTAGAATTTCAGCCTTTTTTACCAAGTCTTTAACCGAAGTTTCTCGGCCCGATTGATAAACAAACTGCACTCTCAAATAAGCAATTTTGTCAGCCAAATCCTTATACTCTTTAACCTTACTTTCATCAAAGAGGGTGCTCGTCAAATTTAATAGGTTTCTAATTTTACTAGTTGTTAAAAGAAATAACTTTGGGTCCCTTTTATTACGATTCAAAGATTTAATAACCTTTTCTGCCTTATCTACGTAATTATTATCTGTTAAAATTGCCATCTATGAATCCTTTCTAATCTCATAAATATATAGAAGTAAAGCTATCTCTGCTTCCTTACGTTCATTATCGCTACCTGTATACCAAGAAAAGAATAAATCTTTAAACTCTTTAAACTCTTCTTTTTTATCCTTAGAAGTTTGATCTTCTAAGCGGGTCAAATAGTAAGCTAATCGAGCAATATTCATACGATCGTAGTTACGAAGGAGTTCAATAAGTCTGTATACAAAACTCTTTCCTCGCTCATCTTGAATATTAAAGTAGTAACGAATGCTCTTCAGTTTCCCATTATAGACATTGTCAATAAATTGGTCGAACTTCAAGGTATAGGCTTTTTCAAAAAGGGAAATACTATCCTTGTCGTTATCCTTGGCTGCTCCTTCTAGATTACCAGTTTCTTCAGCCATGAGGCTAACTGGAGTTTTATCTGGAAAGAGGCCGATTCCTGCTGATAGGGTTAATTTGCCATTTGTCCACTTGATAAAGTTTTGTCGGAGACAAATAGTGAACTCAATAATATCCTGCCAGGAACCGATCGCAAATACATCATCTCCACCGGCATAGATAATCGATAGTTTTTTCTCTTTGGCAAACTGGTTGATATAGACCTTAAAGAAGAGACTCATACTTCTAGAGAAGGTCGCTGACCGTGCCAGAGTATTATACTTGCCACTATCTTGATAAGAGAACCCAGCCATAAAGGCGGCTCCTAGGTCATCCACATCTAGTCGAACGACTGCCAGACGCTTGATACCTTGACCAGACTCCTGAGATAGTTTAGCATACTCGTAAATCTCATCATACTTGTAATCTCCGACAAAGACATGGGTTGCTTTTAGGATATCTGTCCTATAGCTATTCTTGACATAAACACGGTCCCACTCTTCATTAGCGAGGTCGGCTTTGGAAATACCACTAATATAGGCTCCCGGACCTATCGGCAGGCCTTTTTCTTTTGTCACAATATAGTAGTTTTCTTGTATTTCCTTGGCAAAGCGATACATTCCTGCACAGATATGGCAGACCTCTTGATCTTTATACTTGGTAAGCTTTTCGACTGAGTGGCAAATCTCGCATTCTTTCTGGGAACTTTTTCCTCCTTGGTTGAGTTCAAGGAGAGTTTTGGCATCATAACGAGAAATTTTCTTTTGGGAAATCATCCGACTAGTTGTTTGATAGACTTTTCGATAGTCGGCCAGTGTCGTTGTCATATCATTGGCAGAAAACGGACTCCAACCAAATGCTACGTACAGACCCGTCTGGAAATATTTGACCAAAAACTGATTGAATTCTGCTTCAAAGCTAGCCAAGCTCTCTCTAGTTTTTTCGGTGTTTGGAAGGATAAAGTAGGCATGCCCTCCACCAACGTAAAGAAGATTAGCCCTCGTAAGCTCTAACTTCTCTAGTAGGCTGTCAGCAATATGTTCCCCCATAAAATCTAGATACAAGGAACGTGCTTTTAGTTGCTTGGCTGCACCAGCTGTTGCGATATTGTAGATAAAATCCTGAATCCCTGACAAGTCAAAACTTGCTAATAAAAAGGCCTTCTCGCTATAAAAAGCTTCTAAATCCTGCCCCAGTACCTTCTCATAGTCACGGCAATTCTTGTCTGCTAAATAGTCCTCTATAGCTAGGGCAAAGCCAGCTGTCAGACGACTGTAGGTTGCTAGAGAAATATCTGATAATTCCTTGGTACTTGTCGAAACAGGCACATAGGAAAGAGTAGACTCAAGGAGATTCAAAAGGGTATCTATCTCAGATTGGCTAAAGTCCAATCTCTCAAACTCTTTTTCTAAGGTCTCTACTATCAAGTCATAATCTGACTGGTCAGAAGGCTCACTCGATTCCTTAGCATAGTTTGGTTCCCCGTCAAGCTCTAATAGTCGTGCATCGAGATAACGCTGACTAGGGCTATCTGAAAATACATTGAAGATATCCGATTGTTTGCTTAGGAAATCTTCTTTACCTCCATGAGTATCTGCTGCTCTTTTTAGGCCTGAAGCAATCTTTGCAGCAGCTGACGTGATATAGACCAAACTATCAGGAGCTAAGTCCGTCGGCAAATCACTAGAAGTCGCCTTGGCTATCTGCTGGGCTATCTTTTCATTATCCGAAAAGCGTCTAAACCATTCGGACCCAATGGTACCCAGGTCTTTCTCATCATACCTGGAACCTTGAATCACCTTGCCGATAGCGTGCAAAAGCGATCCATAAACTAAATCAATCTTTTCTTTCTTCAAGTTCTAAACCTCCCATCCCTAAGCTAGTTTTCATACCGAGACCTGAGTACTCCCCAAATTTTAGAAGCATATTAGCATAAGCTTTCAAGGTATTTGGACCTGTAATCTTAAAGGTCAATTTCCCCCTGAAACCAGGTATTTTTTTGCCATGGACTTTAAAATAGCTGGATTCCAATCGATAGCTGGTAACCCTACTATGCTTGACCAAGTAGTCCAGGGTTTCCTCTTCGATGTCCTGACGATTCTCGACCAGACGTGCATACTTCATCATCAAACTCTGAAAGATGAGACGCATGGTCGGAAAGAGCACGTACTCTCCCTGAGAGCGAAATCCTGTCGGAGTTTGAAAATGAATGGTGTAGAGTGACCGATCTTGGTTTTCATTAAAAAACTCAAAGAGTTGCTCCGAACTGAGATCTTGCATGGACAAAGACTCTACCATGAGTGTCGGCAAATCATGAAGTTCTACTTTCTTGAGCTCTAAGAGAACAGGCAAAATCTGATTGACAGCCTCATCCGTCAGGAGATGAAGAGACCATAGGGTCTTGTCCTTTTGATGGATGATTTTTAGTGAGTAGGGGTTGGTCTCCTGCTCATGTAGCCAAGTCACATAGTCTGGTTCCAGGTTTTCCATGAGAAAACCTTGGAATTTTGTCGATAGGTCGTTCGGTGATTGGTCAATCCGCTTAAATGATAGTTCGATGCGTTTCATATGCCTCCTTTATTGATACAATTGCGCTTTTGCTTTCTCATGAGCGCTTTTTTCATTTACTTTTGGAATCCTCTGCCCTTATTAAAACGTCCCCTCTCGAGGTAGATAGGTATCTATACCGGAGGACACTTCTCCAATCAAATTCAAAGTTGAAAACAGTTTCCGTCCCCTCTCGAGGTAGATAGGGAGCTATACGAAGATGTTCAAGCAGGGGATTTACCACTGGAATAGTTTCCGGCCCCTCTCGAGGTAGATAAGTAGCTATACATTTAATAGAGAAACTAAAGCTTACGGTTCAATTAGTAAGTTTCCGACCCCTAGCGAGGTAGATAGGGAGCTATACTCCTATTGACATTAGCGACGAAGAACTGCCGTTCTAGTTTCCGGCCCCTCTCGAGGTTGATAGGTTTCTATACTATCGGAATTTAGCGCAGTTTGGTAGCGCACTTGCGTTTCCGGCCCCTCTCGAGGTAGATAGGTATCTATATAAAATGAAATATTCACTAATAGGAACTTATGGGTTTCCGGCCCCTCTCGAGGTTGATAGGTAGCTATACCAAATCATCTGCAAAGTATGTCTGGTTGTCAAGCTCGTCTGTTTCCGTCCCCTCTCGATGTAGATAGGGAGCTATACACACAGAAAGAATTAGGAATTGATAAAGGAAATTTCTTGTGGTTTCCGGCCTCTCATGAGGTTGATAGGTGGCTATACGGACCACTGGCTCGAATACGAGGACAGTAAAGGGGAACTGTTTCCGGCTCCTCGCGAGGTAGAAAGGCATCTATACATTTATGCTTGCAAATTTAACAGGTCATGATGTAGTGTTTCCGGCCCCTCGCGAGGTAAATAGGTTTCACTACGATCGTAGAGATTTTGGCTAAGAACGCAGTAAATGCGTTTCCGACCCCTCCCGAAGTAGATAGGTAGATATACGCTGTTCAACGTGCTATCGAATCTGTAACTGGAAACTACGAGTTGCCGGCCCCTCGCGAAGTAGATAGGTAACTATACATTGTACTTGTAAACACTACACAAAAAGAAGTAAGACGAATGTTTCCGGCCCCTCTCGAGGTAGATAGGTATCTATACGCGTATTTAGGCGCAGGAGGAAACAAAAATGAGAAAAAGTTTCCGGCCCCTCTCGAGGTAGATAGGTAGCTATACTTATTGCAACCCACAAAGATACAGAGGGAAATGTGTTTCCGGCCCCTCGCGAGGTAGATAGGTATCTATACTGAGAACGACAACGAGAAGAATCTAGCCACTGGGTTTCCGTCCCCTCTCGAGGTAGATAGGGAGTTATACCAAGAAGGGAATCAATCTTAAAAAATTCTATCGTGGGTTTCCGCCCCCTCGCGAGGTAGATAGGTAGCTATACAGACGGATATGGAGAATAAAAATGACTAACACTAACACGTTTCCGGCCCCTCTCGAGGTAGATAGGTATCTATACTTACCTTTGCTTGAAAATGACGCATCAGTTGAGGAAATGATTCCGTCCCCTCTCGAGGTAGATAGGTATCTATACCTCAAATACTGAACTATACACTAGTAAATATAGCGTTTAGTTTCCGGCCCCTCGCGAGGTAGATAGGTAGCTATACCCCATATCTTGTATGTAAACCTATAACAAGCACTAGATATAACCTATTTAAAACTACTACTAGTATATCATACTTTGTAAGAGTTTTCATTTTTGAATATCAAATAAATCACATATCTTTTTTTATACCTCCTAAATGTATAAAGGATACTATTTTATCATTAAAATTGCTTTTGTCAAGCCCAAATATAAATTTTTTAAAACAATAAAACGAACCAGCTTGACTGATTCGTTTTTAGTTTATTTACTCCTACTTCCGATACATCTTAAATTGTAGGAAGAGGTCGCTGTAGATTCCTGTCCATTTATGGTCAAACTTCTCATAAACTTCTAGGTGTTTCATGGTATCTGCATCTGGATAGAAGGACTTGTCTTCTTTTGTCTCCTCTGGGAGCATTTCCTTAGCAGCATTGTTTGGTGTTGAGTAGCCAACGTACTCAGCATTCTTCAAAGCATTTTCAGGCTTCAACATGAAGTTGATGAAGGCATAGGCTGCATCCTGGTTCTTGACCGTTTTAGGAATAACCATGTTATCAAACCAGAGGTTACTTGCTTCTGTTGGTACAACGTATTTGAGGTTTGGATTCTTTTCCAGCATCTGGCTGGCTTCTCCTGAGAAGGTCACACCGATGGCAGCATTGTTCTGAATCATGTAGCCCTTCATCTCATCGGCTACGATGGCCTTGATATTAGGAGTCAGATCATACAGTTTATCAACCGTTTGTGAGAGTTGTTCTGGGTCTTTTGAGTTGAGGCTATAGCCTAGTGAGTTAAGACCTAAACCAAGTACTTCACGCGCCCCATCAAAGAGCATAATCGAATCCTTGTATTCTGGTTTCCAGAGGTCGTCCCAATGTTCAGGCGCTTCTTCTACCATGGTTTCATTGTAGACAATTCCCAAAGTTCCCCAGAAGTATGGGATAGAATATTCATTGTTTGGGTCAAAGGACTGGTTGAGAAACTCTGGACCGATATTCTCAATTCCCTCGATTTTACTATAATCCAGTGGAACCAAGAGGTCTTCATCTTTCATCTTGTTGATCATGTACTCACTTGGGATGGCAATATCATAGGTTGTCCCACCCTGCTTGATTTTCGTGTACATGGCTTCGTTAGAGTCAAAGGTTTCGTACTGGACTTGGATTCCTGTTTCATCTGTAAATTTCTCCAGAAGTTCAGGAGCAATATAGTCTCCCCAGTTGTAGATAACCAGTTTTTGACTATCACGACTATTGATTTTACTGTCTAAATGGTAGGAAATTCCCCATAAGACAAGGATAATCGCTAAAATTCCTGCTAAAAATGAATAGAGTCGTTTCATGCCTGCTCCTCCTTCTCACGTGAAATGAAATAATACCCTACAACTAGGATAATACTAAAGAGAAAGACCAAGGCTGAAAGAGCATTGATTTCAAGCGAAATCCCTTTACGAGCCCGAGAGTAAATCTCGACTGAGAGGGTTGAAAATCCATTCCCTGTTACAAAGAAGGTCACGGCAAAGTCATCTAATGAATAGGTGAAAGCCATAAAGTAACCTGCAATGATAGACGGCGTTAAGTAAGGAAGCATAATTTCCTTGAACATTTGGAACTGACTAGCCCCAAGGTCATAGGCCGCATGAATCATATCCCCATTCATCTCTTTCAATCGAGGTAAGACCATAAGCACTACGATTGGAATTGAGAAGGCCACGTGACTGGACAAAACTGTCAGAAAACCAAGTGAAAACTTGAGCTGTGTAAAGAGAATCAAGAAGCTGGCGCCAATCATAACGTCTGGCGCAACCATCAAAATGTTATTGAGAGATAGGAAGGCTTCTTGGTATTTTTTGCGTGATTGGTAGATGTAGATAGCCCCAAAAGTCCCAATCACTGTCGCTATCAAGGCTGATAGGAAGGCTAGTAAAAAGGTCTGCACCAAAATCAGCATGAGCCTTCCATCACCAAACATAGTCTCAAAGTGATTCAAACTAAAGCCTGTAAAGCTATTCATATCATCCCCGGCATTGAAGGCATAACCAATCAAGTAAAAGATTGGCAAATAGAGGACGATAAAGACAAAGGCTAGGTAAAGATTCGATAATTTTTTCATCGTTCTCTCCTTTCCTTAGTCACCCACATAGTGATAAACATAGTCAGGATAAGAACAACACCGATAGTTGAGCCCATACCATAGTTGTCATTGGTCAAGAAGTTTTGCTCAATAGCAGTCCCCAAAGTAATCACTCGGTTCCCCCCAATCAAACGGGTCAACATGAAGAGACTCAAACTTGGGATAAAGACAGATTGAACTCCGCTTCGCACCCCGTTCATAGACAGAGGGAAGATGACATGACGGAAGGTTTCCCACTTGGTCGCACCGAGGTCATAGCTGGCATTGATGAGATTATTATCCATATCATCCAAGACATTGAAGATGGGCAAAATCATAAATGGAAGCTCGATGTAGCTTGCGACAAAGATAAATGAGAAATCTGTAAATAGCAACTGCTGAGAACCAATTCCGATAAATTCTAGGAATTGGTTAATAGAGCCATTTTGACCAAAAATTCCGATAAAGGCATAAGCCTTAAGGAGTAGGTTGATCCAAGTTGGCAAAATGATTAGCATGAGCCAGAGTTGACGGTGTTTGAGACGAGTCAAAAAGAGGGCTGTTGGATAGCTAATCAAGAGTGTCACTAAAGTCACAATCCCTGCATAGAGAACCGAGTTGAAACTCATTTTGAGATAGGTTAAGTTTTGCGACGCAAAATAGGATTTATAGTTTTCTAAACTAAACTGGCCTTCGATGTTGAAAAATGATTGTCCAAAAATCAAGACCAAGGGTGCCAATACAAAGAGTGCAATCCAAAGCATGTAGGGCACTACAAAGAGTTTAGAGGTTGTTTTCTTCATCTCTTTCCTCCTCGATTGCGTTAATCAGACCTGCTTCTTGCTCTTCGATTTCTACGTATTCTTCGATACGAGCATCGAACTCTTCTTCGGTTTCGTTGAGACGCATGATATGGATATCTTCTGGTTCAAAGTCCAGACCGATTTCCTCACCCACAATGGCCTTACGAGTTGAGTGAATCATCCATTCATTTCCGAGCTCGTCATAGGCGATAATCTCATAGTGAACCCCGCGGAAAAGCTGGGTATCAACCTTAACTTGGAGCTTGCCTTCTTCAGGAAGGGTAATGCGCAAGTCCTCTGGACGAATGACAACTTCCACAGGCTCGTTTGGCTTCATCCCACCATCGACCGCTTCAAAGCGTTTGCCATTGAACTCGACCAAGTAGTCTTCAATCATGGTTCCTGGCAAGATGTTTGATTCACCGATAAAGGTGGCTACAAAGTGGTTGATAGGCTCATCATAGATATCAACTGGTGTACCAGACTGAACGATTTCACCGTCATTCATGACAAAAATCCAGTCGCTCATGGCAAGAGCTTCTTCCTGATCGTGAGTAACAAAGACAAAGGTGATACCCAAGCGTTGTTGCAGTTCACGTAGTTCGTACTGCATATCTGTCCGCAACTTCAAGTCAAGCGCTGACAAGGGCTCATCCAAGAGTACCACTCGAGGTTGATTGATAATCGCACGCGCAATAGCCACACGCTGGCGTTGTCCTCCAGATAGTCTACGGATAGAACGTTTTTCATATCCTTCAAGCTGTACCATCTTGAGAACTTCTAAGACACGTTTTTCGATTTCTTTTTTATCGACCTTGCGTAATCGCAATGGAAAGGCAACATTTTCAAAGACATTCATGTGCGGGAACAAGGCGTAAGATTGGAAGACCGTGTGAACATCGCGCTTATTGGTCGGAATGTCATTGATACGAACACCGTCTAGCAAAATATCACCCGTCGTTGCATCCAGCAAACCTGCAATGATATTTAGGATGGTTGATTTTCCTGAACCAGAAGCTCCTAGCAGTGTATAAAATTTTCCTTCTTCCAACTCAAAGTTAATATCCTTGA
>ERZ772962.1211-NODE-1211-length-14128-cov-14.120941_pt1 | contig 14128 bp, 14 predicted proteins | sample MGYA00580676_ERZ772962 | MGnify/ENA primary metagenome ERZ772962 (study PRJEB29015, sample SAMEA2738049) | human oral metagenome | biome: human oral; feature: human-associated habitat; material: saliva | place: China | collected 2230 ...
CCGCGAGAGTCCACAGCACGGCGGAGGCGGCGGCAAGGTTCAGCACATCGGCGAACGGCTTATACTCTTTCTCAGCGGTATTGTGTGCGGAGCGTGTGCCGTGGCGTGTTCCGGCGGCATCGGCGGCATAGCGGGGAATAATACCCATCGCGAATATCAGCGCGCCCATAGTCGTCGCCATTGCAAAGTTATGCACAACCTCGGTGATGGGCAGCCCCCAACGCACGAGCGCACCAGCATCCGCTAAGTCCGTTGCGGCGTTGGCGGCGGTAATGCGCAGTGAAATAATCAGCACCAGCAGTCCCACGCCCGCGTAGGCGGCAATCCAGGGGGCGCTCAGCCCGGGGCGCACGGCGGCGCTCTTGGGGCTTGCCTCGGTTTTCTGCGGTTGTGAAGACATAGTAGCCATAAGTTCTTTTTATCTGTGGTGTGTGCGATGGGGCGTGTTAGGTATGCGCGTACATTCTGGGTGGCTAGGTGAAGAGGCTTTCGCCGATATATCCGCCTTCCTCACGTACCCCCGCGGGGATAGCGAAAACCGCCGACCCGATGGGAATCGTCCATGTGTTGAGCATATCGAGTTTTTCGAGCCGTTTCTGAATGGGCACAAATTGTTGCACCGGGTCGGTTTGGTACGCCACGAAAATCAGGCCCGCGTTGGAGATACCGCCGGAGACCTCCCCGTGCCGGGACAGCCCGCCCGCGTTCGCCACGGGTTCGTCGTAGTTATAGGCGCGGCGCAGGATGCGCTCCCACGGTTTTTTATCGAGTTCTTCCCCGCGGGCCCGGCGAATATGCGCGTAGGGGGCGATCATTTCAAACCCCAGGTTGTCGGTTTTGGCGAAGTCGGGGTCGTCGAATTCTTTTGTCCCGGTCAGTGGTGCCCCGTTGGAAAGTTTACGGCCGATCGCGTCCTCACGGGCGGGGGTGTCTACCTCATCCCAGGTGTCCAGGTTCATGTGGATGCGCCGAATCACCACGGAGGTGCCGCCGGGTTCCCACGCCTGCGGGTAACCAGCGCTGGCGCTGCCTTTGCCCCACACGATGTCGTCGAGGCTGGCGCCGCCGCGTCCCGGGTTTGCGGCGGGGTCAGCGGTGGGGTTCACGGTGCCGTCTACCTGCCCGAACAGGTTACGCGGCGTGCCGGTGCCCGACCCGAAAGCACGCAGGAACCCGTTCTGCACCCACCTAATACGCCCGAAGGAGCGGGTGTCTTTGGTGAGCATCCGCTGGGCGTGGGAGAGTACCGTGAGGTCGTCACAGCATAGCTGCAGCAGCAGGTCGCCGCCGGTGTAGGCGTCCTGAAGCTTGTCGATGGCGGGGAACGCCGGTAGGGGTGCGAGCCAGCCGGGTTTTTTCTCGGGTGCGGCGATATCGAAGATGCGGGGGCCGAACCCAATAGTGACGGTCAGGTTCGCGCTGACCTGGGCAAGTTCAGGTTCTTGGTCGGTGAGCGGGGCGGTTCCTCTCGTCAACGCCGCAGCATCGTTGGTGAGGATACGCAGGAGCCGCTGGATTGCCTCGGCGTGGAGGTTTTCGTTCAGATCAATGGCGATGAACCGGGCGTGCGCTTGGGATTCTGTGGCGATCCCCTGCTGATGTTCACCGTAGAATCCTGCCGTGGCGTCGGTGAGGGCAATGTCGGCGGGTTTCCGCCCGGGAACCGACATGTCCGAGCGGGGCGGTGACAGCAGCGCGTGGGCGCTGGCCCCGGCAACAGCGCCGACCCCTACCCCGGCGGCGCCGGTAATGACGGTGCGGCGGCGCATCGCGCCTAGGGGTGTCTGCCCCGCAGTATCTGTGGTTTTATGTGGGTTTTCGGGTGGCATGTTTTATCCTGCGCTACTCGTGGTGGTTGTAAGGTGGTGTGCGCATTCTGGATGCTACGGTGGTAGCATCCTGCTGCACCGGTTACGGGCTTTCCTACAGTAGGTACGATAGGGCCGGTTACCGCCCGATCCGGTGCGGCTTAAGTCCATTTATTTTACCAAACAGTTTTTCGGTTCTGAGTGGTTTACCGTTGTTTTTTCTGGGTTTCGCGGCGGGGCCGGTGCCTTGCGGTACAGGGCTCAAAAGTCCTGCACCGCAAGGCACCGTGTGATGACCTGGCGCCATCTGCTTGCCCGCCTCCCATAGAGTGATTTACGGTATTAGCGCGGTGCTGCGGCTACTTGCACTCGGGCAGCGGCGATTCGGAGGCCCCTGCCGCACCGTGTGAATGCTCGTGGGATCCTTCACCGTGGTCATGGTCAGCGTGTTCACCGGCTGAGGCCGACCCGGAGGCTGAGGACCCGCCGTGTTCATGGTCATGTCCCTCATGCGAGTGGTCGTGCCCGCCATCGTGGCTGTGTGAGTGGTCATGCCCACTTGCCGAGGCATCGGCGGTGGCTGACGCTGAGCCTTCACCCTTGTACTCTTCCTTCGCGCCCTGGTAGTCGCGGGCCACCGGCTTAAATTCAAGGGAAGCGCCGTCTTCGGTCTTGACCGTCACAGTGGTCGCCCCGCCTGCGGCGAGCGAGCAGCCCATATCCATGAGCATAATGTGGTCACCACCGGGCTTGAGTTCCAGGGTGGCACCGGGCTCAATGGTGTACTCGTGCACCTGCTCCATCTTGGTGCTGCCGTCCGAGCCTTTGGTGGTGGTGTGCAGCTGCACGGTGTCGGTGGCGGTCGAGGAGGCGCCGGTGATCTTCACCGGCTTGTCCCCGCTATTGGTGATTTTGCCGAACACGCCGGTCATGCCGCCCTTGCTGGCTTTCACCCAGGCCCCCTCAATTTTTAGGGTGCCTGACGAGGCGCTGGCCCCCTGCCCGCCTGCCGCACTGGCCCCCGCTGAGGCTGATGAGCTTGCCGAGGAGGAGGCTGATGCGGAACCAGATGCGCCGGTGCTGGTGGAGCCCCCGCAGGCGGAGAGCAGCAGCATCCCGGCTGCGGCGGTGCAGGTAAAGGTTACGAGCTTCTGATGATTCTTGAACATGGTTGATTTTCTCTTTCTGGGCGGTACCGCCCGGTGTGTGCTGTGCGCAGCTGAGGTCAGGGGACGACCCCAGCTATTGCGCTTACTGAGGTAGTGCGGCTACTCACTGGTTCCCGGCCCGTCGTTGCGTTTGCGGATGAGCATCACCGCAATCGCCCCGACCAGCAGGATCAGCAGCCCGCCGCCGCCCCACAGCCAGGGGGCGAGTCCTTCTTTATGTTCCGTGTCCGACCCGTTCTGCGCCTCACTGCTCTGTTCGGCGGAGGCGCTGCTTACAGGTGCCGAGGCGGTTTTACCGGCCCCCACAATAAACCTGTAGGTACCCTGAATGGGGTGCCCGTCGGATGAGACCACGCGCCAGGTGACGGTGTACGTTTCATCCGCTGCGGGGTCTTTGAGGTTGAGGGTCTGGGTGACGGTGTTGCCGCTGACTTTAGCGTCGCCTTTCCCTTCAACAAGGGAGTTGCCGGCCGAGTCGGTCACGCGCACCCGGTTGCCGCCCTCAACGTTCATGAGGTTAGCGCTGTAGGTGAGCGTGATTTCGGTGGGTGCCTTGCTGAGGGTCGCATCGGCGGCGGGGGTGCTGCTGACGAGCTCGTCGTGCGCATAAGCGGGCGCGGCGGTGAGCGTCAGCAGCGTTGCCGTGAGCGCGGCAAGTAGGGTACGCAAAATAGTGCGCATAGTGTTTCCTTGTCTGAGTCACGGGTTGCGGTAACCCGGGTGCGGGTGCGTGCACCATCTGGCACGCTGGCTTTCTCAGACTAAGGCGGGCGGGCCGCGCTCAATACGGCAGTATTTGAGGGTGGTAACCCGCCCGGTGGCGGGTGCGTTCGGAATATACAGTAGGATGCGCCGCCCCAGCAGCGGCAGCACGGCTGGCGGGGTGAAGAGCGCCACCCCCAGGGCACGCACTTTCATGGCGAGCAGGCGTATTAAGCGAGCGAGGGTGCGTTCGGCGCTGTAGAGCACCCCCAGGCTGGCGATAGCTGCCACTAGGTGCACCCCGAACATGGGCATATGCGCGTGTTCGGCCGCTGCGTGGGTGAGGGTGTGGGTGCCGCCTACCCCGCCGCCCGATGGGGCATAGTCATAGGGCGTGTTTCCTGGTAAAACATGGTTGCCCAGCGTATGGGTATGTGCCCCATGCGCGGCGGTGCCGGCGTGGGCTGCTGCGATGTGCTCCCCCGCTAGGGAGGGCGCGTGGGAGAGGTTAAAGAGTGTGTGCAGTAGTGCTTGTACGGCAACGGCGCCTAGGGCGGTCCCTGCGGTGAGGGCTTGGGGGATGCGGTTGCGCATCCGGCTCATAACCAGCAGCAGCCCCAGGCTCATGAGCGCCCCAAGCGCGGTGCACAGGATGAGGAGCATAAGGTGCGGCGCGCTGGCCCCGGCAAGGGTGTGTCCGGCTGCGCCGAGGAGCACGGCGGTACCTGAGATAGCCCAGGCACGCCCCATTAGGGCGGTGCGGGTGGGGATGCACAGCGTGTGCGCATCCGTTTCAGTGCATGCGCAGGGGGTTTTGCAAGGGGTGAAGGCGCGCCGAGCGTAAGCGTTAGCTGCGTCGCGCATATATGCCTCCTCGCTGCTGGTACACCGTGTGTGCGGTTTTCGTGTACAGCACCCATTCTACCGGTAATACCGTAGGGCGCCGCATCCTCCGTTGGATGCGGCGCCTATTGGGCTACCGCCCGAGGCACGGAGCGTTACTTGTGGCCCCTGAACGGCAGCTTCCTGTGCCGAGGTGGTTGAGCCGTACGGCGCGCCTTATTTCCGCACTAGCGCGCCGCTGCTCTTTCCGCACAGGTTTATGAGCTGGCGGCCTTATCGGGTCAGTTGTTCGCCTGCCGCATACGGTGGTGTAGGCGGCTTCTTTCCCGAAGGGATTATGTGAAGGCGTGGCCGTCAGCTCAGCAGCGTAGAGGGGGTTCTAGTGGAGGTGGTCATGAGGGTTTTCCTCTGTGGGGGTTGGTATACGGTTTGGGGTGTACTGCCGCAGTTCGTGCACCCGCATTATTGCAGGCTTGCGGTAGTGATAGGTTCCACTATATAAGGGGTGGCTATGTTTGACCTGTGTTTATACTGTGATACCCACCTGTGAACAGCGAGAGCACCGAAGCAGTGGGGCTTGGCGAGGCAGCTTCCGCCTCAGCTGTAGCGGGATACTGCCGTAGCGGGGATACCGTGGCGCCCCTGCCGCAGGTAGTGTGCCTCTGTCTGCTATTAGGGTCGGGGCCGCCACAGGTCACACGCCGCTCCCCCGCTTGTTTTTGAGGCTAACGTTCGGGGAGCAGCTGTTATCCGCTCAATGGAGGGAACTATTTGGAGGTCTGTGTGGGTTCTGCTGGCGCTTTTGGGGTGACGTTCTGCCCGCTGGGCACAGCAGGAATCTGTGGTGTTGCGGGTTTTTCAGTGGTGGGAGACCCGTTTTTAACAACGGTGTATTCCCCGTCTACGCTCACTTCTGCGGTGTCACCGTTGGCGTAACGGGTTTCCCATGAGCCGTCTGCTTTGACCGTGGTGGTGTCACCGTTGGGGTTGGTGCGGGTCCAAGACCCTGCGGTACCCACTGTGACGGTTGCCCCGCCGTTTTCGGTGTTCTTCCAGGCTGGGCTGCTTGCGGAGGTTGCAGGTTTCTGCCCGCTGCCATCCGTCTGGGTGCCGCCGCCTGCGCTGGTTTCGGCGGCACTGGGGCTGGTGCTGGTCTTAGGTTTTTCGTGGGGGTTCGCCTGGGTGGATGCCCCTGCCGTGCCCGGGTTTGTTTCTGCGCCTGCACTGCCGGTGGTTTTGCCTGCTGCGGCTCCTTTGCTGCCGCTGGCGGTGGGCTTCGGTGTGGTGTTTGCGCTGCTGGTTTCACTGGGGGTTGCGGATGCGCTGTCTTCGGAGATGGTGTTGGTGGTGCCGCAGGCGCTAAGAGTGAGCAGCCCCGCGATGCTAAGAGCGGTCAGTACAGATATTTTTGAATTTTTGAAGACGGTATTCATCTTGTCCTTTTCATGCAACGGGGCTCATATATCGGTGTGGTGCTATTAGCTTAGCAGGGTGACCTCAGTAAACGCCGGAAAATTACAGCTTATTTTTGAGAATGCGTGGCTGTTTTCCTCATGTATGGTGCTCATCCCGGGGCGCATGAGTACATTTAGTTTCCGCCGCATTGCACACCGCGAGTTCTGAGGACTACCGGGAAAAGAGGTAACGATAGCAGCCTGTTGTTTTGCAGAAGGTGCGGTGCCGCTATTTTTCTACAGGTATGGCTGGGTTAATAGGGGTTTTGGGTGTTGCCGCCCCGGGTGCGCTGGCGGGCGTGGGCGTACCTGGTTTTGCGGGGAGCACGGGGGTGCCGCCGCCTCCGGGGTTGTCGTAGGTTCCGTCGGTTTTAACACGCATACTGCCTTTATTAATACCGCCGATCCAGGTCCATGATCTGTCACGGCTAACGTCAATAACTCCGCCTTCGGGGGATCCGGTCCACCGCCATGACCCGTCGGCGTTTACTGTGATGGTGCCGATGTCGCTACCGGTTGCGGCCCATGATCCGTCGGGGTTAACGTGCAGCTGAGTTCCGTCAGGGTTGGTGACAAACCAAGAACCGTCTGTTTGCACGACTGCGGTGTCGGTATTGAAGGTCAGGGCGTGCACACCGCCGGGGTTTTCGGCGGACTCGGTATCAGCTGCTACAGATGAGGCGGTACCGGTGGGAGCACTCGCACCGCTGGTGGTGCACCCGGTTAGAGCGAAGGCCAGCACACCGGTGAGAACCGTAACAAGAAGAACCGGTACGTTTTGAGCAGCCGTCATTGGCGAACCTTTCTGCATATCAGTCACGCACCCCTTATAGCTTGTAGTAGATAAAGGTAGCCCCGGGCCGGTGCAATTTCAGCACTGGCCCGGGACTCTAGATCGCCCTGTGCACGGGCGCTAGGTGAAGGATACTCCCCTAAGAATTAGCTGTTAACTTTCTTGGGCTGCACGGGGGTCTTTGGAGTAGTAGCGTCTTTTGACGGCTTGATAGCGCTCATGTCTGGACTTTTAGGTATTGTAACCTTAGCCTTACCGTCCTCTGAGGTTCCGGTATTACCCGCGGCATCAGTGTATACCCAAGTTCCATCGGTCTTCGTGGTAAACGTGGTACCGTCATTACCTTTACGAACCCACGAACCATCAGCAGCAACGTTAATAGTTCCTTGGCCCTCTTTTTTCATAACCCAGGACCCATCCGCAGCAACAGACAGTTCGATACCCTCCTCAGAGAACTTTCCAACCCAAGAACCATCAGGGCTCACTTTTACGTCTTCCAGGCCCTGAACTGCGGAGCTTGACCCTGAGCCGCTCTTTGCTGAATCTGAAGAGTCAGATGCACCGCTGCTGGAGTCTGAGCCGCTGGAGCTCTCGGCGGTTGATTCGGTGCTATCACTGTCTGCAGACGCACTGGAATCAGCTGCCCCGGAGGAGCTTGCGCTGCTGTCCGAGCTGGCGCTGCTTGACGCGGAGGACGATGCGGAAGCACTGGAACTCGCGCTTGAAGATGCGGAGGAGCTTGCGCTGCTGCTCGAGTTGTTGGAGGCAGACCCTCCACCGCAGGCGCTCAGGGCGAGCACACCAGCGAAGGCGAGAGAAAGTAGGGCCGGTGCTTTTTTGTATTTCATCGAGAGACCTTTCGGTAGTGTATATCGGTGTGTGTCCCCACCCCAGACGCTTATCCCAACGTATGTTGAGCCAGCATACAGGCAGGGCGTGTCACTAGCGGCTACTTTCACTGGTGCGGAACCGGTTTCACCCCTAGCAGGCCGTTAAAGCACTGATATTCAGTCTACCTGAAAAGAACCGCTGACAACGTGGCGACACATTACACTTTCTAGAAGCACTATCCTGACACTCTCATGACGAGAAAATACAGGCTACTTACGCCGCTGTATTTTTACGAAATCTCAACGTTGCCATACCTTTTCCCAGTCACCAGTCAGGCATCCTGAGGATGAAACATTACACTTACCTCAATCATTCTCCGATTATTATTCAGAGTGGTCGGTGCCACCTCCATGCGGTAACCGCTGGGGCATTCTATTCATGTGCAGTTAGCAGCAGGTTACTTACTTGGAGAGATGGGGGTTCGTGGGTCTTTGACGTCAGTGTTCGGCTTAGCAGGTACCTGGGGAGCAACTACTGTACCGTCCTTGGGTGAAGGGGTGCCGTCATACTCAACAGCGGTGACTTTGCCGCTGGGGTCTCTCATGGTTCACGACCCGTCATATTTAACCACAATATGGGTACCGTCTGGCTTATCCATTGTCCAGTTGCCGTCATAATCTACGGCGATTTTAGTGCCATCTTCTTTCACCTGTGTCCATGACCCGTCATAAGAGATATCCAGCTTAGCCTTGGAAGAGCCACTCTTGGCGCTACTAGAGGCAGAAGACTCTCCAGCTTTACCATTGGCGTTTGAAGAGCTGGACGAAGAATCAGCTTTGACCGTCTCCCCCGAGGACGCCGAGGCAGACACGTTCACATCCCCGCCTTTGCCAACATTCACATCTGCCGAATTACCCTTGCCGTCACTACCGGAAATCTTCACATTCCCGTCAGGACCAACCGACACATTAGCACCAGCAGAAGCTGACACAGACGAAGAAGCCGAAGAACTAGCCGACGAAGAAGCCGATGAAGAAGCCGATGAAGAAGCCGATGAAGAGGAAGAAGAATCAGATGACGATCCTGAAGAGTTCACCGAGACACACCCACTCAGCGCGAGCATGCCAGCCACAGCAAGAGACACAAAAACAGGAGCTCTTTGGAGGTGATATTCATCGGAAGTTCTTTCTTATGTGATTGTTAACATGCGGTTATGCTATGCCCCAACGATTCGGGGCACCGTCAGTCGCCTGTGTGCCTCCATTTGGCCTGTGTGGGCGGGGTTTTCCGCATCAGTTGAGACCTTTTAATTTTACTGTCGTTTTCTATGCCCCTGCTATGAAAAGCTATGTTTTAACTGTAAAAAGCACCCATAATGTATGGGAGCCTCCATATGTACAGCAACTGGGTGCCGTACCCGCTGCGGGTACAGCACCCAGTCTCAATAAGGTCCGTGTTTTTGAACCGTTGAACGAGCTGGAGCCCCTAACCTAGTTTCTTACTGGGCTGGACGGGGCTGACAGGGTTGGCGGCCTCAGCATTCGGTTTTGCGGGCACGTCCGGGGTGTCTGGCTTATCTGCTTTACCGTCGTGCTCAACCTGATTGTACGAGCCGTCAGGTTTTACCGTCACGCTGTCGCCGTCATGTTCGGTTTTAGTCCACGAGCCGTCAGACTGCACCGATACGGTGTCACCGTCAGGTTCGGTCTTGGTCCATGAGCCATCTGCTGCGACTGTGATCGTGTCGCCGTCAGCCTCTGTGAGGGTCCAAGCGCCGCCTTCACCCATGGTCACGTTGCCGTTTGCTCCACTGGATGCTGCGCCCGAAGCTGCACTAGCCGCGCCACTACTTACGGCACCGGAGGCACCACCAGAGGCACTAGCAGATGCGCTACCAGTTGCCGCACCGGATGCGGTACCGTCCTGAGTCGCAGCCGCAGAAGAGCTGGCTGCTGATGAAGCACTTGATGAGCTGGAGCTCGAAGAACTATTGGAAGATGATGCGTTATTAGAACCACCGCAAGCGCTCAGCGCGAGCGCACCGGCGACCGCAATGGTCAGGAATGCGGAAGTCTTCTTGACAGATGCGTTCATTGTCTTGTCCCTTCAAGGGGGTGGTCGGTTGACTACCACCGGGTGGATGCGCAACCACAGCACATTATAGGATCAGGTGTGTGAGTCCCGTATGGGGAGGGAAATTGATTCTCGGCGCTGGTTCGGGTTCGTGGGGAGCTGTCGCCAAATGCTAAGAATCTGCTGGACCTGATGTGATTGTATGTTGTCATCCTGTGGTAATATCCCCAGCTTATCAAGGTTTTCTATGTTTTCTCCCAGAAAACCTGTGCTTTAGCTGTGATAGTTAAATCTTAATATTCTGACTTATTCTGATATGAAAGGTGTTTGCTGTGCCACACCAGCATCGTTACCCCACTATTACTGTCTGCATCCGCCGGGGGCGATGCGTCCTGTTGGTGAGAACCGGGTGCCGCATCGGCGTTAATGCGGCACCCGGGGATGGGGTGTCAGGTGGGAACGACGCTGTTTGGCCGCTCTAAAAAACCGTCTCTCAGCTGTGAAACCCCTAAGGTGCACCCAATAGAACTCTCAACTTTGGCTTTATATTTTATGATTGTGTGTCAACGTAAGCGTTCTTGACGCACAAGGCACCCCCTGCAGGATGCCGAGGCCAAAATACCCGCAGCACCACCAGCAGAGGATGCATACCGTGCACACATATGATGTTGTACCGTTCGTTGGCGACGTCAATCTCTGGTGAGGCTCACCGCACCCGCTCTCAGGGTGCATAGGGCACAGATGCGGCTATTTCACCACTGCCTTAGCCCGCCCCAGAGCCACCGGGGAGATGGGCTGTGCCGGGTCTTTGGCCTTCGAGTTATCGGGTTTTGCGGGAGTACCAGGCTTGGCAGGGCCCTTAAAATCGTCTTTCTTCCCGGTACTATCGTACGACCCGTCAGCAGCGACGGATATATTGCCGTTCTCACCGGATAGCTCCCAGGAGCGGTCTTTATTCACAGTGATGGAGCCATCCGGGCCATCAGCCCACGACCAGGAGCCGTCTGATTTCACGTCCAGCACCTTCGTATTCTGTGAATTGCGCACCTCCCAGGCCCCCGATGAGTGCACCTTAAGAGTCATCCCCTGACCGTTATGAGTCTGCCAGGCACCGCTATCTTCAACTGTGGCGTCTTTGGTGTTAAAACCTAAATCCCGTATGCGTTCGGTTGCCTGAGCTGTCCCGGAGCTGGAGGAGCTTACTTCCGTGCCTTTAATAGTTTCACCGCCGCCGCAGGCGCTCAGTACGAGCGTTCCGGCAAGCACAATGGTGGCGCAGGTAGCGATTGTACGGGTGTTCGTGGAGGTGGTATTCATAGTCGCATCCCTCAGGTAGATGTTTCAATGAGCTTCTTTAACCATAAAGTTATTCAAGCATTCATTTCACCTGTAAAGTGATGCGTGCACCTGGGAATATGCTGAATTTTACATATACACTGTTTTTACTTCAGCTGTTTCGGGGCCGCTGGAACAGCAGGGGCCGCTGCCTTTGCGTTTGATGGTTTACCAATAGCAGCGGGTTTTGCCGGAATCTGCGGCTTACCTCCACTGGTCGCGCTATACGAGCCATCGACCTTCACCTCAGCGATACCGTACGGCCCGCCCGTCCATGTCCACGAACCATTGCGCTCAACGGTCACCATACCTCCGGATGGGTAGCTCGTCCAGGTCCATGAACCATCGCTGTCCACCGAGAGGATGCCCTTCGTGCCGTTCACATACCATGAACCATCGTCATCAACTTGCACTGTGGTGCCCTGGGCACTGCGCGCTTCCCAGGCACCATCGTTCTCAATGGTGGTGACTTCCTGAATCGTGCCGAACCCCAGATCAATGGTGCCCGTTTCGCTTTGTTGCGGAGATGCCGTTGATGCTTTGGTGCTGGGGGTCGCGCCAGCTGCGGCCGCACTGGCAGCAGCCGGGGAGCTGCTTGGTGTCTGCGTTGCCGATGCTGTCTTTTCAGGCTCTACAGGCTGGGCGTGGCCAGATGGGGTGTGGTCAGATGAGCTGGGGGACATGCCCAATGTAGCACTGGTGCTAGGCGATGCACTGGAAGCAGATTCCGAAGACGCTTTCGCTTTAGAAATTTCAGCCTGCGCCGAAGCCACCGCGTCTGAAGCCTGCCGGGTCTCGTTCGAGGTGCCGCCGCAGGCGCTCAATAAGCAGACACCCGCTACGGTACAAGAAAGCAGCACATACAGTTTTCGTGCGGAACTCTTCATCAGGGGCTCTTTCCTCACGTGGTTGGTATGCCGCCCCAGCTAAGCGGCACAATGGTTGTACCGAAAAGTAGGTACCTCATGCCTTGTGATTCAGCGCTCCGGCATACTGTAGTGTGCCATTATTAGCGAGGCTGCACCGGTGTTTTCGGTGTGGTCGCGTTCTGGTTCGGCTTCGCGGGGAGATCAGGAACGTCTGGCCGGTCATGTGAGGGAGCCCCGTCCTCAATCATCACAAACGAGCCGTCGGAGTTGACGGTGACGGTGTCCCCGTCATTCTCACGTTTCGTCCATGAGCCATCAGAATTCACGGTCACCACCTCGCCATCAGGCTCGGTTTTCACCCACGAGCCGTCCGGGTTTACCGAGACAACATCGCCGTCAGATTCGGTAGTGCTCCACCCGCCGCCTGCGGCAACTGCTTGAGTGTTACCCCCCGAGATATTGACGGAAGAACCGCCACCGTTCTGGGAGCCTTGTCCCTGTGTCGCTCCGCCCTGTGGCTGCTGTTCACCACCGTGCGGGGCAGCGGCAGAGGGGCTGGATCCGTTCTGGGCCGCAGGTGCAGGTGCAGCGGTACCGCCAGCACGTGCACTTGGTGCTGCGGCGGCCTCAGTATTCCCCCCGTTTCCCCCGTTTGTCGTCTCATGAACAGTATGCGCTGCCGTGCTCTCATGCACCGGTGCGGCGGTGGGCGCCTCAGAACGATGAGGCCCACCGCTGTGGGAGCTGGCGGATGCTGAAGCGGACGGGGAAGCAGAAGCTGATTCTGATGCCCGTTTCGCCATCTCGGCCTGGGCTGAGGCCACCGCGTCCGAGGCCTGGCGGGTCTCATGGGATTTTCCGCAAGCGCCCAACACCAAAACACCCGCAAGAGCTAGGGGTACCACCGCATAGTATGTTTTCTGTCGGGGTGTCATAGGGAAAGTCCTTTTCTTGTCCTGCGTGTGAATCGCTGGGGGTTCCCGAAAGACGGAATAAACGCCGTATCTCGTAGCCCAGACGGACCCTGAACTGCGTGCCCCAGCGTGCGGGGTGGAGGCTTCTACCGGCGTGGCGCGGGGGCTGCTGGCCGGATAGCTACCATGCGCCGCCCCATCATTACCCATATCATAGCAACGTCCACTATGCCCCAGCTAAGAAAACCTGTGTTTTCCCTGAGAAAACCATGAACGCCCGGCGTGTCACACGTTATAAACCCTGTTTTCGGCGGGTGACCAACCCGAAACCGCCTACAATATTCGCCACATGTCTATCCCGCAGCCCCGCACAAAGCTACCCAGCACCTGTGGCTTTCACATCCTTTTATCTGCGGTATAGGCTGACTTTCTGCTTCGTATGCGAACCGGCCGCACACAAACAGAGCCGCCTCCCCACCGGTACGGCGGGGAGGCGGCTCTTCACAGTTTAGAGTCTCAAGAATTACTTCTTCTTGGTGGTCTTGGCGGCCTTCTTCTTGGTGGCGACTGCTGCCTTCAGCTTGGAGCCTGCGGTCAGCTTCACGCCGTGACCAGCGGGAATCTGGATGGTTTCGCCGGTCTGCGGGTTACGGCCGGTACGAGCAGCACGGTCGGTGCGCTCAATTGCCAGCCACCCGGGGATGGTGATCTTCTCGCCCTTGGAGACGGAAGTCTCGAAGACCTGGAACACTGCGTCGAGGACTGCATTAACGGTTGCCTGGCTCTTGCCAGACTTCTCTGCTACCTCTGCAACGAGTTCGGTACGGTTCTTAGCCATTAGGGTGCCCCTTCCTGAGACTTTAGATTTGCGACTAAGTCAAAGCTTTTTCCGGTGAGAAATAACTTTGCCTAGGTACAAAATACCAGAAATTACCAGCTCGACTTAGTAATGCCGGGCAGTTCGCCACGATGAGCCATCTCGCGGAAACGCACACGGGAGATACCAAACTTCTGGAAGGTACCGCGCGGGCGGCCGTCAATCTGGTCACGGTTGCGAACGCGAACGGGGGAAGCGTTACGCGGCAGCTTCTGCAGCGCCACGCGTGCTGCCTCACGCTCTTCGGGAGTAGCGTTCTCGTCGATCAGCGTCTTCTTCAGGGCAAGACGCTTCTCGTTGTAACGAGCCACAATGACCTTGCGCTGCTCATTGCGAGCAATCTTTGACTTCTTGGCCATTATTTAGCGCTCCTCTCGGAAATCAACGTGCTTACGTACGACGGGATCGTACTTCTTCAGCACCATGCGGTCGGGGTTGTTGCGGCGGTTCTTACGGGTCA
>ERZ772962.1212-NODE-1212-length-14127-cov-18.563957_pt1 | contig 14127 bp, 9 predicted proteins | sample MGYA00580676_ERZ772962 | MGnify/ENA primary metagenome ERZ772962 (study PRJEB29015, sample SAMEA2738049) | human oral metagenome | biome: human oral; feature: human-associated habitat; material: saliva | place: China | collected 2230 ...
ATTTGAATGCTTTTTTACAAAAAAACGAATCTCTGGAGAGAACAGAAATGACACAAACCAACCGCGTTATCATTTTCGATACCACCATGCGCGACGGCGAGCAGTCGCCCGGTGCATCCATGACCAAAGAGGAGAAAATCCGTATTGCCCGCCAGTTGGAAAAGATGGGTGTCGATGTGATTGAAGCAGGTTTTGCCGCCGCCAGCCCGGGCGATTTCGAGTCGGTTAATGCGATTGCCAAAATCATCACCAAATCCACAGTCTGCTCGTTGGCGCGCGCCGTTGAAAACGATGTGCGCAAAGCAGGCGAAGCTGTTTCCCCCGCGCCGAAAAAACGCATTCATACCTTCATTGCCACCAGCCCCATCCACATGGAGCACAAACTGAAAATGAAGCCGCAGCAGGTCATCGATGCGGCGGTCAAAGCGGTGAAAATCGCCAAAGAATACACTGACGATGTAGAATTTTCCGCCGAAGACGCCGTGCGTTCGGATTTGGACTTCCTCGCCAAAATCTTTACGGCGGTTATCGAAGCAGGTGCGACTACCATCAATATTCCCGATACCGTCGGCTACTCCATCCCTTCCGTATGGTACGAGCGTATCAGCAACATCATCAAAAGCGTGCCTAACGGCGATAAAGTAGTCTGGTCGACCCACTGCCACAACGACTTGGGTATGGCGGTTGCTAACTCGCTGGCCGCTGTTCAGGCAGGCGTGCGCCAGGTGGAATGCACCATCAACGGTTTGGGCGAACGCGCGGGCAATGCCAGCCTTGAAGAAATCGTGATGGCGTTAAAAGTGCGTCATGATTTGTTTGGCTTGGAAACCGGCATCGATACCACGCAAATCGTGCCGGTTTCCAAACTGGTATCTACTATCACCGGCTATCCGATTCAGCCAAACAAAGCAGTAGTCGGCGCAAACGCCTTTGCGCACGAATCAGGCATCCACCAAGACGGCGTGTTGAAACATCCTGAAACCTATGAAATCATGACTGCCGAATCAGTCGGCTGGTCAACCAACCGCCTGACTTTGGGCAAATTGTCCGGCCGTAATGCTTTCAAAACCAAGCTGGCAGATTTGGGTATCGAATTGGAAAGCGAAGAGGCGTTGAATGCGGCATTTGCACGCTTCAAAGAGCTGGCGGATAAGAAACGCGAAATCTTTGATGAAGACTTGCATGCTTTGGTGTCTGATGAAATGGGCAGCCTGAATGCTGAAAGCTACAAATTCATCTCTCAAAAAATCAGCACCGAAACCGGTGAAGAGCCTCGCGCCAATATCGTGTTCAGTATTCGCGGCGAAGAAAAACATGCTACCGCTACCGGTTCCGGCCCTGTTGACGCGATCTTCAAAGCCATTGAAAGCGTGGCTCAAAGTGGCGCGACCTTGCAGATTTACTCTGTCAACGCGGTGACGCAAGGTACCGAAAGCCAAGGCGAAACTTCTGTCCGTCTGCAACGTGGCGATCGTGTGGTCAACGGTCAAGGCGCTGATACCGACGTGTTGGTGGCGACTGCCAAGGCCTATCTGTCTGCACTGAGCAAATTGGAATTTGGTCAAGCCAAGCCAAAAGCGCAAGGCAGTGGCATGATTTAATTTATTGAAAAGGTAAAGGCCGTCTGAAATCGTAGTGATACGTTTCAGACGGCCTTTTTTATTTGGTTAAAAAATAGTTTGTTTATTGAAGTTCAAGCAGTCGGTCTCGTTCAACAGACAAAACGCCGTTTACTTTTTTGAAATAGGCAATGGTATCTTCAATATTGGTCTTGGAGGACGGACGAATAGCAATGCCATGCAGGTTTTTATATTCGTAAACCAAAGTTGCGCCGGAGGTTTTCACTGCTTTTAGCAATGGCGCAGAACCGATTTGGGCATCATAGAAGATAATCAGATTGCCGGTTGTATCTTGGGCTTGTTGTTGAGATGGGGTGGCGGTTGATTGAGTAGGAGTGCTTTGGCAAGCGCAAAGCAGGGTGGTGAGTAGGACGAATGCTAGGGTTTTCATGGCATTAATTTAATTTAATAAAAGAAAAAAGGTTGAGACCTTTGCAAAGGTCTCAGTCTGTCTGAAAATTCCAAATAGGTTTTATTTTTTTGGTACAGTTACTTACAGTTTTTTTAACCAATCTCTTGTACTTGACAGATTACCAGAATCAAAGGGTAAAGCAATATTTCTACGTTTAACTTCTTCATGTAATAGAACAGAACGCTCAAGTTCACTATTTGTATTATACAAACTATCAGTAAAGCGTCTGAGTTCTTCAGGATTTAAGTTTAACTCTGTTTTAGACAAATTAATTAAATAATCATCTAAAGACTCATTGATTTCTTTTAGATTTTCTAAAACGTTATCATAGCGATTTTTTAGATTATTCAAGTAATTCCAAACTTTCTGCATAAGTTCACTATGATCAAGAAAATAACTCATGCCTAAAGTCATCAAGCCAACAGCAAAGGCGCTGAGAAAAGCGGCTAATGAATCACCAAAAGGAAATGTTAATAAAGTTGAAAGATATTGATTCAAAATTGTACCAAGCGAAGTAGCAACAGCTAGGCCAATTATTTTTGATAGCTCCTTCATTAGGTCGCCTAAGGCTAACTTATCTGGGTTAAAGAAAATCAATTTGGCGGCCTGCACTAAACTGCTCCAAGTTTCTCGAATCAGTTTAATGACATTTCCACCAATTGTTTGAAATGCATTCCATAAAGTGGTTGTCAAACTTCCCAAAATACCACTCATCACTCCGTCTTTAAATGACATTAATAAATCTTTAAAACGGAGCTGGATTCGTTCCCAAATATTTTTTAATGTATTTTTAATATGAGATACAAAATTATCTAATGTGAAATTTGTTTTTACATTTTGATAAATTCTTGGAATAGCCTCTTTAAATTCAAACCATAGTTCTGCCAATACTAAACCTAATGCTTGTCGAAGGCCCATAGATAAGCCGGCCTTACCAGCTTCAGAAGCGGAATTTTTAAAGAATTTACTACTTGTATAGTAGTTCCAATTAATTTTGCTATTATAAACCTTATCTGCTTTTTCCTTTACTGCTAAAAGTTTGTTTTTATCTACTGTGGATAGTAAAGTATTTTTCTCTTTAATTATATTAATATTGTCTTGAATATTTTTCCTTTCTTCATTAGATATATTTTTATTATTTAAATCTTGAGTAAGTTTTAAGATATCATCATTATTTCTTAAAATTTGCTGTGGAATAATAATATCGCAATATGTATTAATATCATGATCATTTTTTATGTTATTTATGTACCAATGAGTAGTAACCAAATTTGATTCTGAATTGGCCAATGCTACGCCATCTTCTTCTGATAAAATTCTCCCTGCATCATGATGTATATAACTTGCCGCAATGACATGATCTAATTCATAAGGTGTTTTATTTCCATCTTTTGTTAATGAATGTTCATTGAGTTTTTCTCCTGTATATCCATCGGTAAGTTTACCACTCTCAAATAGTTTTCTTTCCCTAGATTTTCTATCTCTATAGCTTTTATCTTTACTATGATAGTCATCATGTTTACTAATTTTTCCATTTGGTTTATATTTAATACTACCATCTTCATTTAATGATATTTTTTTGTATGATTCAGAATTTTTACCGTCATTGGTAATTTGGCTTCTCATTTCATCAGAAACATTAATATCAGATTTACCTTGAGTTTGAAGCTCATATTGCCACTCTCTGACTTTATGTACCGTATCGATATTTCCACCAATTTTATCTTTAAAAAGTAAAAAATCTAAACCAAATGATGTGGTTAAGCTTTTTATTACTGTTTTTTCTAATTCTGCAGCCCAATCAAATTCTTTTTGTATAACATTAGTTGACATTTTAATCTTTCAGCTTAATTACCGATATCTCGAAGTTTTTATTAGTTAATCATTAAATCTTTTCAGATCTAAGACAAAGATGGAATTTGTGCTGATGTTGCTAATACATTTTCCAAAGCTTCTCGATTAATCTCAGGCAATTCGGTCTCCTCTTCTTGTGCCTTAAAAACAGGTGTACATACGATATCTGTCAAAATTGCTGACAATTGGTAACCATTGCTGATAATCAATAATGTCTCTTCTTCAATTTCGTCCATGTTTCCGCCATTTTCAATAAATTGATTCATCTTTTTCAATTCATCAAAGTAGCTTTGGAAAACTTCATAGAGTCTTGTTGTTTCAACAATAGTGTTTATTACATAGCGATTGGTTTTGCAAAGCGCGACAATAATCTCACCGATCTTATCTAAAGCCATTCCTGTGTCTAAACGGATTTGATTTGCCTTTTCTAGAGCTTCTGCTGCATATTTAGAATAGAAGTTTGATGCAAACGGAATGATAGAACAAACAGTGATAGCTGCACCTCTCAACCATTCATCCATTAATTGTTCACCACTTGAACGTATTAAATTCCTTTTAAACTGTGAATCTGGTAAATTAACTGTTAAGGATTGAATATCATGTTCACCCATTTTTTTAACTAATTCATGGGCAATACGAGCAAACTCTTTGAAATTTTCATTAATCGTGCTCCGTTGCTGGTTAAGCATTTCTAATAATAAATTAGTACGTGTATTTGAAAATGCCAAATATTGGTTTGCTGCTCCTAAATCATATTGGGATTGTTGAGTCAGGCTGTCCGCTAATCGTGTTTGACGAGCAGCATTTACACCAATGATACTATACAAAGTATCTAAATATTGATTATCTTCTTTTTCAGCTTCCGGCTCACCTAGAAATTCAAAAATAATTGATTCTTGACTTGTTTCATTTAAAGTACCGTATCTAAATTGTAAAGCATTATTTGCTGCAAATGCCTCCTGGAAGTGCCACGTTCTATATAGCCCATCTTTTACATTGTGGAGTATATTTTCGAAAAAATTTCGATTTTTTTCTGCTTTTTCACGTTGTTTTTTGTCTTCTTGAGTTTCATAAATAGGGACTTTTTTTGCAGCATCCGCTGTAACTTGATTAAGCAATGAAATAGTGGCTTGTTTGCTTGGATACGTTTCATTTAAAACCGATAAGATATTGTGTTCATTGAATTTCTGTTTAAAACTAAGATCTCCCAAACCAAATGAACCACTGTTTCTAAGTAAGTATAACAAGTCTTCGTCAGTAGCTTTTAGTAACAAGCGAGTTGCTGTGGCAGTATTTAAAGCAATGCTTTTATGGGAAGTAACAATTTCTACAAGTGATATTGCATTATTTTTTATATTATTCATTGCCTGAGAAAAAAGCGATTTATTTTCATTTGCTTCCTCCTCATTTATAATGTCATTATTTTGTTTTAATGTTTCAGTTTTATCCTCTAAATGAACAGTTTTTAATGCCACAACATCTCGTAAAAATTGCATGTTATATTCACGAATTTGATTTTTATTTTCTACTTGATGCATCATTGTTTGAAGATCATCAAGCGTAGACTCTACTTGCGATATAGTCCAGTTAGTCACCATATCATCCAATTTATTTGCAATACTATTCCACCAGCCCATTTAATACTCCAAAAGTAATTTAGTTTATTCAATATTTTAAATTATAACTTATGTAAAATAGATTAAACAATAGATTAGTTAATGATACCTTGATATTCAACATTTTTATACATAAAAGGTCATCTGAAAAGATTTAGATGACCTGGGACTTTTGCAAAATTCCTTTTCTCCCGACGGCCGAAATCCCAAACACAGGTTTTCGGTTGTTTTTGTTTCAAATATCCACTGACTCTACCCAGGTACCCCTTTAATTTCCCTTGGATACCTGATTAATAAGGCACCCAGCTGCCTTTTAGGCAGCAACAGTCGTACTTAGCCTAAGGGGATTTCGGGGAATTTTGCAAAGGTCTCAGGCCGTCTGAACAATCATAAAACGAAATCAAAGTTTCCCTTTACAACTTCAGACGGCCTTAGTTCCTTATGCTTCAGGCAATTCCATGGCTAGAACGGTTTGTTTTTGTTTGGCACGGAAAGCGGCCAATTTTTCAGCCAATTCAGGATTTTCGTTGGCCAAAAGTGAAATGGCAAACAGCGCTGCATTGGCCGCACCGGCTTCGCCAATGGCAAATGTGGCAACAGGAACGCCTTTGGGCATTTGCACAATCGAAAGCAGGGAGTCTTCGCCGCGCAGATATTTGCTGGGAACAGGAACGCCCAAGACGGGAACCGTGGTTTTGGCAGCAACCATACCCGGTAAATGCGCTGCGCCGCCCGCGCCGGCAATGATGGCTTTGATGCCGCGTTCGCGTGCGGTTTCGGCGTATTCAAACATCAAATCAGGCGTACGGTGTGCAGAGACGACACGCGCTTCATATTCAACGCCGAATTCTTTGAGAAATTGTGCTGCCTGCTGCATCACCGGCCAATCGCTGTTGCTGCCCATAATAATGCCGACTTGGATCATGAGGAGTTCCTTTTGCTTGAATGGATTAAGGGTAAAAAATATTCAGACGGCCTTGGGGATGACAAGGCCGTCTGAACGTTTATCTTTGTTTAAGACTGATGGAAGCGCGTTTTGCCGCCTCGCTGTTGGGGAAGCTTTGTATCAGTTTGCGCCATGTGTTGCGGGCGATATCTTTTTGTTGCAGTTTGTATTGGCATTGGCCGATGCTGTACATGGCATCGGGAGCTTGCGGGCTGTTGCGGAATCGGTTGGCGTAGCGGTTGCCGATTTCGATAACGGATTCGCAGTTGCCTAGACGTTGTTGGCTTTGCAGAAGCAGGTACATATTGCGGCGGGCAATTTCGCTGCCGTTGCCGCCGTCTGCCTCTTTCAAAATGGCCACTGCGGCGGAATAGTTGTTACGCTGATAGTATTTTTGCGCCTGATTATAAAGGCGCAGTTCGTTTTGCGAAGCCGAGTCTGTTTCAGACGGCACGCCGCCACCATTGGCCAAATAATTCATTTTCAGCTTGCGGTCGTCCAATCGCTGGGCTTTGGGGTTGGAAGCCGAAGTAGTTGGACGTTTGATGGTTCGTTGTTGTTCCAATGTGTGCAAGCGTTGATTTAATTCTTCAACCGTGCGTTCCAGTCGGGCAATTTGTATACCTAAGTGGTCAATCTGGGTTTGTGCGTCCAAACGCGGATAGGGAATACTTTTTTCATGTAAAGGCTCACGCGGAATATCCGGCAGGACAAAGTTAGGATTGTTGGCAGGTTGGGGAGGTTGGGAAACGGCGCACGATGCGGCTAATAGAGTAAGCGGCAAAAGAAACAGGGAATGTGATAATGTTTTCATCGGATTGTGTCGTTTTATTTTTTTAGTAGCAATGTCAAACCGTCGCCGACAGGCAGGGTAATGGGAATAATGCGTGTATCGTGCGGCAGATTTTGGTTGAAATGGCGCAGGATATCCAAGCTGGGCGGATCGTTTTCGGCTGCTTCATTCATGACGCGCCCACCCAGCAAGATATTGTCGATGGCAATCACGCCGCCACTCCGTACCAGTTGCAAACAGCGTTCGAAATATTTCGGCGTAGGCGGTTTGTCGGCATCGATAAGTGCCAAGTCGTAGCTTTCCGATTCGCCTTGCGCAATCAAATCGTCCAAAGTCAGCAAAGCCGGTTGCAGATGAAGCGAGATTTTATGCGCTACGCCTGCCGCCTGCCATGTTTCGCGGGCAATATCGGTAAAGGTTACATTGATGTCGCAAGCCGTGATTTTGCCGTCTTCGGGGAGGGCAAGCGCCATGGCGGTGCTGCTGTAACCGGTAAAGACGCCAACTTCCAAATATTTTTTGGCATTCAATAATTTGGCCAACCACACCAACATGGCTGCCTGCTCTTGGGCGATAGCCATCTTTCCCAGACGATGTGATTGGGTACGCTCGCGCAATGCGGTCAAAACGGGATGTTCGGATTGACCGATGCTGTTGAGGTAATGTTGTAATGCCGGATCGGTATTGTGCGTGTTGGTTGTCATGCCGATACGGGATTAGTCTTGATAGTAGGTATAGGGTTTTTTGTTGACTTTGGCCGCTTCAAATTCGGCCTGCTCTGTCGGATTGAGGGTAACATCCCACAGCAAATGGCGGTTTTCGAGGCGTTGCGCTTCCATTTCGGGATTGTCTTCCATGAGTTTGTCGAGGAATTGGGTAGCTTCGGATTTGTAGTGGTACATGATGTTCTGCCTGAATCGTTGTCAGACCGTCATTATAGCCGATATTTTTTGCCAATACGCTAATTAATCGAACTTCCATAAGGTATAATGGCACGTCTTTTTTAGGCCGTCTGAAGCCTTTGCTCAATGTTTTGCCTCTTCTGCGGCAGAATATTGTGCAAAGGCTTAAGCCAGACAAGTTTCAGACGGCCTTTTTTATTGTGAAAAGAGCTGCTTATGTTAAAAAAATGGCTGCATAAAGTGTTGCCTAAAAAACACGTCAAATCGTTGCCCGAAAAGGAAATTATTCCGTTTGAGCAACACGGTATCCGCGCGGATATGTTGAGCTTTGCCGCGGAGAAAATTGCCAAACGCCTGCATGAAGCCGGTTTTCAGGCTTATGTTGTGGGCGGTGCCGTTCGGGATTTGTTGCTCGGGGTCGAGCCCAAAGACTTTGATATTGCAACCGATGCCACGCCGGAGCAAATCCGCAAAGTATTCCGCCGCAGCCGCATTATCGGCCGCCGCTTCCAAATCGTTCATGTGATGATCGGACCTGAAACCATTGAGATAACGACGTTCCGCGGTGGCGATAAGGTTCAGCAAAATGCGCAAGGCCGCATTATGAAGGACAATACTTACGGCAGTATTGAAGAAGATGCCATGCGCCGCGACTTTACTTGTAATGCGCTGTATTACGACCCGATTAAAGAGGAAATTTGGGACTTCCATCAGGGTGTGGCTGATGTTGCCGATAAAAAATTGGTGATGATAGGCGATCCTGCCGAACGCTATCAGGAAGATCCTGTCCGTATTCTTCGTGCTGTACGTTTATCGGGCAAGTTGGGCTTTGAAGTGGAAGAGCAAACGGCTTTGCCGATTGCCGAATATGCAAGCCGTCTGAAAAATGAGCCGGTCGCCCGTCTTTTTGATGAAATTCTGAAAATCCTGTTTTCCGGTTATTCTCGTGCCTGTTTGAAAAGGCTAAACAAGTTGGGTATTCCCGAAGGCATCCATCCGCTTTTAGATGCATTGAAAACTGCTGAAGCGGCTGAAAATCGTATGATTATGTTGGCCTTGAAAAATACCGACGAGCGTATCCGTGCGGATAAGTCCGTTTCCGTCGGTTTCGTATTGGCGGCGGTATTGTGGCCGACGCTAAATGCTATGTGGCAACGCAATCTAAGTCACGGACAAAAACCTGTCCCTGCATTGATGGATGCGATGAACACCATGCGGGATACGGTAGAGAAAGGTTGGGGCGTACCGCAACGGTTTTCTGCAACCATGCGTGAAATTTGGCAATTTCAGCCGCAATTCGACAATATGCGCGGCGCACGCCCGTATCGCCTGCTATCGCAAGCACGTTTCCGAGCCGCTTATGATTTCCTGATTTTGCGTAGCGAGGTTGGCGAGGTTGATGAAGAGATGGCTTCTTGGTGGACAACTTTCCAACATGCCGATGAAGAAACCCGTCAGCAAATGACTGCGGCCAATGATCACAAACGTCAGAAACAAAGTGGATCAACTGATGGCAAACCCAAACGTCGTCGTCGCCGTCCGAAAAAGAAAAACACTGAGGCTGAATAAATTATCAAAATAAATTTAAGGCCGTCTGAAGCGATTAAATCTTTTGAGATTTGGTTTTCAGACGGCCTTTTTGTATTGCAATAAAAAACCGCAGGCTTTTTAACCTGCGGTTTGCTTTTACGATTTGTTTTCTTCGCTGTCGAGGAAGCTGCGGAGACGGTCACTGCGGGTTGGGTGGCGCAGCTTGCGCAGGGCTTTAGCTTCGATTTGACGGATACGTTCACGGGTTACGTCAAATTGTTTGCCGACTTCTTCCAAAGTGTGGTCGGTATTCATATCAATACCGAAACGCATACGCAAAACTTTGGCTTCGCGCGGCGTCAGGCTTTCGAGGATTTCTTTGGTTACTTCGTGCAGGCTGGTGTACATCGCAGCTTCTGCCGGTGCAACGTTGTTGGCATCCTCGATGAAGTCGCCCAAGTGCGAATCGTCGTCGTCGCCAATCGGTGTTTCCATGGAAATCGGCTCTTTGGCGATTTTCATGATTTTGCGGATTTTGTCTTCCGGCATTTCCATCAGCTCGGCCAGTTTGGCGGAATCAGGTTCTTCACCGGTTTCTTGCAGGTATTGGCGCGAGATACGGTTCATTTTGTTGATGGTTTCAATCATGTGAACCGGAATACGGATGGTACGCGCTTGGTCGGCGATGGAACGGGTAATCGCTTGACGGATCCACCATGTGGCGTAAGTTGAGAACTTGTAGCCGCGGCGGTATTCGAATTTGTCCACCGCTTTCATCAGGCCGATATTGCCTTCTTGAATCAAATCAAGGAACTGCAAGCCGCGGTTGGTGTATTTTTTGGCAATGGAAATAACCAAACGCAAGTTGGCCTGAATCATTTCCTGTTTGGCGGCTGAGGTTTCTTTCTCACTCAACACCATGTTTTTGTTGATTTCTTTCAACTCTTCGATGGAAATACGGGTTTCAGCTTCCATATTTGCCAGCTCGGTTTGTTTTTCGAGGATGGCGTGGCGGAAACGATCCAACGCATTTGCCCATACACGGCCTTTGGCTACTTCTTCTTCTACCCATTTCAAATCAGTAATGGCGGGCAGGAAGTTTTTGATGAAGTAGTCGCGTTCCATTCGGACGCGGTCGATACAGATGTCGCGGATTTCACGTTCGAGTTTGCGGATGTTTTCAACGCGGCTGCGCAGGCTGCTGCTCAGGTTTTCGATTTGACGTGTGGCAAAACGGACTTCCAACAGTTTGTTGGCAATGGCATCACGGTGTTTCAGGTAGTTGGCGTGCTGACTGCCGTGTTTTTCCAACTGCTTGATCATTTTGCCGTATTCGCTCTCGATAAAGGCGAAGTGTTCCAAAACTTTTTGTTTCAGTTCGGCCAAATGGGCAGCGGATATGGCTTCAGAGTCGCTACCTGAATCGTCTTCATCTTCCTCGTCGCCATCTTCATCATCGCTAACGGCTTCGCCTTCTTCGTCATCTGGTTTAGCATTTTCCAAATGACCCAAGCCTAATTCGTTCAATAAGACTTCATTAGGGTCGATGATGGCTTCAACGACTTCATCCACACGGATTTCGTCGTTGCGGACTTGCTCAATCAACGCCAGAATTTCGGCAATCGAGCCAGGGCAGGCGGAGATTGCCTGCACCATGTTTTTCAGTGCATTTTCGATTTTTTTGGCGATGATGATTTCGTCTTCACGCGTCAACAGATCGACTTGACCCATTTCACGCATATACATACGCACAGGATCGGTAGTGCGGCCGAATTCTGAATCTGCGCTGGAGAGTGCTGCTTCGGCTTCTTCAACGGCATCGTCGTCGGTCATGGCGGCGGCGTTGTCGCTCAAGAGGATGTCTTCAGCATCGGGGGCTTGCTCGGTTACTTGGATACCCAAGCCGGAAATCATGCTGACGATGTTGTCGATTTGCTCGGCATCGGACATATCGTCGGGCAGGGCGTCGTTAATTTCGGAATAAGTGATGTAGCCGCGTTCTTTACCCATGATAATGAGTTGGCGCAGACGCGCGCGCTGCTCTTCGATACTCAATGGACGGTTGTCGTCTTGGTCTTGGTATTCTTCGTAGTTTTGATTTTTAGACATGGATTGCTCTCTAGGTTGATAGGATACCGACGGTTTACGGTGATGTGGCCGTACCTGAAGGCGGAGCAGAGCTTTTTGTTGTGAAATCAGATTTCACTTTAATACTCTGAGGCCGTCTGAAAATATTACAGATGGAGTGTTCTGCGTGTCATGTTTCGCAGCGTGTGTTTAGATTGTTCAGACGGCCTGAGGGGTTAGTTTTGCTTTGCCGTCAAAAGTGACAGCAATAGTCTTTTTTCATTTTCGGTCAAACCAGTTTGAATACTTTTTTGCTTTAAAGTTTCGATTTGACTGTATTTTAATTCATTTAACAACTTTTTCATGCCGATTTGGAAACTTTCGCAATCTTCTTCGTTATCTCCTTCTATTTCTTCAGAGTGAAGGGTTGATAAAAAGATTTGATTGACGGTTTCCTCATAGGGCGAACCGCGCATATATTCCAGTACTTGTGCAGTTGCTGGAGTCGTATCGTGATTCTTGATGGTTTCGGCCAAATTGGCAAGGCAGGCAAAGTCGCCGCTTAAAGCCAGATAATCGGGCAGGTCTATATATGAAGCCCAAGCCGGATTTATCAAGAGGCTGCGTATCTGTCTTTGAACCAGTGTCAGCATGGTTGGCTGTTTGACAGAAATAGGCGGCAGTTTGTAACTTTTTTGTTTGACGTGCCGCTTTGGCGCTTCTTGTCCGAGTAACTGGGCGAGGTTGTCCGGGTCAATGCCCACCAGTTCGCTGAGTTTTTGTTTCAGAAGATAGCCCAATGCCGGCGCGGTAATCTGAGCCAAAAGCGGAGAACTGGTTTTGACCAATTCTGCTTTGCCTTCTTGCGTATTGAGGTTGAGGCCGTCTGAAAGATGTTCCCAAAAGTATTCCGATAGGGGCTTGCTTTGGTTTAACAAGGCATCTTCAAATTGCGTTTTGCCATAGGCGCGGATGTAGCTGTCTGGGTCGTGTTCTTCGGGTAAGAATAAAAAATGCAGCGATTTATCGTCTTTTAATTGTGGCAACGCATTTTCCAGCGCGCGCCAAGCCGCTTTACGTCCAGCGCTGTCGCCATCAAAACAAAAATAAATACTGTCTGCCTGACGCATTAGGATTTTAACGTGTTCCGCCGTAGTTGCCGTACCCAAAGCCGCTACGCCATAGCCGACGCCGAACTGTGCCAGCGCGACCACGTCCATATAGCCTTCGACCACCAAAATCCGTCCTGCCTCTTTTACGGCAGCACGTCCTTCATATAGCCCGTAAAGGTTTTTCCCTTTGTCAAACAAAGGAGTATCGGGAGAGTTCAGGTATTTGGGTTTCGAGTCGTCCAATACGCGGCCGCCAAAGCCGATAACCTGCCCACGCGGATTACGGATAGGGAACATAATCCGATGGCGAAAGCGGTCGTAATGTTTGCCTTCGTTGTCGATGACCATGCCCGTATCCACCAACGCAGTATTCGGATAGGGTTGGAACACTTGCGCCAAAGGTTGCCAGCCGTCAGGTGCATAGCCTAAACCATAATGCGCGATGACTTCCGCACTCAAGCCGCGCTTGTCTAAATAAGCTTTCGCCGCCGGATTAAATTTCAACTGTTGCGCATAAAAATCCGCTGCCGCCGCTGTTGTTTCTTCCAAAGTTTGTTGCTTTTTTTTACGTTCGGCACGGATTTCGGGGTTGTCTTCCTGCCCGCGAACTTTAGGTACCGTCATACCGACGCGATCAGCCAAAAACTGCACCGCCTCCGGAAACGACAGCCCCTGATGTTCCATCACAAAACCAATCGCCGAACCATGCGCTCCGCAACTGAAGCAATGGTAAAACTGCTTGGTCGGACTGACCGAAAACGACGGCGTTTTTTCCTTGTGAAACGGACAGCAGGCCATATAGTTCGCCCCGCCTTTCTTCAGCGGAACCTGCTCGTCGATAATATCGACAATATCGACTTTGGACAAAAGCTCGTCAATGAAATCAGATGGAATCATGGCTCGGCAGAAGAGGATGGACGGAAAACATTTCAGACGGCCTTATAAACAGACAAAGGCCGTCTGAAAATGGAATACTTGGATGAGGGTTGAAATGAGTTTCGTATTATAGCAAATTGTTGTAATACATGTGTCCTATCCTTTTTAGGTAGAGTATTTGGGAAGAGTATTCCATGTTCAAAATAATCACAAATATTACAAATTTTTGTTATGCCAAGGAGTCTAGGTTAAGGGAGATGTTGTTCCAAAATTATAGATTTCACTGAATATTTTGACTAAATTTCTTTATTACCTGTGAGCAAAGAAATAATTACTTGTAGGAGTAAAAATCCTCTTTCCTTTTTGGAAAGAGGATTTTTCAAGTTTACCTAATTGCTTA
>ERZ772962.1214-NODE-1214-length-14123-cov-11.067529_pt1 | contig 14123 bp, 12 predicted proteins | sample MGYA00580676_ERZ772962 | MGnify/ENA primary metagenome ERZ772962 (study PRJEB29015, sample SAMEA2738049) | human oral metagenome | biome: human oral; feature: human-associated habitat; material: saliva | place: China | collected 2230 ...
ACCCCGACGACGTCGACAACCGCCCCAAGGGCATCATCGCGAACCCCAACTGCACGACCATGGCGGCTATGCCCGTCCTCAAGCCCCTCGTGGACGCTGCGGGTGGTCTGACGCGTCTCTTCGTCTCCTCCTACCAGGCCGTCTCCGGGTCGGGCCGCGCGGGCGTCGCCGAACTGACCGGCCAGATCGAGGCTGGCGTCAAGCAGGACCTCGCGGGCCTGGCCCTGGACGGCCGCGCCGTCACCCTGCCCGAGCCCGGCGTGTACGTCGCACCCATCGCCTTCGACGTCGTGCCGCTCGCCGGCTCGATCGTCGATGACGGAAGCGAGGAGACCGACGAGGAACAGAAGCTGCGCAACGAGTCGCGCCGTATCCTGCACATCCCCGACCTGGCCGTGTCCGGCACGTGCGTGCGCGTCCCCGTCTACACGGGCCACACCCTGACCATCCACGCCGAGTTCGCCGGCGACATCACGCCCGACCAGGCGCGCGCCCTGCTGGCGAACGCCCCCGGCGTGCGCGTCGTGGACGTTCCGACCCCGCTCGAGGCCGCCGGCCGCGACGAGGTCCTCGTGGGCCGCATTCGCCAGGACCAGGCCGTCGACGGTAAGCGCGGCCTCATCCTGGTCGTCTCTGGCGACAACCTGCGCAAGGGCGCCGCCCTGAATGCTGTCCAGGTCGCCGAGGTCGTGGCCGCTCGACTGCGCTGAGTGCTCTCCCTCTCGACCGTGCTGAGTGCTTGCGCTCTCGACTGCGCTGAGTGTGTGAACTAGTTGCGTGAACGCGCGGCGGCCCGTTGGGCTGCCACGCGTTTGCGTGGCCTGACGCTGTAGTTCCCCTGAAATGTCGCACGTAATTCCTCTGCGAGCACTTCAAGAGCTGACGTGTGATCGTTGGAATTGCAACGTTTTGAGGCTTTGTTGAAAGTTCAGGCAATCGAATTACGTGCGACTTTTCTGGGGGCTTGGCCCCTCCGCTGTCCACCAGCACCCGGCCTGGCCCTTCGGGCTCTCCGGCGCCCTCCACTCCGGTGGCGTGTGCAGTGCTGTGGTTCCCGAGCAATGTCGCATGCAATTCGGTCACCCGAACTGTCAAAGTGTCCCCAAACCGTTGCAATTCCAACAATGTATTTCAATGCTTGAAAGGTTTGTGTGGGAATTGCATGCGACTTTTGGTTAATTTCCGGTGGTGGTGATGGTGGCGGTGGCGGTGTGGGCGCGGGCCGGGCCTCGGCCTTCCGGTCTACGCCCCGCGCCTGGTGGGGGGAATTACTACCATAGAAGGTCTCTGTCGGCGTGTCGCCGGCGTGTCGGGGGTCTATGGTAGTAATTCCCCCGTTTGGCGGTGGGTGCGCCGGACACTGTGCTCAAACTGCAGACCACCTCGACGAAAAACGCCGAAAATGGGGTGTTGTGGGCGAGGTGGACGACGCTTTGAGCAGATGGGCTCTGACATGGCGCCTCCGCGCAGGTGTGCTGTTCCTGGTGATGGTCCGCACCCCCGCATATTCGCAGGTGCAAGCGATACTTCGCGGGAATTGCCGCTCGCGCAGGGAGGTGGCATAACAAAACCGCCCGGCGCTCGGCCAGGCGGGAAGTGGAGCGGGCGACGGGAATCGAACCCGCCTCTGAAGCTTGGGAAGCTTCCATTCTACCGATGAACTACGCCCGCAATTCATCGTCCCAAAGGAATCGACCTGTCGATCATAGCCTCACGGCGGATGGGCGCGCAACCGGCGCGTCTCGCCCGACAATACGACATGCGCCCTCCGAATCGTTTTGGCCGCGCGCCCCGCAAGCCGGCCCGCCGCTCACTGTCGAGCGCCAGATCCAGCGTGCCCACCCGCCCGCGCGCCGCTCGCCCCACCCGCCGAGTCCCTGCCCGCGACCGTCCGCTCCCGTCAGGAGGTGCCCAGCGCGGATACACTGAGGGTCGTGTGACCGATTGGAGGGCCCATGCCTCGTCCCGTGGTGGCAGCAGCCATCGTTGACTCGTTGGAGAATCCGACCGTGCTGCTCGCCTGTTCGCGCGCGTACCCGGAGGAGCTGCGCGGCCTGTTCGAGCTACCCGGCGGCAAGATCGAGGATGGCGAGGACGCGGTGGGCGCGCTGGAGCGCGAGATTTCAGAGGAGCTTGGCGCGCGCCTGACGATCGGTGAGCGCGTGTGCCCCGATGGTGGTCTGTGGTGGCCGATTGTGGGCGGGCGAGTGATGGGTGTGTGGCTCGCTGAGGTAGCTCCGGGCTCGCCGACTCCGCGCGCGGGCGCCTCGCACCTGGAGGCCCGGTGGGTGCCCATTGCTGACCTGGCGGACTTGGCGTGGATCGCCGCCGACCTTCCCATCGTCGAGGCCGTGGTTGCGCACTGTGGCCGATGATGCCTCGTGCGGCGGGCTTGGTCGGTGCGGCGGTCGGGGCCAGGAGTGCGCGGAGGTCCCCCGGCCTCGGGCGGGCGGGGCCACGACAAACCCGGGCCAGCGTGCATGAGGTGAGGGTCGCTTTCCTATCATTTGACGACACATAGGGGCGAGGTGTCAGAATGAGCGCATGCCGAAGATTATTGGCGAGTCACTCGCCTCTCACCGCGAGCTGACTCGCACCCGCCTGTTTGAGGCGCTCGGGTCTCTCATGGCCGAGCAGTCCTTCGAGTCGATCACGATGAGCCAGATCGCCGAGCGCGCCGGCGTGGGTCGCACCGCGGTCTACAACCACTTCGCGGACAAGGAAGTGCTCCTGCTCGCGTACATGCGCCAGGTGACCGAGGAATTCACGGCGGTGCTGACGCAGCGCCTCGCGGCCGAGCCCGATCCGCTCATGCGCCTGCGCCTCTATATTCGTTCGCACCTGCAGATGACGAGCCGCTACCACGTCAAGGCTGGTATGGGGTTGCGTCGCCAGATGTCGGGCCGAGGCGCCTCCCATCTGCATGATCATGCGGGGCTGGTGGGCGAAGTCCTCATTGGGATCCTTGACGAGGCCATGGATCGTCACCTGATCGTGGCTCAGAATACGCTGGGGGCGGTTCACCTGATCCACGCGACGCTTGCGGGCCAGCGCCTCCCCAAGGACGCGGCGCATCGTGAGTCGGCGCTGGTCCTCGTGGAGACCTTCATTTTGCGAGGCCTGGGCGCCTCGGAGGAGAACGTGCGTCACGTCACCGCTTCGCCTCTCCCGTTGTGGGAATAGCGGGCTCGCCGGGACCGTTGATTCAGACAGAACACAGGGGCCGCCCGGCCTCGACCAACTTGCCGACCAGAGCGTCGGCGCTACAAGGAGAGATATGGCTACCGTTACTCTGACGCAGGAGAACTTCGAGCAGACCGTGTCGTCTAACGACATTGTTCTGGTTGATTTCTGGGCGACCTGGTGTGGCCCGTGCCGCCAGTTCGGCCCCGTCTTCGAGGCGGCTTCCGAGAAGTACCCGGACGTTGTTTTCGGCAAGATTGACACGGATGACCAGCAGCAGCTGGCGATGGCCGCGCAGATCACGTCGATCCCGACGCTGATGGCCTTCCGTGATGGCATTGCGGTCTTCCGTCAGTCCGGCGCTCTGCCGCTGTCCGCTCTGGAGGACCTGGTTACTCAGATCCAGAACCTGGACATGGACGACGTGCGAAAGAAGATCGCCGAGGCCGACCAGGCCGAGTGATCGCGTCATAGCTGATGACGGGCCCCGAGGCGTGCGCCTCGGGGCCCGTTGTTATGTCCTATCACCCTTGTGTGTGCTCACAGTGCAGTCCACGTCGCCCACATCACCCCTTTTTGGCATTATTTGCCGAGGCGGTCTGCACTTTGGGCGCGGTGTCCATCGCTCGCGCGTGTAAATGGGGGGAATTGCAACCATAGGCCTCCGACACGCCGGCGACACGCCGACAGAGATCTTCTATGGTTGCAATTCCCCCCAATCGCGCAGGCGTGGGTCGGGCTGTGTGGGTGAGGCGGCAGGTGGCGCTAGCGTGCGCGGTGTGTGCTGGTGGCGGCTGGGTCGGGCTGTGTGGGCGAGGCGGCAGGTGGCGCTAGCGTGCGTGGTGTGTGCCGCTGGAGGCTGGGTCGGGCTGTGTTGGCGAGGCGGCAGGTGGCGCTAGCGTGCGTGGTGTGTGCCGCTGGCGGCTGGGTCGGGCTGTGTGGGTGAGGCGGCAGGTGGCGCTAGCGTGCGTGGTGTGTGCCGCTGGCGGTTGGGTCGGGCTGAGTTGGCGAGCCGACGTGACTCTCTCGGGCGTGGCCGGTGCTTGGTCGTCTTTCGGGCGGGGTGTGCTCGACCCTCGGCCGGGGTTTGCTAGCGACTCGGGCGGCAGGTGATGAACTCACGGTCCGCATGGTCGCCGACCATGAACGAGTATTCGCCGACGATCTCGAAGCCGTGGCGCGCGTAGAAACGCTGCGCGCCGTAATTCTCGCTCCACACGCCGATCCACAGGGTGCGCGGCCCCTCACGCTCGAGCCACTCCAGCCCGGTGCGCAGCAGGAGGGTTCCGCGGCCCCCGCCCTGGTACCCGCGCAGGATGTACAGCCGCTGGATCTCCCCGTCGCCGGGCGCGACGTCGGGGTGGGGCAGGTGCGCCGGGCACGCGGTCACGTATCCGATGGGGGAGCGCTCGGGGGACGAGGCCTGGGTGCCTTCCCCGGCCCGCGCGGTATCGGGACCGGCGGCGTCGTGGCGCTCGTTCGCGTTGACGGTGGAGGGGGAACCGGAGGACACGTGAGCGAGGGACCCGGCCTCGTCCTCCGGGGAGGGAAAACCGGGTGCATCTTCGAAGAGGAGCCAGGTTGCGTGCTCGGGGTCCTCCAGTTCGGCGCGTAGGACGGCGGGGGAGTAGGCCTGGTCGAGGAAGGCTGTCAAGTCTTCCGCCGTGTAGAGGTGACCGAAGGTTTGGGTGAAGCACTCGCGGGCGAGCGTGGACAGGGCGGGTACGTCGTCGGGCGTGGCGCGGCGGATCATGGTGTCCTCTCGGTCGGGGTACCCCCATCGTAGGCAGGAGGTTGCGGGCGCGCTCCCATTGCCGAGGCGCCGGCTGAGTGTCCGCCCTGTCGGCCGTGACCGCCGGGCTGGAAGGGCTTCCAAGCTTGCCGGTCTGGCAGGAGCTCCTCGCCCCGGCGCGGGCAAGGTGGCAGCCGCTGTCGGCCGCGCCCCAGACGCGCCCGTCAAGCCGCCCCGAGGCTCCCCTGCTTGTTCCCTGACGCGATGTGTCAACCCTTGCTCCGCAAGTGATTCCTACCATACAATTGGCTGACTGGCGCACATCGAAGGAGACGGACGTGGCACGTAAGACCCGCACCGCGCAGGTGCTCGATATTGTCAAGGCGCTCGCGTGGGTCGTTATCGCGGTGTCCCTGGTGAAGTTCGCCTTCTTTCCCGCAGCGGCCGAAGAACAGACGAGCGACGGCATGGACCCGGGCGGCACGTTTGGGCAGATGACGATCCCGGTGGGCCGGGCGGACATCACGAACACCGTGAGTCTGACGGGTACGATCCAGGCGGACGAGCCCGTCAACGCTCGCGCGACGCTGGACGGCGCGGTCGTGCGCGTCTACGTCAACGACGGTGACACGGTCGCCAAGGGTGACGCCCTCATCCAGATCCGCAAGGAAATCCCCGGCGAACCAAGGCAGGTCACCGACGAGGACGGTAATGTCACGACGGAAATCGGACAGCCGACCTATAAATATGAGACGGTTGCTGCCCCCGGCGACGGCAGGGTGTCGACGAGTGTTCTGGTGGGGCAGCAGTTCGCGATCGGTGACACGGTTGCGTCGGTCGCACCCTCCACGTTCTCTGCTGTCGCCGCCCTGAGCGCCGACCAGATGTACCGCCTCCAGGAGGCCCCTTCCACCGCGACCGTCACCATCAAGAACGGCCCGGCGCCCTTCGAGTGCTCCGACGTCAAGCTCGTCAGCCCGACCGGCAAGACGCAGGATCCCAAGAACCCGGGTGCCTCGGATAACTCGGCCACGGCCTCGACGGACTTGAAGGCTCGCTGCGCGATTCCCTCCGACCAGACGGTGTTCGCGGGCCTGCAGGTCAGTATCGAGATGACGACGGGCTCGGCCACGGGCGTGCTCGCCGTTCCGGTCTCCGCGGTTGAGGGCCGCTACCAGACCGGCACCGTCTACGTGCCGACCTCCGACCCGGCCAACCCGGAGAAGCGCTCGGTGACTCTGGGTCTGACGGACGGCAAGATGGTCGAGGTCAAGGACGGCCTGGAGGAGGGCGAGGAGATCCTCGAATTCACCCCGACCGCGACGAAGGACAACCAGGACGATCCCTACGGTCCGGGGCCCGGAGCGGGGACGGATGGCGGGGCCATGGACGGAGCCGCGGACGCGTCCGACGGGACGGGCGCGCGATGAGCCTGGTGTGCCTGCGGGGCGTGACCCGAACGGTCACCCTGCCCGACGGCGAGGACCTGCACATTCTGCGTGGTGTCAACCTGGACGTCGCGGCGGGAGAACATGTCTCGATCGTCGGCCGGTCGGGCACGGGTAAGTCGACGATGCTCAACATCATCGGCCTGCTGGATACCCCCACGTCGGGCACCTACGAGCTGGACGGCGTGGACACGACGCGCCTGAGCGAGGGGCGTCGCGCCCGCATGCGGGGGGCGGATTTCGGCTTCGTCTTCCAGCAATTCAACATTTTCGCGGCGCGCACGGCCGCCGAAAACGTCGAGGTACCCCTCATGTACGCGTCGGGTGCGCAGCTGCTGCGCAGGCGCGCGATCGCTTTGGACATGCTGGAGCGCGTGGGCCTTGGGGACCGCGCGGACTCTCACCCGGGTGAGATGAGCGGCGGCGAGCAGCAGCGCATCGCGATCGCTCGCGCCCTCGTGCGCCGCCCGCGCGTGATCCTCGCCGACGAGCCGACCGGCGCCCTCGATCCAGACACGGGCCGCGCGGTCATGGCCCTCCTGGAGGAGGTCGCCCGCGAATCCGACTCGGCGCTCATCGTCATCACGCACGATATGGCGGTCGCCGCCCGCGCCTCGCGCGCCTACGAACTCTATGACGGCGTCCTCCACGAGGTCACGGACCCTGGAACCCTCACGCAGCGTGCGGAGGCGGGGAACTCTGATGCCGACAACGCCGGGACCGGTGGAAGCACCGGGATCCCCTGGGGCGAGGCCTCCGCCGCCTCCGCTGGTCCGCAACCCCCGCCGCCGCTTCCCGCGCAGGTCCCGGCACCGCCGTCGGGGGGATGGCCTGACGATACGGGTGTGACGGCACGTCAGACGATGAGAGCCGTCGGTAGGGCAGCGGCTCGAAAAAGGGAGAGTGAGCAGTGAACGCACTGAGCCAGATCGTGGGTGCCCTCATCGAGGCGTGGGGCGAGGTGAAAGTCCAGAAAGCCCGCGTGGTCCTCTCCCTCGTGGGAGTAGTCGCTGCGGTGGCCGCCATGACGGTCGTTATCGCGCTGGGTGACCTGATCCTGCAATCCTCGCGCGAATTGGCCGAACTCTACGAGGGACGCTCGGTGACGCTGCGCCTCGCGCCGGAAAAATCATCAGCAAGCCAAGGAGGGCCCTCGAACGACGGCCCCACCCAGGAAGCCGGGAACAGTGAAGCGACCCAGGCCTCGTCCACCGTCGCGCGACCCGATGAGAAGGATCCGGTGAACGACGCGATGGCGACGCTCGCGGGCCGCCACGACATCCACTACTGGTCGCGCTTATCCAGTTCGGGCGGCGAGATCGTCGAGGTCCGCCAGGCGCGCAGCACCGGACTATTCCGCGGCTACCCGGTGGTGCAAACACAGGACATGTTCAACGACGTCACGATTCAGGCCGTCGACCCCTCCTTCGAGGTGATTTTCCGGACTCGCATGCTCGCCGGACGCTGGGTGACCGACAGCGACGCGGACCAGCGCCTGACCCCCGTCGTCATCTCCGAGATCCTGTGGAATCAGCTGGGCCGCGCACCCATCGACCAGGTCCCCATCGTCCTGCACACCACCGACGGCACCGCGCTGCGCGTCGTCGGCGTCACGAAAGCGAAGAGCCGCTTCGACATGCCGACCCTCTACGTGCACTACGACGCGGCGCGCGCCGCCCTGCCGCAGGTGGGGCAGCCCACAATGATCGCGTGGGTCGGTCCCGAGGACGCCGAGCAGGCGCGAACGGTGCTGCCGCAAGCCCTAGCGTCGATCCTCGGCGACGGATGGCACGTGAGCGTCACCGGCGGCGAACACCAGGACACGGGCGAAGAACAGCTGGGGACAATCTCCCGCGTCATCATGATTATCGGCGGCATCATCATCTTCCTCGGCGCGCTCGGCCTGCTCAACGTCGCCATCGTGACCGTACGTCAGCGCGTGCGCGAAATCGGTATCCGCCGCGCCGTCGGTGCCTCCGCCGCGCGCGTCTTCTTCGCCGTCTTCATGGAGTCGGTGGTCGCAACCTTCGTCGCCGGCATCATCGGCGTGGGGATCGCGGTCGTCGTCGTACGTTTCTTGCCGCTCGAAACAATAGGAATCGCGCTCAGCGAAACGCCGGCGTTCCCAGCCAGCGCAGCCATCGCGGGCGTCGCCATCTCCACGAGCATCGGCGCTGTATGCGGCATCATCCCGGCGCTCGCGGCCGTGCGTATCAAGCCGATTGACGCGATCCGCTACTGAGGGTTCATTGACGAGGCCGTGGCTTCCTCGCCGGGGCCGCGCGTGTTCGCGGTGGGGAGTCGGCCTCGTGCCAGAATCAGCGGGGCAGCGTCACGCGCTTCGTGTCTTCGTTGTAGATGATCATGCCTTCCTTGAGGAGGGCTCGGTAGACGCGGGCGGGTTGGTAGCGGTCGCCGCCGTCGAGGCGTGCGGCGTCGAGGACGCGACGTTTCGTGAGGCCTTCGGTGCCTTCGAAGTGGGCGGAGCGCAGGGCCTTCATGATGCGTCCGCGGGCCTGGCGGTCGGTGCCCGCGTAGGGCTGGGGGGTGGGGCGCTTCTCGTCCTTCGGGAATCCGGCGTGTGCCCAGGCGCAGTGCGTGCGCATGATGCACGTGTCGCAGTCTGGGGAAAGTTGGGTGCACACGAGGGCTCCGAACTCCATGAGCGACAAGCTGACGTCGGCGGCGAGACGTCCATCTGTCGGGAGGAGCGCGTCCGCGCGCTGCGTTTCTGCCTTCGAGGGGGTCGAATGGGGTGGAAACTCCCGACCATCGAGAAATCTGACCAGCACTCGTCGAACGTTTGTGTCCAGGACCGGGATCCGGATTCCGTGCCTGAACGCCAGGAGGGCGCTGGCCGTGTAGGTGCCCACGCCGGGCAGGAGAGTTAGCTCTTTCATAGTGAGGGGCACCTGACCGCCGTGTTTCTCGACGATGGTGCCCGCACAATTTTTGAGGCGCAGTGCGCGTGAGGGATAGCCCAGATTCGCCCAGGCCACAATGATATCCGCGGAGGAGGCCTCGGCTAGGTCGCCGGGTGTTGGCCATCGCTCCATCCACTCCAACCAGATCGGTTGGACGCGCGCGACGGGCGTCTGTTGGCTCATGATCTCGAAGACGAGTGTTCCCCAATCGGACACGTCATCGCCGCGCATGGGCAGGTCGCGTTTGTTGGATGCGAACCAGCGGGGAAGGTCATGGAGGAGTACCTGCGAGGCCTCAGCCGTTGGATTTGTGAACACCCTGTCAGTGTAGGTAAAAAGTCCCCATGAGCGCGTTCTAACATATACGAAGTGTGGCGTGGAGCATAAAAATGGCGACTGTTGTATAAACAGTACAGGTTCGCTAGTCTGATCCTGTTTTCAATTACCCCCATTTTATCGAGGGTTCCCTCACTATCAGGAGACGTCATGTCTACTCCTCAGCAGCCTTACGGTCAGCAGCCTTACGGTCAGCAGGCCGGTTACGGTCAGCAGCCTGGCTATGGCCAGCAGGCTGGTTACGGTCAGCAGGCCGGTTACGGTTATGACCAGCAGGCGGCCAACGGTCAGCAGCCTTATGGGCAGCAGCTCGGCTATGGTCAGCAGGCTGGTTACGGTTATGACCAGCAGGCTGGTTACGGCCAGCAGCCTGGTTATGGGCAGCAGCCTTACAGTCAGCCCGGCTATGGTCAGCAGCCTTATGGCCAGCCTGGCTACGGTCAGCAGCCTTATGGCCAGCCTGGCTACGGTCAGCAGGCCGCATACGGTCAGCAGGCCGCATACGGGCAGCAGCCTTACGGCCAGCCTGGCTACGGCCAACCCGGATTCAACGCTCCCATGCTGGGTAAGCCTCGTAAGACTGCGGGCCTTCTCAACCTTTTCCTCGGCGCTATTGGTGCCGGCGACTTTTTCCTTGGCCACAAGCAGATCGGTTTCATCAAGGTCGCCGTGACCGTGGTCCTGAACGTGCTTTACTTGGCGACGTTCGACTGGGAGCTGGGTGAAGCGAATCCGTTCGCTTTCTTCCTGCTTTTCATCTGGTCGGGCTGCGTGCTCGCCTGCGCGATCATGACCTTCATGGGCAAGTGGATCTACGCACGGGACGCGAACGGCGTTCCGACCGTCTGACCTACTCGCGCGCGCCCAAATAGGCGTGCAAGCGAGCATCGTGTGGGACTCGGCTGATGCCGGGTCCCACACGTGTATCTAGTGCTCCTTATGTTTCTCTGTCCGGGTACAGCGACGCCCCGTGCGCGAGCGTCTCACTGTGTGTCCGAGCTGTTTTGTGGTGTATAGCGCGTGGTGCGGGCGAGCGGCCCTCGGTCCCAAAATGCTTGTCGGAACGCGTTTGAGGGCACGCTCGGGGAGCGATCGGGGGTCTTTCGGGGTCGCTGTGGGTGACGAAAAGCGGCGTCGACACGTTAGGCTATGCGGGGCGGCTCGCAGCCGTCACTTCCCACGACAATAGAAAGGCTTAGTTATGACGACGCCCAACCCCTTCAACTCGGAGGATCAGAACTCGGTGCCCGCGCCGGATGCTCCCAGCTTCCCCCAGGCCTCGACCCCCGGTTACGACCAGGCCAACGCCGCCCCGGGTGCTCAGCAGCCCGTCTATGGCCAGCCCGCTTACGGCCAGCCCGCTTACGGCCAGCCTTCCTTTGGCCAGCCCGCCTTTGGTCAGGGTGCCTACGCGACCCCGCCCAAGCAGTGGATCGTCGCGCTGCTCCTGGCGTTCTTCGTCGGCACCTTTGGTATCCACAACTTCTACCTGGGGTACACGACCCGAGGCATCATCCAGCTGGTCCTGGCGATCACCCTCATCGGTGCGCCCGTCGCCGCTATCTGGGCCTTCGTTGAGTTCATCATGATCATCATGCGTTACGGTGCCTACGGCTGCGACGCGCAGGGTCGTCCCCTGGAATGATCCGCTGAGGCTGTTGTCGCGGCACTGAGTGTGCGACAATCAAGTCATGCTGCTCAGTGACCGCGACATCAACGTCTCTCTGGATTCCGGCCGGATTCGTCTCGATCCTCTGGATCGTAACCTGGTTCAGCCGGCCAGTATTGACGTGCGGCTGGATCGCCTGTTTTGTCTCTTCGATAATCACCGCTACCCGGTGATCGACCCTGCGGCGGACCAGTCGGATCTGACGCGACGCATCGACGTGGGTCCGGATCAGCCTTTCGTCCTGCACCCCGGCGAGTTCGTCTTGGGTGCCACCTACGAGCTGGTCACCCTCGGCGACGACATTGCCGCGCGCCTTGAGGGCAAGTCGTCGCTAGGGCGCCTCGGCCTCCTCACTCACTCCACCGCGGGCTTCATTGACCCCGGTTTCTCCGGTCATGTGACCCTCGAGCTGTCCAACGCGGCGACGATGCCGATCCTGCTCTACCCGGGCATGAAGATCGGGCAGCTGTGCTTCTTCGACCTGTCTTCCCCGGCCGAGCATCCCTACGGCTCACAGGGCGCTGGCTCCCACTATCAGGGTCAGCGAGGCCCCACGCCGTCCCGGACGCACCAGCGCTTCACCCGCACACGCATTGATCGGTGACATGATGGAGTCCCCCCACCCTCCCTTTCCGTCCCGGCTCGCGCGCAGGCGCGCCGAGCGTGCGGCGCGCGCTGCCGCAGCTGATGCGGTCGAACAGGACGCGCCTCCCGTACCGGAATCGGCGGGCCTGCCGCCGACGGCACCTCCTCCGCTTGAACACGCAGACTCGACCCCGCTGCCCCCGCCCGCCGATCAGCAGGCCACCACGATACGCACGGGCGTCATAACGGGCGTCGTGCTGCCCGGCATGGCCCCGCGCGGCCAGGTCACGAACCGGAACGATGCGCCGCCCCCGCCCTCGCCGGTCAGGCGTTCCTTCAAGGAACGCATGGCGAGTGCCCACTCCAGCCTGGCGGACTCGGTCCTTACGTCCGCGACGGGCAGCCCGATTATGCAGACGAACGTGTCCTTGATCGGCCTGAACACCACCCAGGAGCCGGCGTTCCAGATTGCCGCCGACGGCGAGATCACCAGCGCTGAGGCCGCCGTGCCGATCGCCGCCGCCATTGAGGTCAGCGAACCTGCGGGCGTCATCGACATGCAGGAAGCCCTGGGTCACCACCTATTCCTCGTGTCGGAGGCCGTGGATCCGGCCGAGCTGGAGGCCCTCGCGATCTCCATGTGGGACGACGCCGGCTGGCTCGCGCCCGGTCGCCTGCACCTGTCGTCGGATGCCGAGCTTGAAGGCCCGTGGTCCCTGGATCAGCCGACGCGCGCGCAGCTGGGCACCCCGTCCCTGCTGACGCATGCGTGGATCCTGCGCTGCCCGGTCTCGCGCGCCGAGGAGAAACCCAGCGCGGTCATGGGGGAGTGGGCGCAGGCCTTCCCCGACGGCATGCCCGTTGGTCTGGAGTACCGCGTGCTCGAGGCGTTGGGCCGCATGGCGCGTCGTCTGGCGGGCGGTTTGCGCCTTGCTGGCAGCGGCTACGTCATGGTTCCCGACGCGGACTCGGCCGTGAACCTGACGGTGTACGCGCCGCGTTGGATCAACCCGGAGGACCTGCTGTCCGCGATGCGCGAGCGCGCCGGATTCGAGCAGATGAAGGACGCGCGCGACATCGTCCCCGAAGCCCCGGCGCTGACCCCCGCACAGGCCGCGCAGATCGAGAAGCTGAAGGCCGAGCTGGGTCCTGTCCGCGAGGATATCGCCTCGAAGATCGCGAAGGCTCGCGAGGAGCTGGAAGCCCAACGTAACGAGCCGCAGGTCGTTGACGGCTACGCGCTCATGTGCCCGATCGGCCACCACTCCGACATGATGATCGAGGTCCACGCGGTCCCCTCGCCTCCGCGCGTCCTGCGCTGGGAGCCGTGGACGGCGGGCGCGATCATCGAGTATCAGGTTCGCTGGCTCTCCGGCCTGGCCCCCACGCCTGGCACGAACACGATGAGCCGCACCGCGCGCCGCGAGCGTCTACGTTCGGCGCAGGAGGTCGAGAAGGCTGCGGGCTTGATTGCGACCCTCGTGGGCGGCAACGTCATCGACGAGGACGGCTTCCTGGTCGGTTTGGCAGATGTTTCCGACGAAGATGAGGAGTAGGTCGCGTACATAGCTTCGGCTTTTCAACAGGTGTGCGTGAGGGCGGCCCCGCAGGTGTTTCTGCGGGGCCGCCCTTTCGCCATCAGCGTGCGTGCATTGGTTACTGTCCGCGCTTCACGGCCTCGAGCAGCATGACGGCGACGTCGCGTACCTCCGGGAGCTTCCCGCGTGCCGGTGTCGAGGTGCCCTCGGTGCCTCGGTCGGTGGCGTCGGAGGAAACGAAACCAGCCGACGTGCCCGACGCGGAGCCGAGCATCTGGGAGCAGAAGGGGCAGGCCGTCGCGACGACGTCCGCGCCCGTGGACGCGGCCTCGACGATGCGGGCGTCCGCGATGCGGGTCCCGCGGGTCTCCTCGAACCAGGCGTGCGCGCCGCCTGCGCCGCAGCACATCGCGCGGTCGCGGTTGCGCGGCATTTCGAGGAGCTCCACGTTCGGCAGGGAGCCGACGAGCTCGCGTGGTGGCTCGTAGACGCGGTTGTGGCGGCCCAGGAAGCACGCGTCGTGGTAGGTAACTTTCAGGGGTGCACCGGCCTGGGGCACGCTGTCCGTGGACCCGGCCCCGGCCTCGTCCGTGGTGTCCTCGCCCGTGGGGGCAGTGGAGGCAGCGGACGTGGGGGCAGTGGAGGCAGCGGACGCGGGGGCCACCGGCGTGAGCAGGCCGTCGCGCACCAGGCGGTTGAGGAGCTGCG
>ERZ772962.1216-NODE-1216-length-14118-cov-13.805660_pt1 | contig 14118 bp, 9 predicted proteins | sample MGYA00580676_ERZ772962 | MGnify/ENA primary metagenome ERZ772962 (study PRJEB29015, sample SAMEA2738049) | human oral metagenome | biome: human oral; feature: human-associated habitat; material: saliva | place: China | collected 2230 ...
ATGATGGGTTCGATAACTACACAATCAACCTGCTCACCATGTTCTCTGAGGATGCCGAAAAATTTGTTACTGTTTGGGGAGATCAGGGCACCGCAAACTGGCTAATAACCCCGGAACAGCTGAAGAACCGAGACTTCTCGAAAGTCCTTTTTGAATGGTCCTGCGGCTAGCTGCAACTATTAATAAGCTGGTGACAGCGAAGGCTAGGTATTGGGAGGAAAATATTATGGGCCGTACAGTAGCTAAAGAGGCACGGAAAATCGCGGCAGAAATCACTGCCGCCACACGGCGGCCAGTAATCCGTATTAAAACAGCCGGTGCCAAGGCACCCCTGCCGGTGACTGCCTCGAAGTTTGGCGGCGCCCCGTACCTGCCTGCCGGGGCTCAGGCACCCACCAATGAGAGCGGGAAGCCCTTAGGGATGATCGCGCAGATTAACTGTGCTGAGTTACCCAAAAATGAGCTTTATCCCAAGACCGGGATACTTCAGTTCTGGATTGATTCCGGCGAAGAAGAAGGCGATGAAAACTGGGGCTTCAACGCCAATGATATAGCCAACCAGGCGAATATTCGGGTTATTTACTACCCCCAGGTGGGTGAAGCCACCCCTGCGGGGCACCCCGCAGTCACCGCAGCACGGAGCGAAGACTGGCCTATCTACCCGCCAGAGGCTGAGCTTGCGCTCACCTTTAAGAAAAAACATGAGAGCCTGAGCGACACAAGCCGTGAATTTGAGGCCCGGTTTGTACACCGGTGGAACGAGAAACACCCAGAACAGACTATTAATGAGGTCTACGAGATCGACCGCCTGCACGATGGGGAGAATATTGCCTACGACCTGACCGACAGCACTGAGTACCATAAGCTTGGCGGGTACCCCAGCTTTGTGCAGAGCGACCCGCGCGAGAACAACCCAGAACTGCAAGAATATACGGTTAACCTGCTCACCATCGCCTCTGAGGAAGCAAAAAATGATGGTGACGGTGACATTATGTGGGGTGATATGGGTACCGCAAACTGGCTGATTACTCCGCAACAATTAGCGGACCGCGACTTCTCACAAGTCCTTTTTGAATGGGACTGCGGGTAAAAACTTAGCGGAGGTGCAGATAAAAGCTAATGCACCGCCGCAAACACAAAACTATGCTCTGACAGCGGGGAATATTTTATCTTCTGCACTGTGCCTTCGGATGCATGACGTACGCGCACGCACCGCGAGAAAAAACGTGCTCTAATAGTGTTCACAGATTCCGCACCACTACCATTAGAAGCACAGGAGCAGATATGGGAAAAATTCTCGACCAGGCGCGTGAGGTTATTAAACGAATAGAAGAAAATGACCAATCACCCACGGTGCGCATCACAGCCACGGCGGCTGCTGAGCCGCTACCTGTAACTTCCTCCAAATTTGGGGGAGTGCCGTACCTGCCCGCCGGGGTGGACGCCCCCGCCAATAAAGAGGGGCAGCCCTTGGGGATGATCGCGCAGATTAACTGTGCCGAGCTGCCTCAGAACACTATTTACCCTGAGTCTGGGATGCTCCAGTTCTGGATTGACCCAGGTGATGAAGAAGCACTCTGGGGTATGGACGACACCATTGCCGACCGTACCCAAAACGGCTACCGGGTGATCTACTACCCCGAATTGGGCGAACCCAACCCGGATGCGCGCGCAGCCAAGGCGAACTGGGACGATTACGGGTGGCCGATTTCTCCCGAAACTGTCGAATATACGCTCAGCTTTGAGGCGGCATTGGGTGATAAATGGTCGCTGATGAACGAGACCGCCGAAGCTTTGTTTGTTGATACATGGAATGAGCTGTACCCCGAAACACCAATCGAGGATTACTTTGATGAGATCGACGAGCTGGGCGAAGATCGTGTTACAGACACGATTGACCGGGAAACCGAGGATCAGCTGACCCACAAGATCGGTGGCGAGCCTATTTTCACACAAAACGACCCGCGCGACTTCGCTGATGATTTGCGGGACTACACGGTGAACCTGCTGACCATGATCTCAGTATCTGACGGTAACTGGGCTGACCCCAACGCCCCTGCAATCATGTGGGGCGATGTGGGTACCGCAAACTGGCTGATCACCCCCGAACAGCTGAAAAACCGGGACTTTTCGCAAGTTATTTTCGAATGGTCCTGCTGTTAGCCGCACCGGTTTTTCAAAGGATAATGGCGTGCGCTTCCGTATATGAGGCGCGCGCGCCATACACCCTATAAGGAACAAGAACGATGACGATAACAGACAGAGCTCGGTCTGTGGTAGCGCAAATGGTGAACTACCAAAGGGATAAAGTTCCCATTACCGTACGTGCAGCAGATGCGCCGCTGCCGGTGACTGCCTCGAAGTTTGGGGGTGTGCCGTACCTGCCCGCTGGGGTGGATGCGCCCCTTGGCTCCGACGGGCAGCCCTTAGGGATGATTGCGCAGATTAACTGTGCCGAGCTGCCGGAGAACACTCTGTACCCCGAGTCCGGGATGCTTCAGTTCTGGCTCAACCCACGGCACCCCCAATGGGGGATGAACATCAACGATGGGCTGCCCGGGGCAGATGCGCGCGTCATCTACTGGGAAGAATTGGGCGCAGCTAACCCGCACGCCTGCGCGGTTGAGGCAAACTGGGAAGAACACTACTGGCCGATTAACCCGCCCACACGCGAAATATCGCTTATTTTTGGCCCGCCGGAGACGCCAGACCCCATGCTCACCTGGGGAGACCATGAGCAGTTTATTGAGATCTGGAACGAACTCTACCCCGACCAGGCAATTGAAGAAATTGAAGAGCTGGAAGACCTCGTGGAAGAGGCCGAAGAGGACGAGGATATTCTAAGCGCAATAGCCGATGAGGCGGGCTACCACCAGCTGGGCGGGTACCCTGTTTTCTTTGATGACGACCCGCGCCGTAATAACCCCGAGTTAGAAGAATATACGGTGAACCTGCTAACTATGGGCTCGGAGTCGTACCGTCTGGGAAGCACCGAGCTTTTGTGGGGAGACGCCGGGTACGCAAACTGGCTGATCACCCCCGAACAGTTAGCAGCCCGTGATTTCTCGAAGGTTCTTTTCTGGTGGTGGCAGAGCTAAAACACCTAGAGCTGCAACATTAGGCAGCTAGCCTCTTGGGGCGTGCCGAAGAACGCCTGAGAGGCACCTTGCCAGCAGGTGGGGTATTGGGCAAGACAGCAATATTGCTGAGCCGTGAGGCTAAAAACAACTAAGAGAAAGAAGGAGAAGCTATGAACACGCCGGTTCGTATCCTTGAACAGATACGCGCAGTGACCCAACTGGTGAACGCAGGCGCACAGAAACCCGCGCTGCGCATTACCACTAATGTGCCGGATGCCCCGTTGCCGGTGACTGCCTCGAAGTTTGGGGGTGTGCCGTACCTGCCCGCTGGGGTGGATGCGCCCCTTGGCTCCGACGGGCAGCCCTTAGGGATGATTGCGCAGATTAACTGTGCCGAGCTGCCGGAGAACACTCTGTACCCCGAGTCCGGGATGCTTCAGTTTTGGATTGCCCCGCGCCCCGGCTGGGGTGCCGACCCTACCGCACCGAGCAGCCCCCTCAACAACCGGGTGATATATTACCCCGAACTTACAGACCCCAATCCGCACGCCCAGTCGGCACATATTGATTGGGAGGCCGACACGTTTCCTGAATACGTGTGGCCCATACGACGGGGCACCCCGGAACTGGCGTTAAAGTTCGCCCCTGCGCTTCATAACCCGCTTCAGTATCTGCGTGAACCGTTTGATGAGCTTTTCACACAGTACTGGAACGAGAGGTACCCTGCACAACCCATTGATGGGTATGAGGACGCCATTAGTCTGGGCTGCGCCACAGCCGGGGACGGGGTAAACATTGTGGAAGAGCTCGACGCAGACGACATTATCACCCAGCTGGGCGGGTACCCCGAAACATTTAACGATGACCCAAGGCAGCATCCGGCCTTCGCTAAGGGTTACACGTTCAACTTACTCACCATGGGAACAGAGTACGAACTAGACCCTGATCTAGACCCTGATGTGATGTGGGGGTACTTTGGGGCCGCGAACTGGCTGATCGCCCCAGAGAAGTTAGCCTCACGCGATTTCTCCGATGTTTACTATGAATGGAATGAACACCCCGCTAAACTTCGGTGGAGTTAAAAGCTCACCCACCCGCTGCGGAACGGGCGAAAAACCGGGGCGGTAAACAACAATAAACGGCGCGCACCCTGAAAAGCTCAGGGTACGCGCCGCAACAATAAGAAACTTACAGGTGGGAGGTCTGATCATCCCAGGTAGTGCCCGCAATAGCCTTCACCCCGGCCTCGTTTGCGCGAGCGTGGTGGCCGCAGAACAGCAGGTCATGACCCGAAGGAAGTACAGCCCGAACATAAGCCTGCGCGCCGCACACATCGCAGCGGTCACGGGAGGTCAGCTGACGTACCTTAGCGGGGTCGAGAGTGGAGTTCACGGTCATTGTTCACCCTTCAAAAATGTAGAGAAACGAGTGCTAACTCTATGCAACCATAAACCCACCTGCTGAGCCTACCCTCTTAGTCACCTTTCGCTCTGAGCGTCCGAACTGCACCCGGACTACAAATAGCACCACATTGCCTTTACCAGGGGAGAGGGGAGAGCAGACCCGAGGAGCCATTGGTGGGAAGCCCCCTTCACCAGGTGCTGGTTCGGCGTGGGCGCGCCCGACAATGACCTGCTAAGCCGCTTCTGGGCACAAGCCACGATAGAATAGACCTACGAAGAAAACCGTTGTGAAAGGGAAAGACTTGGCCGCGTCGAACTACACCGCCCGCCACCTCTCAGTACTTGAAGGTTTAGAAGCGGTGCGCAAGCGCCCCGGCATGTATATTGGCTCGACCGACTCGCGCGGGCTCATGCACTGCCTGTGGGAGATTATCGACAACTCTGTTGATGAGGCATTGGCGGGGTACGGTCAGTCAATCCAGATTATTCTGCACCGTGACGGTTCGGTAGAGGTGCAGGACGACGGCCGAGGCATCCCCACCGATATTGAGCCGCGCACCGGGCTATCGGGCCTGGAGGTGGTCTTCACCAAGCTGCACGCGGGCGGCAAATTCGGCGGCGGCTCGTACACGGCCTCCGGCGGTCTGCACGGGGTGGGTGCCTCCGTGGTAAACGCGCTGTCATCCCGCCTGGATGTGCAGGTGGATCGCGGCAGTAAAACCTACCAGATGTCGTTCCGTCACGGCATGCCCGGGCGGTTCGACTCCGGCCGCACCCCCAAACCGGAGGACACGTTCACCCCGGCCGCAGAAGGCGCCGAGGCGCTGCAGATTGTGGGCAGAGCAAAACGGGGCGTCACCGGAACCCGCGTGCGCTACTGGGCTGACCCGCAGATCTTTACCCCTGATGCACGGTTCAGCTACGAAGATCTGGTTTCACGCGCCCGGCAGACCTCGTTCCTGATTCCCGGGCTGCGCATCGCCATTAGGGACGAACGCCGAGTGCCCGGAACCCCCGGCGAGTTCGGCCCCCACGAAGAAGTTTTTCAACATGATGGCGGCATTAGTGAGTTCGTAGAGTTCTTAGCGCATGACAGTGCGGTAACCGATATCTGGCGGTTTACCGGGCGTGGCTCATTCACCGAAACCGTGCCCGTGCTGGGGGAGGACGGGCGCTCCCAGCTCACCGACGTGGAACGTGAATGCGAAGTTGATATTGCCCTGCGCTGGGGGATAGGGTACGAGACCACTATCCGTAGTTTCGTCAATATTATTGCCACCCCCAAAGGCGGCACCCACACCACCGGGTTTGAGCAGGGGCTGCTGCGCACCTTCCGCAAACATCTGGCCGATAATGCCCGCAGGTTCAAAGTCGGTAACGACAAGATCGAGAAAGACGATGCGCTGGCCGGGTTAACGGCGGTGCTGACGGTGCGCCTGGCCGAGCCGCAATTTGAGGGGCAGACCAAAGAGATTCTGGGGACCCCGGCGGTGCGGCAGATTGTGCTGAAAGTGGTATCTGACCAGCTTAAGGCGCGCCTGCAGGCAACCGGGCGGGCCGATAAGGCGCAGGCAAATGCCCTGTGCGAGAAGGTTGTCTCGGAGATGAAAACCCGCATCTCGGCGCGGGTGCACAAAGAGGCGCAACGCCGTAAAACCGCCCTGGAATCCTCGTCAATGCCGACCAAGCTGGTGGACTGCCGCTCGGGGAACGTGGAACATTCTGAACTGTTTATTGTGGAGGGTGACTCCGCACTGGGCACAGCCCGCCTGGCGCGGTCTTCCTCATACCAGGCGCTGCTGCCGATTCGCGGTAAAATCCTGAACACCCAGCGCGCCTCGGTCTCTGATATGCTCGCTAACGCCGAATGCGCAGCGCTGATCCAGGTGATTGGTGCCGGTTCCGGGCGAACCTTTGACCTGCAGGCGGCCCGCTACGGCAAGGTAATTATGATGACCGATGCTGACGTGGACGGGGCGCACATCCGCACCCTGCTGCTGACCCTGTTTTACCGGTATATGCGCCCGCTCATTGAGGACGGGCGTGTGTATGCCGCCGTGCCGCCGCTGCACCGGGTGGAGGTTATTAACCGGGGCAAACCTAATGAGATGGTGTATACCTACTCGGAGCGGGAACTGCATGAGCTGCTTGACCGGCTCACTGCTGAAGGTAAGGGGTATAAGGAGCCGATTCAGCGGTATAAGGGCTTGGGTGAGATGGACGCCGACCAGCTGGCTGAGACTACTATGGACCCGCGCCACCGTATGCTGCGGCGCATCCGGGTGGAGGATGCGGAGGCGGCAGAGCGCGCTTTTGCCCTGCTCATGGGGTCGGAGGTGGCCCCGCGTAAGGAGTTCATTATTGCCGGTGCGCACCAGCTGGATCAGGAAAATATCGACATTTAGCACACCCTGAACACAAAATGGTGACAATACTCACTATGTGTTTTCTCATAGATAGTTTATGACTGTAACAAAGTGGCTGTTTAGTGCTTGCAAAAGCACTATTCGGGCCACTTTTGTTCGTTTCCCGGCCCGCCTGCCGGGGGATGGGCCTGCGGGGCATAGTTTGTTACCGTTCATGCCGCGACGGAATGTGCCTATAAATAATGATTTACGGGTAAATACTTTCAAAAAGATGATAGCGTTTAATCCACCTTTAGACCCTAGTCAAGCCTCACTCCGCCCCCTCAAAATTCGCATGATTTATGCCGAAAATAAAAGGTTGTAGTGTAAGAGGCATTGCACTTATATAATCGCCGGATCTATGGCAGATCCGGCGACAACCACATAAGCACTACACACTAAGAAAAGGACCGCTATGGATCCCCTTGATGTTGGGCGGTGGCAGTTTGGCATCACCACCGTGTACCACTTCTTCATGGTGCCGCTAACTCTCGGGTTGGGTATGGTCGTCACCTACCTGTACCTGCGTTACGTCTTCACCAAAAAAGACGAATACAAGCGCATGACAAAGTTCTGGGGCAAACTGTACCTCATTAACTTCATTATGGGTGTGGCCACCGGCCTGGTGCAGGAATTCCAGTTCGGCATGGCCTGGAGTGAGTACTCCCGATTCGTGGGCGACGTCTTCGGCGCCCCCCTAGCGATGGAAGGGCTGTTCGCGTTCTTCGTCGAATCGACCTTCTTAGGCCTGTGGATCTTTGGCTGGGACAAACTCAAGCCCAAGGTACACGCCTTCTGCCTTTTCGCCGCCGTAGCCGGCTCATGGATCTCGGCGTACTTCATTCTCGCCGCAAACTCGTGGATGCAGCACCCCGTCGGCGTTGAAATGATCGACGGCCGCCCCCGCCTCGTCGATATCTGGGCTGTGCTCACCAATAACACCGCGCTGCTGACCTTCCCCCACGTGATCTTCGGTGCTATCCAGGTTGCTGGCGGGTTCATGGTCGGAATCGCCTGGTACAAGCTGTGGCGCCGCCGCAAAGACGGCATCGACACCGTAGCGGACGGCAAAGTTGTGGTCGGCGACGCCGAAGTCGGAGGCCGCGACAAGAAAGACTACCTGGTGTGGTTCCGCTCCCTGCGAGTAGGCGCCGTGGTAGGCCTCATCGGCTTTATGGGCGTGGGGCTTAGCGGGCACATGCAAGCGCAGCTAATGATCCACCAGCAGCCCCTGAAAATGGCGGCCGCCGAGGCAGCCTGCCACGACGGCACCGGCTTCTCGGTACTGTCCATATCATCCCCCGGCGCGCAGGACTGCGACAAAGTACACGCCGTCCTTGAGATACCCGGCGCCCTCTCCTTCCTAGCGCACGATAACTTCACCACCGAGGTGAAAGGCGTGAACACCCTGCTGCCCGAATACAAAGAAAAGTACGGCACGCACCTGGCCAACAACCCCCTCTACGGTGAGCGCGCAGGCCAAGAAATCCAATACCTGCCGCTCATGGAAGTCACCTACTACGGGTTCCGCGGCATGATCACCTTCGGCGGTATCGGCGCCCTCTCATACGTATACGTACTGTGGGTGACCCGCAAGAAAGGAACCGGCACCGTCCCAGAAGCTAAATGGTTGAAGAACCTCGCAATCCTGGGTATCCTCGCCCCGTTCTTCGGCAACGCCCTGGGGTGGATCTTCACCGAAATGGGCCGCCAGCCGTTCGTGGTGGCACCCAACCCTGAAGGCGACCCCGCCGTCATGATGTTCACCGCCGCCGCCGTCTCACCCGGTGTTTCAGGCGAAGAGATCCTGTTCTCCCTGATCTCCCTCGGGGCGGTATACGGCATCCTGATGGTAGTCGAAATCTACCTACTGGTTAAATATGTGAAATCCGGTGTGGTGGCCGCAATGCCCGAACTCGTGCAATCCCACCATGACGACGCCAACAAAGACGGCGCCGCACAACGGGACGTGCTGGAGTTCGCCTACTAGGCGCCAAGGATTGAAGGACTCAACATCATGAACTTCGACTTTAATATTTTCGCGGGCCAGCCGACACTGCCAACCATCTGGTTCGTGGTGGTTGGCGTGTTCTGGATCGGCTACCTCATCCTTGACAGCTTCGATTTGGGCGTGGGGATGCTCATGAGCCGTTTCTTCGCCAAGAACGAGCAGGAACGCCGCCTGCTGCTGAACACTATCGGCCCCGTCTGGGACGGCAACGAAGTGTGGGTGGTCACCGGCGGCGCGGCAACATTCGCCGCATTCCCGCTATGGTACGCGTCCCTGTTCTCGGCACTGTACGTTCCGCTGACACTGGCGCTGCTGGCACTGATTTTCCGTGCGGTCGCCATCGAATACCGCGGCAAGAAAAACGACGAACGCTGGATTAACGGGTGGAACACCGCCATCTCAGTATCCTCGTTCTTCATCGCCCTGCTGGTGGGGGCGCTGCTGGCGCTCACCTCAATCGGGCTGCCCATTAACAGCAACGGCGACCGCGTGGGCGGCGCCTTCGCCTGGGCAAGCTGGCCCGTACTGCTGGGCGGGCTGTCACTGGTAGGGTTTTCCCTCATGCAGGGGCTCGCATTCGTGGCACTCAAAACCGACGGGGAAATCCGGCACCGTGCCCGCGCAGCCCTAGTGCGCCTGCTGCCGATCGCCCTGCTGCCAATTACCGGGTGGGTGCTGTACATGCAATTCACCACCGGCAACGGGGTGTCATGGCTGTGCACGATACTGGCGGTTGTGGCCGTGGCCCTGGGCTGGTTGAGCGCTAAAGCAGGACGCGAAGGCCGCGCTTTTGCGGGGCTGAGCCTATTCATAGCGTTCGGTGCGCTGGCTATCTTCACCGCCCTGTACCCGAACGTGCTGCCCTCCACCCTGGACGCCTCCCACTCGCTCACCATTGCGAACGCCTCCAGCTCCGAATACACCCTGGGTGTGATGAGCGTGGTCGGGCTCATGGGCCTGCCCGTTATTCTGGTGTACCAGGGCTGGACGTACTGGGTGTTCCGCAAACGCCTGCGCGTTGAACACATCCCGGCCGCACACGACGCCACCGACCTGGCGAAACTGCCCAATAAGGTAGCGGCGGAATAGAAACCAGCGAAACCGGCTCCTTGGCAGCTGACAAACACGCCCCCGCATCATAGGCCCAAAGCCACGATGCGGGGGCGTGGCTGCAAGAGAAGCAATAACAGCCCGAGCACCTGCTGCAACAGCCTGACAGCCCCACCGACACCACCCAACTACACCCCGTGCATGAGACAGCCAGGTGGTGAGCGGCGGGTCATAAATACCTACGCACCCCAACGGGTGAAACCTCCCGGAATGTTCCCTAAAATATGGGGTGTATGAGACAGCCCGCAAGGGCCAACAACCCGGGGAACAAGAAGAGAGCCCAACGGTGAGCACACACTCAACTAAAAACACCACACGCACCGCACCACCCTCGAACGGGGCAGCCAGTAAGCGCGACAACAAACGCCCGCCACTAGGGCCTAACGCTCGCAAAAACCTGGGCGTATTCGCCGTGCTCACCATGGCGCACACCCTCGCCACCGTCATCTTCAGCGCAGCCCTCGCATCCGCCATAGCACGGGCCGCACACGCTGGGTTCGCTGCGCTCGCCGCCGAACACGAACGCCGCAAACACACCTCAACCCCCGAAGAGTACCGGGCGCTCATCGAATTCGCCGGGGACTCGCAAGCCAAACTTGACGGCACGCTCGGGTGGCTTCTCGGCGGCGGGGAGGGCATCACCATTACGCTCATTATCTGCGGGGTGCTGGCCCTCCTGGCCCGCGCCGGATTCGAATACCTGCTCACCCTCAGCGCCCAGAAAGCCGCATCCGGGGCGAAATCAAGTATCCGGCGGCAACTGCTGCAGCGGGTGCTCGCAACCGGCGGGGCCGACACCCCCGAAGGCACCGGCGCCACCGCCGTGCTCATCTCACGCGGGCTGGACGCACTCGATAACTACTACACCAAAACCCTCACCGCATTCGTCAGCTCCGCCGCAGTGCCCGCCACCCTGTGGGTTGTTCTGCTGCTTTTAGACCCTATAAGCGCCATCACCGTGGCCTGCACCCTGCCGCTCATCCCGCTCTTCATGGTGCTCATCGGCAAAACCACGCGTGAAGACACCGCCGCCGCACAATCCGAACTGCACCGCCTCTCAGACCACATTCTTGAACTGGTGCGCGGGCTGCCGGTGCTCATCGGGTTAGGGCGGGAACGCGCCCAGACCCGTGCGTTAGCGGCAATCGGCGAGAAATACCGTGCCCGCACCATGCACACCCTGCGCAGTGCCTTCATGTCATCCCTCGCGCTGGAACTTATCACCACCATCTCGGTGGCTCTGGTGGCTGTGCTCATTGGTGTGCGCCTGGTAAACGGGCAGATGGGGCTAGACACCGCCATCCTGGTGCTGCTGCTCGCCCCCGAATGCTACCAGCCGCTGCGGGATGTTGGCGCCGCCTACCACCAGTCAGAAGACGGGGTAGCCGCCCTGCGGGCCGCCCAGAACATTATTGATGCACCCCAGCCAGCGGGCACCACCCACGAGGCGCCGCACAGTAACGAGCAGAACGGTAAGGGCCTGGCGGTTGAGAACCTGACCGTCGCCTACCCCGGCCGCGGCACAGTACTCAGCAACCTCAGCTTCACTCTGCCCGGCAGTCAAGAACGCGGGGGAGCGGGCACCATCCTGGGGATTACAGGACCCTCAGGATGCGGCAAATCAACCCTGCTTGGTGTGCTGTCCGGGGCGGTGCGTGAGGGCCTGGTACCCACCGGCGCATCAGAGCCCGTGCATGTGGGCGGTGCCGTCAGCGGGGTAGGGCACACCCTGATGATCGCGCAGTCACCGCAGTTCGCCGCGCCCACGGTACTGCTGGAGATGGCCCTCTACGCCTTCAGCGCCTCTAAGAGCGAGCAGGAATACGCCGCGCAGCTACTCGCGGCAGACACCGAATGTGCCCCCTCCGACACGGTGCTCCTTACCGGCTATCTGGCTGAGCTGGGCCTTGAAACCCTCGCTGAACAAGCCCCCGAATCGCTCAGCGCAGGCCAGGCCCGCCGGTTAGCGATCGCCCGCACCCTCGCCCGCGCTGACGCCCTATACCGGGCCGCAGGCGCCGATGAGCACCACCGTGATGAAGCCTCCGCCCGCCAGCAGCCCCGCCTGAGCGTGCTCGTGGATGAACCCACCGCCCACCTGGACGTACACGCCGCACATCTGGTGACCCGCGCCCTAGCGGCGCTGGCGGCACGCGGCGCGAACGTGCTCATCGTCACCCACGAGGGGGAACTGGCCGAGCACTGCGCCCTCTGGTTGCGGGCAGACGCGCACCCCGGTGGCGGTTACCGTTGGGCGCTTGCAACAAACCCGGCGCCCGCCCCAATCCCTGCGTCCGCACCGCCAACGCAGGCGCACACACCAGAAGCAACGGAAACGGCCCTGCCCAGCAGCCCCGCAGAGCCCGGCACGACCCCCGGTGTTTTTGCGACCCTCAAAACCTTGCGTGGGCTCACGAACATAGGTGTGCTCAAAGCCGCCGGGCCCGTCATGATGGCGGCAGCAACCTCACTCGCGGCCGTTGCCCTCACCGCCCTCTCCGGGTGGCTGATTGTGCGTGCCGCCGAAGGCCCCGCCATGATGTACCTGATGGTCGCCATCGTGGGTGTGCGGTTCTTCGGGCTGGGGCGCGCCACTGCACGCTACGCTGAGCGTCTGCTCACCCACTCGCGGGTACTTGCCGCCGCTAACACCCTGCGCCTGCGCGCATGGGCGGGGGCGTACCGCAATATCGGCAGTGTGCGCGCTCTGCTGCGCGGCGACGCCCTGCTGGAGCGGCTCATTGGCGGCATTGATGAGCTGCGCGACGGCATACCGCGTGTGATTCTGCCGCCTGCCGCGCACCTGCTGGTGATGGCCGTGGCGCTGGTGAGCACCTGGGTGATTCTGCCGCAGGCGCTGGCGCCGGTGGCGCTCGCGGCGTTTATCACAACTGTGCTGGCCCCGTGGGTGGTGCTGCGTGCGGATGCCCGCGCTGAGGGGGCTTCGCGCGCATCGACCGCGCAGCTGATGCGGTTGAGCACCAGCCTGCTTGGTGCCGCAGAGGATGCGCGCGCTAACGGAGTGTCGCAGACGGCGGTTGCCGCCGCCGCACGGGTGGACGCACGGAACTTGCGGGCACTGACCCGGGGGGCGTATGCGCAGGGGGTGGGGCGTGCCCTGGCTGTTGTGGCCTGGTTTGGTGCGGCGCTGTGGTGCGCGGTCATTGCGTACCCGCTGGCGGTGTCGGGCACGGTGGGGGCGCCGGAGTCGGCGATTGTGGTGCTCATGTGCACCGGCATGATTGAGAGCACCGTGGGGCATCTTGAGGCGGTGCGTTCGTGGCCCGCTTTTGCGCGTCTGGTGGCCCGGATCGCCCCCGATGTGGCGGCTGAGGCGGATATCCCTGACCTCACAGACGACGAGGAAGCCGCTAGCCGTGCCCACTCCCCGGTGCCTGCCCCTGCGTCTGGGCGGGGGCCCGCCTTGGAGCTTGCGAACGCCGCCGCACGCTGGCCCGGCATGGAGACCCCTGTCTTTGAGGGCCTTACCGTGAGCGCGCGTGCGGGGGAGTGGACTGGTGTTACCGGGCCGTCGGGTTCGGGTAAGAGCACTGTTTTAGCGAGTCTGCTGGGGTTTTTGCCGCTGGAGGCCGGGCAGATTTGCGCGCACGGTCAGGTGCTGGATGCTGAGCGGGTGCGCGGCTACGCGGCGTGGTGCCCGCAGGCGGCACATATTTTTGAGTCCACCCTTGAGGGTAACCTGCTGCTGGCCCGTGACCGTTCGCAGCGTCCCACCCAGCAGCAGATGGTGGCTGTGCTGCGCCGGGTGGGGCTGGGGCAGTGGTACGATACGCTCCCTGAGGGGTTACGCACCCGGGTGGGCGCTGGCGGCGGGTTCCTTTCGGGCGGCCAGCGGCAGCGTCTGGCGGTGGCTCGTGCCCTGCTTGTGGAATCCCCGGTGCTTCTGCTGGATGAGCCGACCGCGCATCTGGACGCCGAATCAGCTGCGGTGCTTATGGTTGATCTGGATACAGCAACCCGCGCTGGCGGTGCGGCAACTGTTTTGGTCTCGCACCGCCCCGAAGACATTGCCCGCTGCGATACGGTTGTTACCTTGGAATAGGTCTATACATGACGTTGTGAGGGGTTCAAGAAATGTTAGAACCCGT
>ERZ772962.1226-NODE-1226-length-14043-cov-8.901773_pt1 | contig 14043 bp, 15 predicted proteins | sample MGYA00580676_ERZ772962 | MGnify/ENA primary metagenome ERZ772962 (study PRJEB29015, sample SAMEA2738049) | human oral metagenome | biome: human oral; feature: human-associated habitat; material: saliva | place: China | collected 2230 ...
CCCACTTCTTCCCATTTATCTCATCATTCCTATATATTTATCTCATTGGGTTTCAAGCAGGCTTTCAGACGGCCTCTTTTTTACAGATTGCGCCGAACAAAGGCGAACAGCGGCCTGCGGTTATTTCAGGCTGACGTCGAACAGGCCGCGCAGTGCGTTGCACAGGCGGATTTCGTCGGCCTGCATGAGTTGGGCGCGGCTGATTCGGCTTTCAAAAACGCGGCTTGTGCCGAGATATTGCTGCGGCTGCCGCAGGATTTGCCGCCGCATGATGCCGTCCAGAATGTCCAGCTCCAGAGGCGGGGTGTGCCATTCGCTGCCGAAACGGACAAAAACGCTGCTGCGCCCGCCTTCGAGCAGTTCGCCCGCGCGGTTGAAAAACAGGCTGTCGAACGCGCCTTGCGCTTCGGCCTGCCGCCAGCCTTGGTCTAAGGTTTCGCGGTGCGTGGTTTTGAAGCGGCGCAGGAAGTCGCGCTCGGGCAGGGCGGTGTCGGATAAGATGACGCTTTGGTTCGGCGGCAGGTCGCACAGCGGGGCGTGGCTCAGTTGCAGGCCGTCTGAAAACAGGGCGGCTTTGACGCGGTATGCGCCTTGGCCGGGCAGTTCGGCCAGATGGCGGCGGATTTGCTGTCCGGCATCGTCGGTCAGGCTGAGGTTTAGGGAGGCAGCGGCGGTTTTCAGACGGGTTAGATGGTCGTCCAACAGCGGGATGCGGCCGGCTTCGGCGCGCATGGTTTCAAACAGGCCGAACTCGGGGGGGAGTTCGGTCAGGAAGCGGGCTTTCCATCCGCATTCGCGATATTCGCTTTCGGGGTCGCTGTCGGCCACGATGCCGGAGCCGACGCCGTAAACGGCGCGGTAGGGCGGCAGGCCGCTTTCGGGCGGCGAGGGGCTTAGTTGCAGGGTGCGGATGACGACGTTGAGCGTGCCGCTGAAGCCGAGTCCGCCCGCGCAAGGTTCGAGGTGGCCGATGCTGCCGGTGTAGAGGCCGCGCGGTTCGGTTTCGAGTGTGCCGATGATTTCCATGCTTTTGCGTTTGGGCGCGCCGGTAATGCTGCCGCAGGGGAAGGCGGCGCGGAAGATGTCGGCGGCGGACGTGCCTGCCTTTGCCTGTGCTTCGATGCGGCTGGTCATCTGCCATACGCCGCCGAAGGGGCTGACTTTGAACGGTTCGGGGACGCGCACGCCGCCGGTTTGGGCGATTTTGCCTAAGTCGTTACGCAATAAATCGACAATCATCACGTTTTCGGCACGGTTTTTTGGGTCGGACTGCAGGGCGGCGGCGCGTTCGGCATCGCGGCCGTCGTTTAAAATCGGTGCGGTGCCTTTCATGGGTTCGGTGGCAATCAGGCCGTCTGAACGGATGTTTAAGAAGAGTTCGGGCGAAAAGCAGAGCGTCCATGTTTGGCCGTTCTTTTCATCGGGCAGGCAGGCGAGCGCGGCGTAGGGGACGGGTTGGCGCAGGCGGCGGTAGAGGCGGACGGGGTCGCCGTAGGCACTCAGGTGCAGGCGGACGGTGTGGTTGATTTGGTAGCAGTCGCCGCGTGCGATGGCGGCCTGGATTTCGGCAATGTCGTTTAAATACTCAGTATGGCCGCGCGATATTTCCGGCCGTGAGATGCCGGCGGGCGAACCGTCTTCTCGCGCGGCCAGCCATTCGTCGGCATCGACGTTTTGCTTGTCGGCAAACCAGTGCAAGGCGAGGGTGCCGCTTTCGCTTGCCGGCAAGTTTTGCAGCGGCAGGCCGAAGCCGTAATCGGCAGTAAGGAAGAGGTGCAGGCCGCGCCGCCAGCCTTGCGCCAGCAGGCCGTCCAAACGGTCGAGGCCGTCTGAAAGGATGCGGTCGCTGTATTGCAGGTTTTGGAAGAGGACGGCGCGGCCGGAAACGGCATCGTCGAGCAGGGCGAAATAGGGCATGGGCTTGCTGGGAAAAAAGGCGGATTATAGCCCATAAGCCGTCTGAAAAACGGAAAGGCGGGGCGTGGCGGCGGTTGATTGAGGGTTTGCTCCGGTTTGGGGCGGAAAGCGTTGCATCAGGCGGCCTAAATATGCTTAGGTATTTGTTTATTTTTGTCAAAGAGCGTAAAATCGGGGTATAGATTATTCCTGCGCCCGAATACGGGAAACCGTTCGGGCGTACTTTAAAACTTTGAAAGGACGAACCATGACCGATCATCAACTGAAACCCTTCGAGCAAGTCAATGTGGGCGAGGGTAAAGACCGCCTGCAGATTTTTGAAGAAGAGGTTTTGCAGCATCAAGGACGCGTTTCCAATGAAGATTCCAACACTGCGCCGCTGCCCGAAAGCTATCCCTACCGCCTGCGGATGAACCGCCGCGTGTATGAAAAAGAAAAAGCCGTCCTGCAAATCGAATTGCTGAAAGTGCAAAGCTGGGTGAAAGAATCAGGCCAGCGTATCGTCAGCCTGTTTGAAGGACGCGATGCGGCAGGTAAGGGCGGCACCATCAAACGCTTTATGGAACATCTGAACCCGCGCGGTGCACGCGTGGTGGCGTTGGAAAAACCGACCGAAACCGAACGCGGCCAATGGTATTTCCAGCGTTACATCCAAAACCTGCCCACTGCGGGCGAAATGGTGTTCTTCGACCGCTCGTGGTACAACCGCGCAGGCGTGGAACGCGTGATGGGTTTTTGCGAACCGCAAGAATACCTGCTGTTTATGCGCCAAGTGCCCGAACTGGAAAGAATGCTGGTAAACAGCGGCCTGCACTTGTTTAAATTCTGGTTCTCCGTATCGCGCGAAGAACAGCTGCGCCGCTTCCTGTCCCGCCGCGACGATCCGCTGAAACACTGGAAACTGTCGCCGGTGGACATCCAGTCGCTCGACCGTTGGGACGACTACACCGAAGCCAAAAACGCCATGTTCTTCCACACCCACACCGGCGATGCGCCGTGGACGATTATCCGTTCCGACGATAAAAAACGCGCCCGTTTGAACTGTATCCGCCACTTCCTGCACCAGCTCGACTATCCGGGCAAAGATGTGAAAGCCATCGGCAAAGTGGATAACAAAATCGTGTTGGTTCCCGATACGCGCTACAAAGAAAAAAATCTCGACCTGGGTCACGATTAAAGGTGTAGACTGAACAAGGGGCCGTCTGAAAAACGTTTTCAAGGGTTGAACCCGCGTTTTCAGACGGCCTTTTTTCCAGTTACACATCCGAATACCGGAAACCCATTCGAGCAGGTGCAACCCATCATGACCGAGCCGATTACCATCGCCACCTACAATATCCATAAAGGCATGTCGCCGCTAAACCGAAAAGTGCAGATTTCGGACATGGCGCAGGCATTGGAAAGCTTGAAGCCCGACATCCTGTTTTTACAGGAAGTGCAGGGACAAAACCTGTTGCGCGAATTGAAACTGCCCGATTTCCCCGCCCGTCCGCAAGACAACATCATTGCCGAACGTCTCGCCTATCACTCGAGCTACGGCAAAAACGCCGTTTTTCCGCAAAAACACCACGGCAACGCCATCCTCAGCCGACTGCCGATACAGATGCGGCAAAACGTCAATATCAGCGTGAACCGCCTGGAAAAACGCGGTGTCCTGCATTGCGAAATCCTACCCGATGGCTGGGAAATGCCCATCGTCTGCCTTTGCGCCCACCTCAACCTTTTCGAACGCGACCGCGTCAAACAATATGTGGCGATTTTCGAATACGTAACCACCTACATCCCGCCGGAAGCCCCGCTGATACTGGCCGGCGACTTTAACGACTGGCGGCACAAATCGACACTCAATATCGGCAGCACCTTGGGGCTGACCGAAGTTTTCCTCGACCGCCACGGCGCACTGCCGAAAACTTTCCCCGCCCGTATGCCCGTGTTGAGCCTGGACCGCATCTATACGCGCAACCTCGATATCCTCAACGCCACCCTGCACAGCGAGGAACCGTGGCAATACCTGTCCGACCACCTGCCGTTGAGTGCCACCGTGCGGATGCGTTGAAGCGGGCAGTGTGTCTTCTGTATAGGAAGGCCGTCTGAAAAGGTTTTCAGACGGCCTTTTCTTTTCTGTCGCATACATAACGGGTTTTATGGCCGGCCGTTTCATTTGATTACCTGTTTGCGCATCGGCATATGGAACTTTCCGATTTCGCCGCCAAAGCCCTTGCGTATTTTATTACTACCTACCATAATCATGCCTATGACTAATGTTTGAATGCCTTTTGATCCTTAGTGACAGGAGCGGTCATGAATAAAACTGATGATGTAAGCAGTTTCGGCCTTTACCAAATATTTATGATCCTATATGGCCTTTTGAGTCTGTTTGTCGGTTTCCTGTGGGTCCTTGTTATATTGGTTGTTGGTGGAATCATGATTGCTGCCATTTTGTTTTCCTGATTCCAAATGCTTTAAAGGCCGTCTGAAAAAGTTTTCAGACGGCCTTTTCCTTGTTTATCAGGTGTGGTTGGGAGGTGCGGCTTTGTATCGAAATATTTTGGAAAATCAAACGGACTGCACCAGCAGGATGAGCAGTTGCGCCGCAGTCAGGTAAAGGCTTTTGCGCCACAAGGCAATCGCGCCCGACACACGCTGCGGCATGGATAGGCCGTCTGAAATGCGGCGCAAGCCGGTTTGCCGTAAAGCTTGGTCAAAGGCTTCGGGCGTATAGCGGCCGTCGGCAAAATCTTGGAACACGCGGCGGTCGAATTCGATGCGGATGTGGTAGTACAACAGCGCCGCTGCCAAAATCAGCTGCACCGCCGACCACGCGCCGCCGCGTTGCGCGGACAAAACGAATAGCAAGACGTTGAACACGGCGGTATAGCGGGCGGTGGCAAGCAGGCGGGCGGTAATCAGGCTGTCAGTGGAATTGTCCATTCACATTCCTTTTAGGTATGGAAACCGTCATTCGGGGCATATTATGTCCAAGGGTCGTCTGAATTTGTTATCGGGATGGCACAGGCTTACCTAAAAACAAATTCTTTTCTGCAATCAAAATATAAATGGCTACTGCCGACAAAATGGCCGTCTGAATAACCTTGCTGTCGGGGTGGGTGGCGAAAATCTCGTTACCCAGATTGGCGCACAGGTGGAATATCGTCGCCACGGCGATGCTGCGCCCGCTTTTGGCGTACAACCAGTTCATCAATAGGACGAAGACAAACATGCTGACCACGAAATTAACCGTGTAGAGTGCGCCTTCGGAAACGATTTGGCTGTGGTAATAGCCTTTGACGAAGGCAAGCGGCATGTGCCAAAACGCCCAATACACGGCAAATAGCAAGGATGCGACAAACAGGCTTCTGCGTGCCGTGAGTGCGTCGGTGCCATAGCTGTGCCACGCCAATTCTTCGGCAACAGGCGAAATGAGGAGCATGAACCATGGCGACAGCAAGGCGGACGTAAATGACGGATGTCCCGAAATGTGAAACTGCGCCCAACTGTGTCCGAAAGCGATGGAAATGAGTTGCGCCAGCACCAAGGTAACCGGGCCGAGCAGCGCGGCAGCGAGCAGGTATCGCTTGGGAAAACCTGTCAGGCGGAACAGGCGGTGTTTCGCGTCCGTCCACAATTTGGGCTTTTTGTACAACATGAATGCCGCCACGAGCATGGGGGCGAACAGCCCGGCCAGCCCTAATGCAGCCTGTGCCCACTGGTACTCAACAGCATCAGGGCGGTGGCTGATGTAGGCGGCAGCAAACCATAATGTCCACGGAATCAGCAGGGATAAAGTGTAAAACGTAACGGGGCGGTAGCTTTCAGTCATAAGTTTCCCTCCTTACTTTGGTTCGGCACAGATGAGTCATCGTATCATGAATTTACTTTAAACTAGGACTGCATTGCCTTGCACAAGCTCAATAGAGAATGATTTGCTCAGCTTGGGTTTTTCATCTACTTGTCTTAGCTATCTCGATTAGCGTCGCAAAAACTCGCTTTGTTTGTTTTAGCTTCTGAGGAACTCGCTTCGCTTGTTTTGGCGAAACTCACTGCGCTCGTTTTAGCTTCGCAGAAACTCGCTTCGCTCGTTTTCAGACGACCTGCCACTGCTTCTACTGCTTTTGCCGTTTCCGGCGGCAGCACCATCTGCGGGCGGGCCTGTTTCAGTTCCGCCGTTGCCTGTGCCAAATCCCGACAGCCGCCGTAAACCAGTAGCCAAGTAAGCACCACTGCCGCGCTGCGTCCGTAGCCCAGCGCGCAACAGGTCAAAACCTTGCCGTGTTGCCGGCGCAATGCTTCCAGCAACGAAGCCGCCTGCACCAAATCGTTTTCAGACGGCGCAACCATGTCCAGCAGCGGCAGAACGCGGTATGCGCCACGATAACGGGGGCGGGGATATTCGGCGCATACGTCCAATACGGCAGGGAGGTCGTCTGAAATTGCCAGGGGTTGCGGAGATTTTGCTTGTGAAGCGGATTTTTGTGGCAAAAAATGGTAGATGCAAGGCAAAAAGCGCAGCAAGGTTGAACACCTTGCGAGCATTTTTAACGCAGCAGATGCCGTTTTTTTCCCAAAAACTCCGCCACAATGCTGAATCTCTGCAACCCCTGAGATACTGCCAATCAACACATCATCACGAACCCGCGCCGTCTTCGCCTTGCCACTCAGCCAATAAGCCATGTTCAGCCGCACGCCCACTAGATAAGGCAGCAGCAAAATCGTTGCCGCAGCCGACAGCTTGCCGTCTGCCTGTTTTTGGAACACCGCCACGTTGCCGGTCAGATAGGCGAAGGCGACCACCGATAACGACACGCTGCCCCACAACATCCACAACCACGCACCGCCGAACAAGGATGGCAGTGCCGACAATACCGCGCCCGCCAGATACAGTATGGTGATTTTGATTTCGCGGGAACGTGTTTCGGGGGGAGTTTTGGCTTCGCGGAAACTTGCTTCGCTCGTTCTAGCGAAACTTACTGCGTTCGTTTTAGCTTCGCAGAAACTCGCTTCGCTCGTTTTCAGACGGCCTTGAGTATCAAAAGGCCGTCTGAAAGGCGATACGCCGTGTTGCGGTATGGCCCACAACACTAGCCAGCCCAGCAGCGCACCGGTCGGCACGTCGATAAAATGGTGTTGGTAAGTTGTCAGCACCGATAAAACAATCAGGCTTTGCCACAGCAAAATCGGCAAACGTATTTTTGGGAAGCGCACCCAATAAAACGCGCCGACAATGATAGACAGCGCGATATGCAGCGACGGTGCTTGGTTGTACGGCAAGTCAAACGCGACCAATGAATCGAATAGCCATCCCGATAGCCCGTGGGTGGGCGGTTTTGGCCAGCTGAAATGCAGCGGGAACAGCATGAAGCAAGTAGTAGCAATGATTTGCGCCGCCACTAGCCGTGCGACGTAGCGGTTTTGTTCGCCCGCATCTCGGCAAAGGAAAAATGCCGCTGCATACATCAGGTTCAACGACCAATACGGCACAATCGTCCACGCCCAAAACGGAATGCCGCGCTCCCACGCAAAAGCGATTTCCGGCACATAAGCCTGCGATGCCGCGTAATGGTTGGACAGGCCGTAGCTGGTGTAGAACAGTGCGCCGACCAAAGCAAGCTTGCATAGGGAGATTTTCAGGCGGGGAGTCATGATTCTATTTCGAGCATCCGAATTCATCGCCGTAATGATCAGAACGCAGGCAGGATAAAGCATTTTCTCTTGGATGGTAGCGGAACTCTTGCCACGGGCCATCAGATGAAACGGCACGCCAGTGATGCGGTGAAGATTGGTATTGTTTCAACGTCCCGTTCGCGCCTTTGACACAAAAATTCTGCGCCCTACCTGCTGCCAACATGCCGTGTCGTTTATCGGTTGGTGTTGTAAACAAGGGAATAAGCTTAGACACATCGGCATTTCGGGCAAACTTCATTTTGACATAACCGTATCCTTCATTAGATTCAATAACTAAGGCTAACAACGGCTGCCCAAAAGCAACAGAATTTTTCAATTCTATGGTCAATACTTCACCATCTGACGCTGTCTGCTTACTGTAGCTATGGGCAACGGATGCACGGTATTTGGCAGGCAGCCTGCCGATATCGGATTTTTCATAAGGCAAGGTTTCTAAATCAAGAAAGCAGCTTTGCTTCATGGATTGTAACAACGGCGTCCAGTCAACCGCAGCGGCATGGCCGACGGTTGTTGAAAATATAGAAATAAGTAATATAGGAATAGACTTAATCATGAGAGAACTTGTTTTGGGCAGTGGCTATGGGATGGAGAAAGTCATCCGGGTATGTTGCCTGGTCAGCGTGTTTCTCCGTTTATTTCCTTCTGTAAGGCATCGCTGAATTTCTCATGATATTCATCTACTTTTTGTTGCCATTTGGCTGCTTCCGCCGCATCTTTTTTAAAGCAGGCCGAACCGTTTTGATACCAGTGAACCAGCAGTTTGTAGGTCTCGCCGTCATTTTGTTCTGCTGCCCGCCTAATCCAGCCTTCGGCTTGTTTGCAGTCGCGTTTGAGGTATTTGCCTTCGTCCAAACCGATTGCCAACCGTCGCTGTGAGTCGGCATTGCCCTGTTCGGCAGCTTTGCGCGTCCAGTAGTAATATTTGTCGTGGTTTTGGTTACCGAGTGTGAGGTAGAGGTAGGCCAGTTGGTTTTGTGCCAATTCATGTCCCTGCTCTGCGGATTGTTCTAAGAATTTCATGCCGCGCAGGCGTTCTTTTTCGGGGTGCCCGTCTCCCGACAAATAGTCTCCCAGCAGATATTGAGCTTGGATGATGCCTGCTTGTGCTGCTTCTTCCAGAAGAGGGATGGCTTTTATATAGTTAAGTTCGGGGCGGCCTTTGGGATTGTAAGGACTGGTGCAGCCTCTAAGGTACAGGTAGCCTAAATTGCTTTTTGCACGGGGATTGCCTTGTTCAGCCCATTTTTGCCAGATTTTTTCGGCGGTAACATAATCTTGTTGATAGTAACAGGCTAGCTTGGCAACAGTGTTTTCGGATTCAAACTCAGCATTTTGCCGTTCTGTTTGTGCAAAGGCATTGACCGAGAGAAGGGCGGTGAGGGCAAAGGAAGGATACTTAGGCATGTGGCCTCCATGTTTGGGTGGGATAACGGCAGAATTTTGCTGGTGTGTATGGTTAAACTGCCGAGTTTCATGGTCGAAGTATGGCATTTTCGGCCGGTGGAAGGAAGTTTTTTTGTACGAACCGTATAATTTCAGAATATTATTTATAATAAACATAAAGTTAATAATAAATAAACATAAATTTTCAATTTGACCGATTGAATGTTCAATCGGAAGGTTTACAATGCGCCCCGTTGCATAGGCAACCGAAGGAAAACCGCTTTCGGATTTTCCGGTTGAAAAGCAAACTCTTCCAATATATGAATATGGAGTACACAATTATGAAATTATTGCCTGCTTTTGCCGCTGCCGCTTTGGCTGCCGTTTCATTCAGCGCCGTTGCCGCTCCTGCCGGTTATGTGTCTTACCGCTGCGACAGCGGTAAAAAACTGAATGTAATGTATGAATTCGACCGTAATGGCAATGCTGTCGGCGCCGATGTCAATGCAGCCGGTACTAAAGCAAACCTGCGTATTGACAGAAATCGTTCCGACGATACCGGTACGACTTTTAGAAACAAACGCGGTTATGTAATGTCTGCCGGCTATATCAGCCAAGATACGCACACCACTTCCGAAGTGGTTGGCTTGAACGCTCCGGGCGGACGTTTCATCGTTAAAAACTGTGAGCCTACCAGCCGTTAATCTTGCTTGATATAAGAGGCCGTCTGAAAATTGTTTTCAGACGGCCTTTCTGTTGCCGTTTTTGGGATGGGAGGCGGTAAGGTTTTATTGTATTTTTATTGGCAACGGTTTCGGCAGGGAGCGGTAAGGTTGGGGATAACGGTAATCCGTTATGGCCAGATGTTGGCGGTTAAACCCAGTTGGGTTCGGTTTCCAATTCGACGGCAAAAGTTTGATGAACCTGATTTCGGATTTCGTCTGCCAATGAGGCAACATCAGTAGCGGAGGCTTGTCCGAGATTGACAATGACCAATGCCTGTTTTTCATGTACGGCCGCGTTGCCGATGCGTCGGCCTTTCAGGCCGCATTGGTCTATCAGCCATCCGGCGGCGAGTTTGACCGTTCCGTCTGCCTGGGGATAGTGCGGCATGGTTGGATGGGCGGCGAGCAGTTCAGCGGCACGGTGTGTGGAAACCACGGGGTTTTTGAAGAAGCTGCCGACATTGCCTTGAATTTTAGGGTCGGGCAGTTTGCTGCGGCGGATGGTGCAGACGGCTTCGGAAACGCTGCCGGCAGTCGGCTGCCGTCCGCCGCATTGTTCGGCCAATACGGCTGCCAGGTCGCCGTAAGCGGCTTTCAGGATGAAGTCGGTGGAGAGTTTGAATACGACGGCGCAAATGACGTAACGGCCTTTGCCTTCCTGCTTGAACAGGCTGTCGCGGTAGGCGAAGCGGCATTCTGCGTTGGAAAATTCGACGAACCTCCGTTCGGCCAAATCGAAGCATTTGACGGTGTCAATCAGGTCTTTCACTTCCACACCGTAGGCACCGATATTTTGTACGGGTGCCGCGCCGACCGTTCCGGGAACCAGGCTCAGGTTTTCCAAGCCGTTCAGGCCGATGGTGACGGTGTGGCAGACGAAGTCGTGCCAGATTTCGCCTGCTTGCGCTTCCAGTAGCACCAGGCCGTCTGAACGCCGGATTTCACGGATGCCTTTATTGTTGATTTTCACCACCAGCCCCGGATAGTCGCCCCGGAGCAGGATGTTGCTGCCGCCGCCCAGCCAAAGGACGGGATGCTTGGCAAATATTTCGCTATCGCAGAGGGCAGGCAGTTCGGCTGCATCGTTCAGTTCGGCAAAGTAGCGGGCACGTCCCGGCAGGCCGAAGGTGTTGAGGGTTTGCAAATCAATGTTTTTTTGGATGTTTATCATGATGACCTCGAATGATTGGCGATGGTCCTGCTGTGTTTTTCAAGCAGCCACACGAGCAGGACGGCGGCAGCGGCGAGGGAAACGATCAGTGCCGCCCAAAAGCCGTAAATCTTCATTCCGGCTAAATTGGCCAACAGCCAGCCCGGTATCAGTCCCAAGCCCCAGAAGGCGGCGGCGTGAACCAGCATCGGCGCACGGGTGATTTTATAGCCGCGCAGGGCATAGGAGGCGATGCATTGGGTGAAGTCAAACAGTTGGAACAGCGCGGAAAAAAGCAATACGGAAGCCGCCAACTGCAAAACGGCGGCATCTTTGGTGTACATTCCGGCCAATGGAGCGCGCAGCAAGGAGAGCAGCAGCATGGTGCATAAGGCCAGCATCAGGCCGCAGGCGATGCCGACGCCGGAAATATAACGCGCGCGCTGTTTCTGCCGCCGTCCGATAGAGTAGCCGACGCGCACGGTTACCGCCGCTCCGACGGCCTGGGGAACCATGTAGATAATGCCGGTGAGGCTGATGACGATTTGTTGCGCCGCCACATAATCATTGCCGAATTTGGCAATCAGAAACATGATGAAGGTAAACAGGCTGGCTTCGAGAAAGTACGACAGGCCGGCCGGTTTGCCCAGTTGCCAAAATTGCTTGAGCATCGCCAAATCCGGTTTGGAAAAGCCACCCTGCAGGCCGAAGCGGTGGAAATAGGGCGATTTTTTCACATATAGCCATAATGCGACGGTGCTGAACCAGCAGACCAACATGGTGGCCAGGCCGCAGCCCGCGCCGCCCAATTGCGGCATGCCGAACTTGCCGTATACGAAAACATAGTTCAGCGGGATATTCAGCAACAGTGCGGCCCAGGAAACCCACATAATCGGTTTCGGCCGGTTCAGGCTGGAGGCGTAGGCGTGCAGGGCGCGGTGCAGCATCATGGCGGGCATGGCGGGCGCGGTAAACATCAGATATTGCGCCAGCATGTTTTCCACATTGTCCGACAGTTTCAAATACCATAAAAAAGGCGGAATCGCGGCCAGCAGAAGCACCATGCCGGCCAAGCCGAGCAGCAGGCCGAACCACAGGCCCTGACGGCCGGTTTCGCCTACCTGTGCCGTTTCGCCCGCGCCGTGCTGCTGCGACAAAATCGGGTTCAACGCAGTCATTACGCCCATCCAGGTAATAAATACGGTGGCGAAGGCCGCACTGCCCAACGCCACGGCGGCCAAGTCGTCTTTGCCCGCACCGCCCGCCATGACGGTATCGACGAACCCCAGCCCCACCGCCGCAATCTGCGCCAGCATCATCGGCCAGGCCAAGGCAGCCAAAGCTTTGGCTTCTTTGGCGAAAACAGCGGGGGAATAGCGGTTCAAATCAAGCAGCATGGGAATTCCGATACGGTTCAGACGGCCTGTTGTGCAGGCCGTCTGAAAAATAAAAAAGGGGCGTATTTTAACAAATTCGGGCGGTTAAAAGGCCTATTCCGTTTCCTCAATCCATGCCTGCTGTACGGCTTCGAGGATGCGCTCACCGCAACGGGCGGGGTCGTCGTCAAAATCGGGCAGTGCCATAATTAAGTCGCGCAGTTGGGTGAAGCGTACGGTTTTCGGGTCGATGCTGTCGCCGTGCAAATCGTAGAGTTCTTCGGCGATGCGTTGGGTGTCTGTCCATTTCATCAGAATTTCCTTAACGGTTGAAACCCCGTCCTTCTGGGCGGTGGAACCTTGGTTTATTTTGGAGGGGTGTAACCCTTTCCAAATCAGGGCGGCACACAGGGCTGCGCCTTATATGCAGCCCTATGTGTTGAAACATGGTTTGTCCTTCGTGTTTCGGGATTGCGTTGTCAGGCCGTCTGAAAGCCCTGTTTGGGTTTTCAGACGGCCTGTTGCCGTTTAATGGTCTTCGCGCGCGTGGTTGATGGTGTATTTGGGGATTTCCACCACCAAATCTTCGTCGGCGACAACGGCCTGACAGCTCAGGCGCGAGTCGGCTTCCAAGCCCCATGCTTGGTCGAGCAGGTCTTCTTCCAATTCGGTCGGCTCTTCCAAACTGTCGAAGCCTTTGCGGATGATGACGTGGCAGGTGGTGCAGGCGCAGGATTTTTCGCAGGCGTGATCGACTTCGATGTCGTGGTCGAGCAGCACGTCGAGGACGGTTTTGCCTTCGGGCGCATCTTCGATGACTGCGCCTTCGGGACAGAGTGAAGCGTGTGGGAGTACGGTAATTTTTGGCATTTTTATTGTCTCTTGTAATTGAGTGGTTTGATAATGGTGGGGTTTAACAATATTCTGTGTTCTATGTCCAGTCGAATGTAAATAATGCAATCCGGCTGACGGGTTCGTAGAGCAGAATTACCGCATCTGCTCCGTTGGAATATCCATATCCTGAGCATGAGGCAATATGGTAGAAAGGATTGCCCTGGTGTTCTATGAATACGTTCCAATCCTTGTCTTCTTTTAGAGTGAAGGCGGGAGGAATGGGACTAGTATCTACCCAATTTCCACCTTCAATCACTCCGCCTAATCTATCAAGATATAGACCAAAATAGGTATTATCGTAAGGCTCGTCGCCGTACAGTCCCTCTCGTTTTTCAAAATCTGATTTGTTCTTTTGATAGATTTGAACAGATTCATCGAAATACTTCAGTGCTTCTTGATAAAACTCTTCTTTACGCTTTTCCAGAATGTCTTTGTTTTCAAAAGCATTGGGATCGAAATCGGCGCAAAGTATTTGTTTTAAGTTCTCTCTGTATTGAGGACTGCGGGTGAAATAGCCTTCTTCTCCCAAAAATTCATATTTGTTATCGTCTGTCAAACGGAAAGCCAACCAGTTTTCACCAATAAATTCATTGTGGTAAGCAGGTGTGCAGCCACCTATATTGTATCCATAAGGTTCGATTGGGTTGATAAGATGGACGATAGTGCCACTCCATTCTGTTTTAAATTCTCCTAAATCTATACTCATCATGGGCAAGAAATGATTTTTTAGCCATGACTGTTTTTCACTGAATACAGTTTCCGGTTCTGCAAAAGCAATGAGATTTTCATTGAGTTCGTTAACTTTTTCCTTGAACGGGAGATTTGTAAGTTTGTTCATGGTTTGCTCGTGCTGGGTTGGTCATTATAGTGGATTAAATTTAAATCAGGACAAGGCGACGAAGCCGCAGACAGTACA
>ERZ772962.1228-NODE-1228-length-14040-cov-5.869003_pt1 | contig 14040 bp, 7 predicted proteins | sample MGYA00580676_ERZ772962 | MGnify/ENA primary metagenome ERZ772962 (study PRJEB29015, sample SAMEA2738049) | human oral metagenome | biome: human oral; feature: human-associated habitat; material: saliva | place: China | collected 2230 ...
TTAAAGGTACTTGGACAGATCTAGCATTCGGTGGCCGCTATGGCTTCAATGCAAATAACAGCATCTTCGCTGATATTAGCACAGGTCTATCTGGCGACTATAAAGCTGGCTGGTCTGTAAATGCAGGATTTACACATAAATTCTAATATAATAGTTACTATATAAATGTATATGGTAGTAAATACTATACAGTATATGGTCATAAGTACTATATAAATATATATTACCCATAGAATAAAAGAGCCCCATGCATTAGATTTAACAATCTAATACATGGGGTCTTTATAATATATTTCGTATATTTCTATAAATAGATTCTTATTGATTCGTCTATATGTTCGCCATATAATTGATGTAGGATAGTCAATCGAGGTTGGGCCTCTCTTCGTTAGTGAAGGGAGGGGTGTCTATGAGTGATTATGAGTTAATCATGATAATCCTAGAGGTAATGACCGTAATCATTGCTTTTGGTGCACTCGTGGCGCTTATTTGTCTTGGAAAAGACAAATAGCCCTTCGTTACCAATAACTGGATAACTGAAAGGCCATTTCATCATGTTTTTAATCCTTTTGAGATGAGCCCGACGGTTCTACTCGCTTGGCTATCTGTTTATATTATATGGTTAATCTTATATATCGTCAAATACGGATAAACAATAGTATATAGTTATTATTTACTTAGAGGCAGCGAATTAATCGTTGTCTCTTTTTGTATGTTTCTATCTAATATATACTAAAATTTTAAATAATTTTAAAATAAATACGTATAATTTATTTACAATTCACTAAAAATAGTGTAATATTTTAAACATATTTTAAAAGTGTTAAATGTGAGTTCTTAATAAAGTGAGTATATATCTATCTTTTCATATAAATAAAGACTAATAAATCAATTCTCAGATATATATTCAACTATGAAGGAGCTTTCACAATTGTGATTGTATTATAAGTGAAGTATTGGTTGAGGTGTAAGAGGATGAGAGCAAGAAATAAATTTTTATTATCTGCTGTTATGATGACTTTATTGTCATCTACAATGGCTATGCCTAGCACATGGGCTGCAGCAGGTCTTAATTCTGATGGACGTATTTTTGCAACTACTGCAGATAGCAAATTTGAAAGTACAGGTAATACGACTGCGAATGGTGTAGTCGCATCTGATGGTGGTCAAGTTACAATTGGCTCTTTGGATACTCCTGATGCATCTCAATTGCCTAAACGCTATCGTCAACCAGCTTTCATTACAGGTATGCTAAATAACAGTTCCATTCAAGTGGATGGCGGAGTTATGGACGTGACTACTGCACCATGGAAGTCTCCATATCCAGTAGCATTTGCATATAATAGTAAAATTAATCTCGGCATTGATGATGCGGGTACTGTAAAACACAAAGTGTTTAATATGCAAGGTGATGTGCTGGTATCTGATAAAATGATGCCTCCTCATCAAGAACAGCAACCATCTGTGATTAATATCGGTCTCGGTCGTGCACATAACAGTCCTAACCAGTTCTCCGGTAAGGCTGTGAACACCTTAGAGGATAAAGGTGGCGAAATCAACATGACCTTTGATGGTGGCATGTGGAGTCATGATAGCATGGGCGGATTGGAATCTTTCAAAATTGATGGTAAAACAGAACGTAGTAGTATTAACAAGCTCACAGGTACTCGTACGCGCGAAGGTTTCAGCCGTATTTCCCAAGATTCTCGCAGCGACATTCATGTAAATAAATTGGACGGTCATATTAATGTTATTTATGACATGACTAGTGGTACTGGCTTAAATTATGCTAAACCAGGTTCTAAGAAAAACGGTCTTGATCCAGCTGATATCGAGGGCGGTAACTTCATCGTGAAATCCGCTACAGCTGGCTCTGGCGTGCATGGCTATGTAACAGGCGATCATCTTGATACTTCTTCTGAAAGCAATGCAAACAAGATTTTAGATAACTTGGCCCACAAGTTCTATTATGAAAACTATGTAAACGGTGAAAGAAACCTTTCTGGTACAGTATCTATTGCTTCTAAAGGTATCGTGTCTAGTTACAAAAAAGCGTTGACTACAGACCAAAAAGAAGGGGATATTACATGGAAAGATGGTAATGGCCAAGGCTCCTATGTGGTGCCAGAACCAAAACCTACACCGACTCCAGATCCAAAACCAGTTACGCCTGTAACTCCAGATCCAAAACCAGTTACGCCTGTAACTCCAGACCCTAAACCAGTTACACCTGTAACTCCAGACCCTAAACCAGTTACACCTGTAACTCCAGATCCTAAGCCAGTTACACCAGTAAATCCTAATCCTGTTATTCGTGGTGCCTATGATACACCTCATATGCGTGGTATTCGTTCCGCTGTAGTTGGAAATATCAACGCTTGGCGTACATTAGCTGACGATATGTATCGTCCTCGTGTATTGCAACAAGGTGAACCAACTGGTATTTGGGCTCGCATCGGTGGCGGTAAATACAGTTACTCTGGCAGCGGTATCGACACAGCTACAGATTATACACGCATCCAAGGCGGTTATGATGCTAAAATCAGCCGTGGTTGGACTGTAGGTGGTCAAGTATCCTATCTTCGTGGTTCTGAAGACTATGTATTCGATGGTTCCGGCAAGGTTAAGTCCTTCTCTGTAGGTGCGTATGGTTTGAAAGACCTTGGCAAAGATCAATATGTACATGTAGAAACTCAAGTTGGTCGCGTATCTAATGACTTTACAGCTCGTAATGAAATTGGCGAAGCTATGTCTGGCGATACAAAATCCAATGCGTACAGCATCGGTGTTCGCTATGGCAAAACATTGAAATACGATAACGGTTTCTATGTAGAACCACAAGCACAATTGAACTTTACACACTTCGGTGGCCGTAACTTCAATGTAGGTAATGTATCTGTTAACCAATCTAGTGTAAACAGCACTTCTGGTAAAATTGGCCTTGAATTGGGTAAACAATTTGGCAATGGTAACCTTTATACACGTTTTGCAGCAGGTCATGCTTTCACAGGCAATGTAAAAACTGCATTTGCTAGTGGCAGTGTTGCGAAATTAACAGAGCAAGACCTTAAAGGTACTTGGACTGAACTTGCTTTCGGCGGCCGTTATGGTTTCAATAGCAACAATAGTGTATTCGCTGATGTTGCTACTGGTTTGTCTGGTGACCTCCAAGCAGACTGGGGTGTAAACGCAGGATTTACGCATAAGTTCTAAGTGTAGATTTATTAAATAATCTTTTTGTACAATAGCTAACATATATAGCCTCCTAATAATAGAGTCATGACTTTATTATTAGGAGGCTTTTATTGTATGGAGCATAGAACTAACTATATAGCCACCTATGCATTTTTCTTATAACCTTAAGAAAAACTATATAGACGAAATACGATATATTGTGTATACTAATGAAATTAGTAAGCATACTAGGATCATGATTGATTGATTGATGCTTACTGTATTAATATATTTACCATGCTTAGTATGGGGATCTCTATGGGGATAACAGTTCCTAAAGAGATAATATCTAGTACATGATAAATGAAGTAGCTCTGGGGAGGGCACTTCGAGAGAGGAGACTTATGAAACTAATTAAATTATTACCAGTTATGGCAATTGCTTCTGTATGTGTTGCTGGCCAAGTACATGCGGCACAAGATCCTTTGATGATGCCTGAACAACCTGCGGCTCCTTTGACTGCAGAACAACAAGAAATCTCTCTTGCTGTTCCTAGTGAAGAGGTAAAAGCTGTAGTATCTGAATTTGCAGCATTCCAACTTGGTCAACCAAATACTGGCCGTGTGTCTGGTCAAGAACGTCTTGCTAACAATGCGTTGTACTACATGAACGTTCGTCGTAGCTGGTACATCACAAGCCATCGCTATAAAAAAGATAGCTATGCTCGCGTAGCATTAGATCGCTTGTACTTAGATTACAAAGAATTCTTCACGAATAACACTACAGTATCTGAAATGAACCAAGCTGAATATGAACGCCAAATCTTAGCTATTCTTGAAAAGAATACTGAAAATATGAATAATGATGAATTGCGTTTCTACATGAACGAAATGGTAATCTACAGCTTGAAAGAAGCTATGCGTGATGGTAATAACCGCGTTAAACGCATCCGCTAATCGGTATATATAACTATATATCTATGAAAGAGGTAACGGCATAGGCCGTTGCCTCTTTTGTTTTCAAAACAAATGCCCTCGTAGGAACAAATTCTACGGGGGTTTGTTTATTAATTAATTATATTATCTGATCTATTCTTTATGAATTATTATTTATATTATTTACATATTTTTTCGATAGCAGTATAATCTACTTGTAGAATTATGAGGAAAGTATGAAGGAGAAATGTTTTGTAGTGTAACAAGGGAGGCGTATGATTATGAATCACGCAAAGAAACTACAATTATTAGCAGTACTCGGAGTTTTGACTATATCTTCGGCAAGCTTGGTTCAAGCTGCAGATATTCCTGTTGTTTCCACTGGGGGTGCCACTTATAACATTGGTTTACAAGGTTGGTCATCTTTCACTAACTCAGATAATGTACATCTTGGTGGTCAAACTGGGGCAACTAATAGCGATCCCTATGCCCATGCAGGGGATCCAAATGCAAAGGGTAATAATATTGCCATCGGTCGTCTTGCCTTGAATGGTTCTCAAGGTGGTGGCAATGTAGCATTAGGTGCTAAGAGCTTTGTAGGTGGTAAAGGTGACTATAACTTTTTAGGTAACTTTGCAGCAGGCTTTAAATCAACTATTTCGGATACAATTGCGGTAGGTTATTTTGCAGGAGCTGGCTCTGAAGGTAATAAAAACGTATGGCTCGGCGCTTCTCAAGCTGGCGGTAGTAAGGGGAATAACACTGTATTAATCGGTTCTAACTCTACAGTAAATGGTAATTTTAACTATGGCATGGGTCATGGTGTTATCTTTAAAGGCGATAAGAACTCCGCTATTGGCGCATATAACAAAATTGAAGGTAACCAATCTGGCGCCTTTGGTGTAGGTACGTATAATGTGGATACTGTTAAGGGTGATAATTCCTACAGTGTTGGTAACAAGAACCAAGTGAGTGCTAATAATACATTCGTAGTTGGTAATAATGTGAAAACATCTTTAGACAATGCAGTTGTATTAGGTAATAATTCTACTGCTGAAAGTAGTGATGTAGTGAGCACTCCTAGTTATACTTACAATAATGGTGTTACTGAAAGCTTCGCTGGTACTGCTCCTGTGTCTACTGTATCTGTTGGTGCGGCAGGTCAAGAACGCACTATCACTCATGTTGCAGCAGGTCGTATTACAGCGGATTCTACAGATGTGGTTAACGGCTCCCAATTATATGGTACAAACCAACAAATTGATGTATTGCATCGAGATGTACGCCACGTGGAAAAAGAATCCAACCGCGGTGATGCTCGCGCCGCAGCACTAGCTGCATTGCATCCACTACAATTTGATCCTGACCACAAGGTTCAAGTTATGGGTGGCTATGGTCACTATAAGGGTGAAAATGCATTGGCTCTTGGCGTAGGTTACTATCCGAAAGAAAACCTACTCCTTACAGCAGGTACAACTGTAAGTGGCGATTTGATGACTAATGTAGGCGTATCCTATAAATTCGGTGAAAATAAAACATTGCCTAAGATTTCCCCTGCATCCTATAACGCATTAGAACAACGGGTAGATACACTAGAAGCACAAAACAAAAAACTACAAGAAACAGTAGATATGCTTGTGCAAAAACTTAATGAAAAATAGGGTTTAAAAGATATGAAAGAGGTAATAACATGGTTATTACCTCTTTTTATATACATATAATGGTTATTACCTCTTTTTTATATACATATAATAGTAAACTAATACGTTTCTAGTGACTACCTATCTTGACATACATAAACATTATTCGATACACTAGTATATATTTCATTTGTTGTTCATGAATTTTAAATGTAGAGAGTAATGAAACGTATTGTGTGTATCGCCTTGAGCGCCCTATTGTGTTGTGTGGGTACAGCTGAGGCAGAAAAACAACAATTACATAATGATAAGGGCGTAGTATCTGCAAAAACTGATGCTCAAACAGAACGCATGAAGGCCGCATCAGAGGGCTTTCACATTACGCCTGCCGTCACACCAGACCATGTGATTGGCCAAGGTGGGCCGCTCATCATGGATCGGCAAGATACTAAGACCGTGCAGTATAGCAATGTGGATGCAGTGAACCGCGCCATTAATGCGGTGGCTATGTCCAATGTATCTAATGCTATGTATGGTGCGAAAGGTAAGCCGTGGATGCGACGCACTACACTGAGTTTTCAGTTCCAAGAAGGGTGGAAGCCGTTGTATTCTGCGGAGACTATTCAGCCTCTAGGTCATTACGATAATACCTCTCGTGATGTGTGGTTTACGCAGCAGCGCATTTCTCGCGCCTCTGATACGGGTACTACCCTTAACGTAGGCATTGGGTACCGTCGTATTTCCAAGGACGACCGTCGTCTCTATGGAGCTCATCTATTCTATGACCATCGCTTCTTAAATCGTCACGATCGACTCAGTGCTGGTCTTGAATATATGTCTGGTGAAAGCGAGTTTCGTTTTAACTGGTATGGTTCTGCTTCTGATGAGCGTGTTTTGGATGCGAACCTGCATACCTTAGAGCGAGTATCTAATGGTTATACCTTAGAATATGGTAAAACCTTTAAAAATGCGCGCTGGGCTAGAGTCTATGTTGAAGGCTATCACTGGAACCAGGATCGACAAGCTGATAAGAATGGTTTGCGCATAGGCTCTGAGATGCAACTTACGCCGCGTGTATCTATAGATATGGGGTATAATAAACCGGAACATAGCTCTGGCGGTGCATATGGTAAAATTACGTTCCGTTTAGCGGGAGCTCCGATGGCTTGGTATGGTGGCAAGCATCGTTTAGAACAATCTGCAACGGTTCGGGATAAAATGCTCAACCTCGTAAGACGAACTAATGCGGTTTTTGTTGAATAATAATTTTGATAACTGAATAGACAAATTGAATGGTCATGCCATTTCCTGCATTCATTTTATTTTAATGAAAATTAAATGAAAAATAATCTACTATTGTTCCTATATAAGTGATATACTCTAGGTAAGGGAAACGTTAGTGTTCATATCAATTGTTCTTTAAGATAATGGCTTTTTATAAAAGCCATTATCTTATTATTGATGCCGTGTGATCGCCCGTTCATCTTAGTTACTCTCCAACTATTTAATAATCTTTGTGTTGTGTTTACTTCAAAATCTCTCTCTTTTAATAACAAACCTATATCATACGGCACCGGTAAGAGGTTCGCCTTCCTCTTACCAAAAAAGGGTAGTTAATCCTCCTCGATTAACTATCCTTTTTTATATTCTCTTAATAGATATATAAATTACTGTTTACAAAATTCGTATACGTGCTACAATATTCATATAAAACTCATGAATAAAAAGTGAATTTTAATGCAAAGAGAGAATGATTGGTTTTGTAGTTTGTAAATGGAGGTTCTAAACTATGAACAAACGGAAACGCTTATTAACCTTGTTAATTAACGGTGTGCTGCTATCTAGTTTATGTATGGTAGCTAATGCTGCAGATAATGTAGCTGGGGCAGGTAGTGGCGTAGCTATTGGCACAGGGTCTAATGCTCAAAGAGATGGCGTAGTTGCTATTGGTAAAGGTGCACACACCAATTATGCTGGCGGGTCTGGCTATGCTAAAGTTAATGGTGATGTAGCTATTGGCGAAAATGCAACAACTCATAGTTATTATGATCAATCTGGCTCAGTAGCTATTGGTAAGAATGCGTATGTAGAAAATACGATTGGGCGACAAGAAAAGTTATTTGCGTTTAATCAAACAACTTTTAATACGTTTGGTATGGGAAGTCTTCCACAACAACCAGATAAAGTTGTTACTGGTGTAGCAATAGGTGATAATACGTATGTTCGTACTGGTGGTACCATGATTGGGTCTCATAACTATCGTGGGAAAATCGGTGATATTACTGTCAATACTGACACTTACGCAGAAAAGCGTAAAGCTGGACTAGGCTTATATTCAACAACATTAGGCTCAAACAGCTTTACCAATGGTACTGTTGCAACTACTACAGGTGCTTTAAATGTTATTTCCAGCAATTATGATGGCAATAATATTGCTAATGCAACTAGAAATTTTGGGGCTACTATTAATGGCTCTTTGAACTCCATTGAGTCCGCTACAGCTACTAATAACTATTCTGGATTAAGCAACACTGTTGTTGGTACTGCTAATAGAACCAATAATTCTAATGGTTCTTTGATTTTCGGTGCAGGTAACGAAATTACTAACTCTATTACTAATATAGATGCGGGTGCAATAACACCAGGTCTTTTTGGAGGTCCATCCTCTGTAACTAAATTATCAGAAGATGTGCGTAATTTAGTAAAAGATAATAAATCTGGTGGATCTACATTAGCTATTGGTGGCGGTAATAAAGCCGATTATACACAATTGACATCAATGACAGGTGTTAATAATACTGTTACAGGGACTGCTGGTAATGTTGCAAAATTGAATTACGTAACTGGGTACAATAATACAATTACTAATGCATCTAATAATATTGTAATGGGTAACGATCATACCATTACTGCTGATAATACAATTGCTATAGGCGGACTTTCTTCTGGCGAAACACGCTCTGTTGCCAATACAACAACTATTGGTTATGATGCAAAAGCTTCTGTTGAAGGCGGTGTAGCTCTTGGTTATAAATCTAATGCGACAGTAGATAAAGGTGCAGCTGGTTATGATATTAGTACCAAAGCAGCATCTACTGATACAAGCTCCACATGGAAAGCCACAGCATCTGCTGTATCCGTTGGCGACGTGGCTAATGACGTAACACGTCAAATTACATCTGTTGCAGCTGGTACAAATGATACTGATGCGGTTAATGTAGCACAACTTAAAAAGGTAGAAACTAAAATCTCTACTGTTGAGGCAGATGCTAAAAAACATACTACTGTAGTAGCTGGTGCTAATACGACTGTAACACCTGGTACAAATGCTAATGGTGGTGCTGAATATAAAGTAGCTGTTAATAAAGACTTAGTAGAAATGAGCTCTGCTAACTTCGGCAAAGCAACTGATAATGTGCGTTCTCGTATCGATAAAGACCGTGCTAGCTTCTTCAACGGTAGCGAAAATATCGGCATTTCACCTACTGGTGTTCAAATTGAAAACACAGATACTTTAGAACAAGCAAAATTTGATAAATACGGTATGTATGCTAGTGAAGGGAACACAACTGTTTACTACACTACAAACGGTATTAGTGCAGGCGATCAAAAAATCAATAATGTGAAAGCTGGCGTAGCAGATACTGATGCGGTTAACGTATCTCAACTTAAACGTTTACAAGATCAAATCGCAGCATCTTCTAGTGTTACAACTGTAACAGCTGGTGACCACATTAAGGTAACACCAACTGTAAATGGTAATACTCACGATTACAAAGTATCTCTTGCTGATGATATTGCTGATCAAATTACAAATAACACAACAAATATCAACAAAAATACAAATGATATCAAAAATATCAAAGGTGATTTATCTAAGATTGATAAACGTGTTGATAAATCTGTAGCAGGTGCAGCAGCGTTGGCAGCATTGCATCCACTTGATTTCGATCCAGATGCTAAATGGGACTTTGCAGCAGGCTATGGTCATTATCGCAGCGGTAATGCTGCCGCATTAGGCGCTTTCTATCGTCCTAATGAAGACGTACAACTTAGTGTAGGTTCTACTGTAGGCAGTGATGAAACAGTATTCAATGCTGGTTTATCTGTAAAAGTAGGCGCTCATAGCGGTGTATCTCGTTCTCGTGTAGCAATTGGTAAAGAAGTATTAGCTCTTAAGAAAACAGTAGCTGAACAAAATGCTCAAATTCAAAAATTGACTACATTGTTGAATGGTGTTGCTGGTACTAAGATGAAAGCCGATCACACAACATTGTTCCCAGATATCCCTACAAACCATTGGGCATATGAAGCTGTAAGCGATTTATCTCGCCGTGGTTTAGTAGAAGGCTATCCAGATGGCACATTCGGTGGCGACCGTATGTTAACACGTTATGAATTTGCTCAAATCGTATACCGTGCTATTCAAGACGGCGTAACAGTTAGTGATCGCCTTGTAACAGAATTCAGCCCTGAAATGGCTTTGTTCCGTGTTGACACTGTAGCTAAAAATGCTAAAGGTGAACCAACAATCGAACGCGTTCGTGTTAATAAAAAATAAGGATACTATTAGTTTATAGTGTTCACACAACTTAATAAGTAGCTACTATGCCATACCTCAACTCCACCCCGAGGTCGCATAGTAGTGAATATAAAAAGGAGTAACTGATTATATCAGTTACTCCTTTTTGTTATATTAGGCTCACTATTCTTTTTATTTGGCAAAATAACCTAGCGATTGGATGTGCGCGATGGACTCGTCTAAATATTGTTCAGAGGACACAATGTGTTTAGTACCGTCATCTTTTGTTCTTTCAATGGTCAAGTTTTCATTCATGGTATCAATTAATTCTTTTCGAGATATTGGTTTTGCCATCAATTTCATGATGTAGGATAAGCCTTCATTTACTGAAAAGTCTATTTGGTTATACATATTGCCGAGGCACATGTATTGATAACCACCTTTTTCAACAAGTGTGGATACATAGTTGATAAAGTGTTCTGGAATATAGGTTTTGTTTTCCTCAAATGGTAATTGGTCATATTTTTTAGTATATGTGTTGATATGACCGACGATAGCAAGATGGAATAAACGTCTATACATAGCATCAGTATCGATTTCAGAATCAGGATGATGTTCTTCAATATGTTTCATAATATCCGCTACATTGAATGGTCGTTTTGTATCCATTAATTCTTGAATGCTAATGTGCATAACATTGGTCCACTCTGGAGGAACACCAGGCTCTTCATCTAATGCATTGTTGAAGTATAGTGTATCTAGTACTTTCTTCTCAACCCTTTCGTCATGGGAAATTTTATCTTCGTTGCTACACTTTGTTAATAGGGCCATGCGGAACTGAGTATCATACACATAATCGTAGTACTGCTCCTTATCAATGTAGCTATCTCTAGCTAATGTTCTAATATTATTTTCGACATTACTATCAAGCCATGTAATGAAGGAACGATTCAATGTTTCGTCACCGATGTAAGCGCAACCTTGCTCTTGCGCACGTTCAATAAATTCTGATACATATACAGGATCATTAATAGCTTCTAAGTATTCGTGCCCAACGTAGTAATCGTTAGATTGGAGTACACGATTTATGTTTTTGATCTTATAATCAGAAATTTGTTGGGAACGTTCATCTAACTTCATTGTTTCTGCAATGAGTTTTAATACATTCTTTGTGTAGACCGTACGCTCTTGTAATGAGTCGTTAGGTGCATGTTTTTCAGAATATAACATAATATCCCGCAATTGCTCTAACCGTTTCCAACCTGGATACGTATTATATGAAACATAGGCAATACCACGATCAGATAAGTTGCGGCTGCAAATATTAAGGATTTTATCTTTTACCACATCAGGCACCCAAGACCAAATACCATGGACGATAATGTAATCGTAGGTACCAAATGAATCATCAATATCCATAATATCTTTTTCTAATAATGTAATATTTTTTAGCCCCATGGATTCAATTAATTCATTCCCATGCTTTACCTGAGTAGGGGATAGGTCGATACCTGTAAAGGTAGTCGTTGGATTATATAGGGCTTGGGGAATGATATTACCACCGCAGGAAGAACCTAGTTCTAATACGCGAGCCTCTTCTACAGGTACTGGGTCTAAGCCATAAATAAGAGCTTTTGCCATTAAAGATGTAATACATGTATTGTAAAATGGTTTTGATACGTATAGAAAATCGTCGTAAGATTCCTTTAGGTCGTTAATTTTAGATTGATCTACACTAGTAATGTGTTGTTTACTCATTAGAATATATCCCCTCTATAACTAATACTCGTAAAATGGTTCTCATAATGATTTAGTATATCATAATTTTTATCAAAATCGGTCAAAAAATTCATAGTTATTTCATTTATAAGTTCGTATATGAAAAAAATGTGAATGTACCTTTAAAAGGTTGTTGGATTATTATAATTATATTTTTCTATGATCCATATTTTATAGATAATATATAAATAGATGCCAAAATCGAGAAAAATCAATGAGATTAAATCAATTAATCGTTTATTTATAACTTACATTAATATTATTATCGAAAAAACTAGTACTGCATAGAGAAAAATAGATTATATTTTATAAAATACGTATAAAACGCCGAAAAAATGAGTAAAAAAACACTCATATATTAAATTTTGTTTAACAAAATAAAGGTTCTGATAACAAATCTTGATGTTTATGATAAAAACATGAAGAAAAGTATTTACAACATTTTCGATATATGATATTCTGTTCATGACACAAAATGAAAAGAATATGAAAGACACTCAGAAAGCCATTAAGTATGGGATGTTTGGCCTTTCAGTCTTTTGTATTTATTGATTATTAATTATAAGGATTGTAATTGTGTCTAGTTAAGAAAGGGGTTCATAGTAATATGAATAAAATCTTTAAAGTTGTTTGGAGCAAAACTAAAGAGTGCTACGTAGTAGTTTCCGAAGTTGCAAAAAACAATGGTGGTAAGAAAAAAGCTCTTGCTAGCGTATTAGCTGGTTTGGCTATGGTAGCTGCTACAGCAGGTACACCTGTACAAGCAGGTGGTAATTATGGTGGTAGTGCTGTTAATATCACTCCTGATGCTTATAATGGTTCAAATACTACTGGAAGAAACTCTATAGTAGTTGGTTATCAAAATACAACAAATAGTCAGGATGGTACTATTGCAATTGGTGCGGCAAATACGGCTACAGAAAATTCTGCAATGGCTCTAGGTAATGGTAATACAGCTTCTGGCGGTGCAGCAGTTGCTATGGGTGCTTATAACCAAGCAAAAGGACGTGCTTCTGTCGCTATTGGTAACGTATCTATGGCATCTGCTGAAGATTCTATTGCAATTGGTAATCGTGCGAACTCTAATCCAGCTAACCAAGATAGAGGTAGCGGTCAATACTCTATTGCTGTAGGCCGTGAAAGCTGGGCAAAAGGTTCTGATAACATCAGTATCGGTCATAAGGCTGAAACAGATTCTTCTGGCGATAGCATTGCTATGGGTCGTGAATCTAAAGCAAACCAAGCTAATGCAATCGCTGTTGGTCCACAAGCTGATGCCAACGGTTGGGGTGGTATTGCCATGGGTCGTGAAGCAGCTGTAAGTGCTAATTTCGGGACTGCTATTGGCTATAAATCTAATGCAAAAGGTAGTGCTTCTATCGCTATTGGTAAACAAAATAATTCCAATCTTGGTGATACTATTACAATGGGTAATAGTAATACTGCTAATACAATGGGCGGTATCGCAATTGGTAAAAATAATATCGCTGACTCCTCTATTGGGGATCCTACTACTGCAACTAAAGAAAACTCTCAAATCGCTATCGGTTTAGACAACAAAGCAACAAGTCAAGATACTGTAGCTATCGGTCGTGAAGCTGAATCTACAAAAACTGGTGCTGTTTCTTTAGGTGCACGTACAAAAGCGAAAGGTGACTATGCAGTAGCTCTTGGCTCTGCCTCTCAAGGTAAAACTGTAGAAGCTGCAGATTATGCGGTAGCTGTTGGTGCAATGTCAAAAGCTAATGGAGACCGTTCTGTTGCTATTGGTGGTGGCGCAGAAACAACTGCAGGTGCATCTCGTTCTGTAGCTCAGGGTTATAAATCTTCTGCATCTGTTGCCGATGGCGTAGCTCTTGGTTCTAACTCTAAAGCAACTGTAGATGCAGGTGTTAAAGGCTTCAACCCAGCTGAAACTCGTACAAATAAATATTCTGGTTTAGCTGGTACTGCACAAACATCCACATTGGCAGCTGTTTCCGTAGGTGAC
>ERZ772962.1230-NODE-1230-length-14020-cov-10.264447_pt1 | contig 14020 bp, 16 predicted proteins | sample MGYA00580676_ERZ772962 | MGnify/ENA primary metagenome ERZ772962 (study PRJEB29015, sample SAMEA2738049) | human oral metagenome | biome: human oral; feature: human-associated habitat; material: saliva | place: China | collected 2230 ...
ATCAGCTATATTTCAACATTTTTGTTTATTTTCAATATGAAAAGTTCTTACAAATCCATGTAGGGGGCATCTAAACAACAGGAAAAAGCCTTGATTTATAAGGCTTTTTTGCTTGTCATTTTGTTTTTTATACCAAATTTTGTACCAAAAAGTTTATATTCACAAAATAAACGAGTCTCATCCAAAGACTCGTTATTTATCTCACACTCGTTTTCGTCGAAAAAACCACCTCGAAGGTGGTTCCTTTCTATCAATCGTCCATCACTCCGCCTGTGAGTTGGTACATGAGATAAATGTGCTCCAGGACTTTGACTTTATCCATATGTTCCACATCTTTAAAGCCTCCTAATGCTAGTAAAGGAACAAAACCGAAACATTGGTTATATGACAAGGGACCATGTTTTAACACAGCCTGTCTATATAAATCCAGTTCAAAGTTATCAGTCACATATGAGTTATCTAAATACTGAAGAAAATATTTCAAGCTCTTGATAATAATGTCGCAGTTTTGAAGATTGTATTTTACAATACCAACAAATTCATTCTCTTCCCAAGTAATAATATCTCCAAAGGCTGTTACGAACATCGGAAAAAGAAGTAAGGAACTATTCATAATAATAGCCGTAGCAAATCTTTGCATTTTTGTCTTATCTTTTTTAAGATAGTACTATTAAAAAAAGAAAAGGTGAAAATCATGGAAACATATACACTTGCAAATGGGGTTGCTATTCCTAAAATTGGTTTTGGAACTTGGCAAATTGCTGAAGGCGAAGAAGCCTATAACAGCGTTAGCTTCGCACTTAAGGCGGGTTACACACATATTGATACCGCACAAATTTACGGTAACGAGGTTTCTGTAGGTAAGGCGATTGCTGATAGTGATTTGGCACGTGAGGATATTTTCCTAACTACCAAACTTTGGAATGATAAGCACGATTACGAGTTGGCTAAGACTTCTATCGATGAGTCTCTCGAAAGACTTGGTGTGGATTATTTGGATCTTTTGCTTATCCATTGGCCTAATCCAAAGGCGCTTCGTGAGAATGATGCTTGGAAGGCTGGCAATGCGGGTGCATGGAAGGCTATGGAAGAAGCCTACAAAGAAGGTAAGGTGCGTGCTATCGGTGTGTCTAACTTTATGCAACATCACCTAGAAGCTCTTATTGAAACAGCTGAAATTGTTCCACATGTCAATCAAATCCTCTTGGCTCCAGGTTGTGACCAAGAAGACTTAGTTGCCTATTGCCAAGAGCGCGATATCCTTCTTGAAGCCTATAGTCCACTAGGTACAGGTAGCATTTTTGGAAATGAAGATGTTGAAGCAGTGGCTGAACGTAACGGTAAATCTGTGGCACAAATTGCTCTGCGTTGGAGCCTCCAAAAAGGTTTCTTGCCACTACCTAAGTCTGTGACACCTAAAAATATAAAAGGTAACTTGGATATCTTCGACTTCGACTTATCAGAGGAAGATATGGCAGTCTTGGATAAGATTCAAGGCACCAAAACTCAGAATGATCCTGACACAGTTAATTTTTAATAGGATTTTAAGCAACTCGTCAGGGTTGCTTTTTAGCGTGTTTCTTTAGATTTGCTATGATGAAACTATCATTTTTTATTTATAGATGGGAGTTACGTAATGGAGTCTCGAAATCTTTTGCCTCAGAATACACGTATGATGGCCAATTTGCTCAGTTTTTCAGGGGGAGCTTTGGATGTCTTTTGTCATATGTATTACCATAGTTTGGTTGCCACTCAGACAGGGAATATTCTCCTGTTAGTTGCTGACTGGCGTAGTAGTAGCATGTACCATAACATGTTACGATGCTTTTCCATCCTTTTCTTTTCCTTAGGTTTTCTTTTTGGCATGTGGTTTAAAGACCAGCGTAAGAATGCCTATTGGCGAGTTTATGGTCTTCTTCCTCTTTGTCTGATGACTGCTATCCTGCCTTTTCTACCTTCAAATGCCTTGATTGAGCTCCCGATTATCGCTTTTTCTGCAGGTATCATGATGAAGACTTTTACTGGCAGTCAGATTGAGAATCATCCCTTCGTGATATTTATGACCTCAGGAAATTATCGAAGAATGTTAACGGCCCTCTATTATGCCATTCAGGGAAGTGGTGATAAGAGAGAATATCGTCGTCAGGCTGTCAATTATAGCTTTATCGTAGGGAGCTTTGTCGTTGGCGCTATCGTCTCAGCTCTTCTGATGCACTTTGTGCACCTTAAGTCAATCTGGGTAATCACACTCAGTCTTATTACCATCATGGTTTACTATTCATCTGAAGTTAAACGGCTAGGACTCAAGGAGACCAATCTTTAAGCACTTTTGTAGCAATTATTTTTGATAACAATTGTCTTGTGTTATAATTTTGATTATATTATTTTCATTTAATCAAAAAAAGGAGACATAAGATGCCTGTAGTAAGCAATGATTTTTCAGATATCGTTTATAATCGTCGTTCCATTCGTAACTTTGATCCATCTGTTAAGATTCCGCGAGAAGAACTGTTGGAAATCCTAGATAAAACTGTCACAGCACCATCATCAGTCAACATGCAACCTTGGCGTTTTGTCGTCGTTGATAGCGAAGAGGGCAAGGAAAAATTGACATCTTTCGTCAGCTACAATGGTGTGCAAAATGAAACATCATCAGCCATGGTCCTTATTTTTGCCGATTTGAAGAGCCAAGAAAGAGCTGAAGATATCTACGGTAAGGCTGTGGCTCAAGGAAAAATGCCTGAAGAAGTCAAAGAAAAACAACTGTCAAGCATTGTGCCAATGTATGAAAATGCTCCTAGAGACGTCATGAATGAAATTGTCCACATCGATGCTAGCCTTGCTGCCATGCAGTTGATGTTGGTTGCTCGTTCTTATGGTTATGATACCAATGCTATCGGTGGTTATAAAAAAGATGGGCTTGCCAAAGCCTTTGGACTTGATGAAGACCGTCATGTACCAGTTTTGCTCATTGCTCTTGGGAAAGCCAATGAAGAAGGCTTTGAGTCTGTTCGTCTGGATGCCTCTGATGTGACGACTTTTGCTTAATAAATAATTGACTGTAAGTCTCGGAAGTGGAGGCTTGCGGTTTTTATTTTTCCTTTTATGCTATCAATAACTCATAATGCACCTTGTCATTAATTTGGCTTTTTGTTAAGATGAAAGAAAAAGTGAGCGTATACAATTGGTAGTATCATTGGAGGATTAAGACATGGCACGTATTTTACAGATTGAAGACAATGAGGATATCCAGAATATTCTTTTTAACTTGTTTTCTGAAGAACATGATATTATCCAAGCCTACTCTGGAACCGAAGGAGAGCTTTTGTTTCAAAGTCAAGAGATTGATTTGGTTCTCCTAGATATCATGTTACCGGGTAAGGGTGGCGAAGAAGTGCTTAAGTTTATCAGGCAAAGAAGCTCTGTTCCTGTTATTATGCTGACAGCCTTGGGTGACAAGCACTTGATTAGCCAGTACTTACTTGATGGTGCAAATGATTATATCGTTAAGCCCTTTGATCTTGAAGAAGTTTATGCGCGTGTCTCGGTTCAACTACGTGAACACAGCAAGGGAAGTAGTAAGCCTGATAACATCTATCAAGTCAAAAATATCACGATAAACCCAGACAGTTTTGAAGTCTCCTGTCAGGGAAAAGTCATTCGTTTGGGTAAGAAAGAGTTTCAAATTTTCCACACACTCCTTCAAAATCCAAAGAAAATTTTTACTAAAGAGGACCTTTATGAGACGGTTTGGGAAGCTCCTTATCTATCAGGTGATAATACATTGAATGCACAGTTGAGTAATCTACGTAAGAAACTAGCCCAAGTGGATGCGGGTACGGAGTATATCGAAACGATTTGGGGCTTAGGTGTGCGACTTAAAGGAGAAGACTGATGGAAGGACTGCTTATTGTATTGATAGGACTTCTTCTGGGAGCGACTACCTGTCTAGTTCGTTACTATTTGGCTGTAAAATCTCTCTCAAAGCAGATTGAAGAAAAGCTAGTTGAAGAAAGCCATCGACGAATTACTCTGAAAAACCAGCCAAAATCATTGGTTACCCTAACGAATCGGATTGAGTCTCTCTTTACCCAAATTGAAAAGACTAAGCTTGTCGCTTTCCAAGAAAAGAAAACCATGGACATGGCTATCAGTAATATTGCCCATGATATACGAACACCACTGACAGTAGCGAGCGGCTATGCTCAGCAAAGTCTTCGAAGTAGTAGGGAAGATGATATGGCTATGGAGAAGATTTCTAAAAATCTACTGACTGTTTCAAAGCGTTTGGAAGCCTTGTTGGAATATCGACGATTAACAGAGGGTGCTATCCAACCACAATTTCAAGACCTGGACTTTTCTCAACTTGTGGTTAAGTCTATCCTGCCTTACTATGACATGTTTCAAGAGACAGGGATTACACTAGATATTCAAGTAACCCCTGATATCCAATGCGAAATGGATGCTGATATTTTTGAACGTCTATTTCAGAATATTATCAGTAACGTTCTAAAACATGGTAAGACTCAAGCTCAACTGATATTGCAGAAAAAAGACGATGGCATTTATTTGTCAGTTAGTAATATGGTACAACAGCCGATACAGCACCTGGACCAACTAACGACCCGCTTTTATTCTGAAAACCTGTCAGATACCGAGGATTCCTCTGGACTTGGACTTTATATCACTGAACACTTAGTCCAAGTCTTAGAGGGTGAGTTGCATCTGGCCTATGAGAATGGATGGTTCTATTTAACTGTGAGATTATAAATTATAAGGTTTTGAATTGTTAAGATGGGGATATAGTCATCCTTATTTCAGAGAATAGAAAGAAAGGTTTATATAAAAAGTATTAAGGATTTAAAATATGTTTAATTGGAGAAGAAAAGCTTTAAAAGTATTTAACAAAGAAAAAAGTGAGAAAGAAACTGAGCATGATTTTGCTGAAGAGCTCATAAATGCATATAATAAAATGAAGATTAAAGAGGAAAAGGATTTATATCATACTAATGAACAATTATTTTTAATTAGAGAAGGTGATAACTGGAATGGACGTAAATGTTCAGAATATAGCTATAAGGATTTTAATGAATATGAAGATTTTAAAAGATATCTTGGAACTAATACTAGATTCCAACTTCTTTATCGTTATAAAGGAAATGAGGACACTAACAATGTTATCTCTGAAGCTGCCTTATTAGTTAGAAGAGATGAAGATAAATACTATGATTTAGAATTTGGTTGGATTACGAGTAAGAATAAAGTATCACAAAAATCTTTTGGAGGAATGACCTTTTTAGTAGCGTCAATAATTTATATATTTCTTAATGATGAGGGGCTTAAGGATACAAACATCAAGATATCTTTGGAAATGCACAGCGAAGCTAGAAGTATTCTAGAACAAAAGAATATCGATGTTTATCATAACATTTTTGACACTAAAAAAGATAACAATAATAAAAAAGATTTGTATCGAGAATGTATCTTTACACCTGAAAATAGAGAAAAGGATATTGCTCGTATTCTCAATGTTTTAAATGAGAAGGAATTAAAAATACTTGAAACCCTTGAAAATTATTTAAACGAGTAGCTTCTTATATCATTTTTTTCTAAACGAGACTTGGTCGATTCAGTTGTTTTCTTTCACTTAAAGTTAAAACTACTAGAGTTTGTATTTGATAATTCTTGACATCATTAATTATCTTCATAGACCAGGTAATAAAGAGAAACAAGAGAAGATTTGTTTAAATAAGGTTAGGTTGTAAATTTAACAGGTATTTTCTGGTATAATAATCTCATAATATTTGTGATTGTGAAGAATGGGAGTATTATGTTTTTCTGGATTAGTTTATCTTTAACATTTTTTGTGGCTTATATTGCTGGTAATCATTCTTCAGTGTATAAATCATTGAATTATTTACTATTAATGCTTTTGATTGTAGATATATTCTTCATTGGGCACTATTTAATAATAAATGTTCCTAGATTCATCAGTTTTGTAATTAAATATTTGCAAAATATGACATCAAGTTTAGATGCGGTGGTTTTAGTAGCACTAATAACTGGAATTATATCCCTTTTGAATTCATTCTATTCTAGATATTCGGACAATCGAAATAAACGTAGAGAATACTTAGCGACTAAAAGAGAAGAACCCTATTCTGAGTTTATTGGTTTAGTTTATAAGATGACTCAGAATGAAGAAAATAGTTTTATTTGTAATAAAGAAATGCTAGATGAAATACGGAGTTTTAATAGCAGACTACCACTATGGGGCTCATCTCAAGTTGTTAAAAAATGGAATAGCTTTAGAGAAAATTCTTTAGATGAGAATATAAAAGATTCTCCGGAAAAACGCTAATCTTGATGGAAGAAGTAATGAATGCAATGCGAAAAGATTTAGGTGTCAAATCAGTTGGTAGAGGAAATCTCCTATCATTTTTCATAAATGATATTGAAAAAATAATAGGGAAACGAAATTAATATTAACTAATTGTTATGAAAGGTTTGCTAGAATAAAAGTTAACTTAATCTAAATCTGTATCATAAAATAAGAAAAGCAGCTAAAACTAATTTGAGCTGGTAGTGACTAGTCTATTTTATGGAGTCAATTGTTTCCAAATTTATGGACTTTAGCCCATTTTTATGGAATTTTCATATTCGTGAATCTTGATATATATAGTTGTATTTGTTGAATATTCATAGCTTTTAATAGTGTAATTCAAAAGTAACTAAACTTTATGATAAAATAAAAAGCTGATAAATCAGCTTTCAGAACATATCCAACCTCTATCAGCAATAGAATAATTGCCATCTTGGAGGTTGGCTACCATATGGTTGAAACTCTTAAAAATGCCGATGTAGTGCTATTTTTAAGAGTTTTTTCTTTCTCTACTAAAAAAAGATTGAAGAAAATTATCCAAAATAGACTTTTCCTTCAATCTGACATCTCTCGTGCACGATGTTATTTTTATTCTCATAAATCTTGTTTTTCAAAGGTAATCAAGCCCAAAGCTGTAAATGCTAGGATAAATCCTAGTGCCACGATTGCAGTATTTTGAATGATAGTTTTATCTGCAATCATGCCGTAATTAAAGTTGAGTGAGAAGTATTTCAAAATTTCTACTTTAGGGAAGATTGCTGCTGGTACGGTTAAAGCTACTAAACCAAGGGTGTAAGTCACAAAGGTTGTCACGATGGAATGTGTGAGGTAGAGGGCAACCGTGGTCAGACTTACCCAAGCTAGATTACACAAGAATTGGAGAAGGAAAGTTAAGGCAAAGTTTCTAACAAAGTGATCAGGTACAGTTCCAAGACCGTGGCAAAGAGTACCTAGAACAAAGGCAAGGCCGTAAGACAGGAGGAGTTGTCCTAAAGTGATAGCTACAATGACGGTTGCCTTGGCGAAGAAGAACCCGCTCCGTGAAATACCAGAGGTGAGATTATTCTTGTACAATTTTTGTGCTAAATCAACACCCAAAATGATAGAGACCACAATTAAAGTGAAGAGGACTGTCATGGAGATACTACTAGAGTAATTAATCAGTGATCCGACACCAGTCCACGAAGAGGCGCTTTTAACGGCTTGTTTTGCCCCAGTTTCTACGCCTACATGCCCTGTGACTCCCAATAGGACACCAGGAATAATGTTTAGGGCTAGGATAATTTCAGAAATCCAAAATCCTTTAGAACGGAAGAGTCGATAGAAATCGGCCTGAATAGTGTGTAACATGGCTCTACCTCCTTTCTGAATCTACTAGTTGTGTGAAGTAGTTTTCTAAGTCTTGACGTTTGTAGTAAATTTCATCGATGTCAACTTCTTGTTTAACCAGCTCTTTGACAATTGCCTTTATAACATGGGATTTGTCAAAAATATGAATTTCATTGTCGCTGTTAACCACTTTGAAGTGTTGATGGAGTTGGTCTTGGAGAATGCGACTAGCCAGGGCTAATTGGTTAGTTTTAAGAACGATATAGTCTTCGCTGAGATGTTCGAATTCGTCCTTAGTGATTTCACGGATGATGTGACCGTGATCAATAATGCCAAAGCGGGTTGAAACTTGATAGAGTTCAGACAAGATATGGCTAGAGATGAGAACTGTCATACCTTGCTCTTCGCTCAATTTTTTAATCATTTGGCGGAATTCTTTGATAGCAACTGGGTCGAGACCATTAATCGGTTCATCTAAAATAAGTAGGTCTGGTTTTGCAATCAGTGCAATAGCGATACCTAGACGTTGCTTCATACCCAGTGAGAAACTACGAAATTTTTTCTTGCCAGTGTGTCCAAGTCCAACTGTATCAAGGATCTCATCAATGACCTTATCAGGATTTGGAACGTGATGAATCTTGCAGTAGTAACGTAGGTTTTGACGTGCATTGAGATGATTCAGGGCAACTGGTGTTTCAATCACAGAACCAACACGTTTCAGTGCGTGAGTCCACTCTGATTTGGAGTTAGAGTGGAAGAGGGAAACACTTCCTTGGCTAGGGCGGATGAGTTTAGTGATGACTTTAATCAGTGTTGTCTTACCTGCCCCGTTTCTTCCGATAAGGCCATAGACCTCACCCTTTTCTAAGGTCAGGTTTACATTGTCGAGTGCTAGGTGTTGGCCGTAACGTTTAGTCAGATGTCTGACCTCAAGTACCTTTTTCATGATAAGCCTCCTTTCGCTTATTTGATACCGCTTTCTTTTCATCTTTATTGTAGTATAAAGTCATTAAATAAACATCAAGAAATTCTCAAATATTTCTTAAATTTTTCAAGAAATCATGAATATGACGGGGATTAAAGTCTGATAGTGTGTGCTTTAACCCACGATTAAGGTAAGGCCTCTCTCTTTGTGTTATAATGAAGAAAAACGTTGAATGTAAAGTTTATTTTGCCTTTTACTAGGAGTCTTTTATGACAAACTATTTGGTCCAGAGGTTCCTCTGGTTTCGTGAGCGAGGCTTCGTCCAAATTACGCAGAAAACCTTGGTTTCGCTCTTTCCCTTCTTTCTGTTTTCAGGAATTATTCGGGTGATTTCACTATCTGTCTTTTCGGAGCTTGGTTATATTAACCAATTGTTTTCAGTTTCTGACTGGTTACCGGCCTTTAAGATAACTGGGCAGGTGCTCATTAATCTTTCCAACTTTCTTGGTGGCTTAGCCGGGCCCTTATCAACCTACTTTGCAGGAAAATACACAGCTGGTCACTATGGTAGAAGTACTGGTACAGCTGGTGTGACATCCCTTTTGGTTAGCTTAATTATAGGATCGCAGGAGCTGTTGCTGTCACCGCTAAACGATGGTGTTTTGACTCGCATCAATTTACCGGCTTCAATCAACATTATGTTGGCTATCTTTGTGGGCTATCTGGTTGGCCAGATTTTTCGCTTTTCAAGAGCTAGTGATGATCAGATTGTGGACAAGGACTATATTTATCAACCAAAGACCGTCCGTCCCATTTTTTTGTCACTCATTTTAGCTATTGGACTTAACATTCTCTTTGTGATTGGAGAGCAAGATAATGTTTTTCTGATGATTAGACAGGTTACCTCTACCTTTACTGTAACTGATAATCACCTGTTCTCAACCTTTATGATGGGACTTTTGAACACTTTTTCTGCTTGGATTGGAAATAGTCAGGCTTTCGCCCTAAATTCAATTGCCGAGGATAGTTTTGCCTTGGAAAATTTGACCTATGCTGTTTCCCATCATACGACGACTGGGCTTCCCCACCTTTACACACTAACAAATCTTTATCATAGTTATGGCTTGGTTGCTGGCATTGGCTCAGGGCTAGCCCTCTTGGTGGCTCTGCTTTTAGCATCAACCAGTTATAAGGATAAGAAGGTGAGTCTTCTAAGTGTCTTTCCTAGTCTCTTTAACAATGGGGCTCCATTTATGGTGGGGATACCAGTCTTGCTTAATTTAGTTTATCTGGTTCCTTTCCTATTGGCACCTATGATCAATATGGCCATTGCTGCGGTGGCCTTGGCTATTCATCTTATGCCAGCTGCGGTTTATCCAGTTCCAGATGGTACACCAAGTCTTCTTTTCGCCTTTATCGGAACTGGGGGTAGTTTACGAGCTCTTGCTGTAAGTCTGCTCTGTTTTGCAGTCGACATTATTATCTTTATTCCATTTGTGCGTCTGTCTAATAAAGTACAACACGGTCTAAAAGAGGAAGGAGAGAGCATTGAAACTAAATAAAAAAACTAAGTTGGTCTTTATCCTTGTTGCTTTCTTTCTCATTGGGCTAGCCGTCCCATCCTATAGTTGGACTAGGAAAAATGTCAAGGAAATAGAGACTTTCTATAATTCAAAATTGTCTCCCATTATCATGATTCCAGGGAGCTCCGCTACGGAAAATAGATTCGATGGCCTAGTACGTAAGCTCAATCAAGACCGTCGTGGTGTCAAGCATAGCCTCCTCAAGGTTAAGGTTTGGAACAATGGGCGTATCACTTTTGAGGGTAAAATCAAGGATAAGGATAACGAGCCAGTCATTGTTATTGGATTTGAGAATAACAAAGATGGCTATAACAATATCAAGAAACAAACCAAGATGATGAATCAGGCATTTGAAGCCTTGCAGAATAAATACAATTTCAATAATTTTAAAGGGTTGGGGCATTCAAATGGTGGCTTGATTTATACGGCTTTTATTGAAAATTATCTTAGCGACTACGATGTCAAGATAAATTCTTTGATGACTATAGGAACGCCCTATAATTTCACTGAAACCAATATTAAAAATAAATCGGTCATGCTAGCAGACTTTATAGCTGCTAAGGAGAATATTCCGACTACCCTACATGTCTATTCGGTAGCGGGAACCATCACCTATGATTCGGACGAATTGGTTCCCGATGCTAGTGTGTCCGCTGGGAAATATATCTATCAGAATCAGGCAAAAAGTTATACTGAAATCACTGTCACAGGTGAAGATGCCCAACACTCGGATTTACCAACCAATGATGAAGTAGTGGAACTAATCAAACAACATATCGAAGGACAAGGTGTTCGTAAGAAGCAAAAGACCAATCTAGAACCTCAATAGGCTAGAATAGTACGATAGTTACTTATCATTAAATACAAACGGATAGAGTCTGCGACGGCTCTATTTTTTTAGTTGTAAGACTAACTCTATAAGTTGTTGTAACTCCTTGTTTTACAACGTTGGTTTTGTTATAATTGATTGAAAAGAAAAAGATGAATGAGAGGTTCTGATATGCAAATACCAAGTCGCTTTACCATTGCTGTTCATATTTTGACCCTTATAGCACAAAATAAGGGAAATGAAACTAAGCTAACCAGTGATTTAATGGCAGGTAGTGTGGGGGTTAATCCAGTTATTATCCGCAAAACCTTGTCGCAACTGAAGAAAGCAGACTTGATTTCAGTTCAAAGGGGAAGTGGAGGAGCCACATTATCCAAGGTACCAGAGGAGATTAACCTTTTGCAGGTTTTTCGTGCGGTGGATAGCATCGGTCCAAGTGGCAAACTCTTTAGTTTTCATGACAATCCTAATCCAGCGTGTCCAGTAGGACGTAATATCCATGGGATTTTGGATCAGAGCCTAGAAGACGTTCAAATGGCAATGGAAAAAGAACTCGAAAAGAAAACTTTGGCTGGTATTTTAAAGGGTGCTAAGGCCAACTGGAAAGAAGCTGGAGCTTGATTTTTAGATTTTAAACTATAAGAAATCGAAAGTTTTTCGGTTTCTTTTTTAATTTCCGAGTTGTAACGATTGACGTGACAATAGAAAGAGTTATAATGTAATTCATATAATTACAACATAGGAGAAAAACATATGACATACGACTACAATAGTAAGATTTACCTCGCGGAGACGGTACTTAATGTAAAGGACTTGGCACGTCAGGCGGCCTTTTATACACAGGTTATAGGACTTGAAATCCTATCTCAAACTGCAACAGAAGTTGTTTTGGGTGTTGGAAACAAGTCGCTAGTTCACTTGATTGAAACCAATCGTGAGGAAGCGGTCAAGTCCAGTTATGGTCTCTACCATATGGCAATTTTGTTGCCGTCTCGCGAGGATTTGGCAAATGTTTTCAAACATATTGCTGAGCTAGATTATCCATTTGTCGGTGCAGCTGACCACGGTTATAGTGAAGCCCTTTATTTGGAAGACCTTGAAGGCAATGGTATTGAGCTCTATAGAGACAAGCCTGTTGCTGAATGGGATATTCGTGAGGATGGACGCATCGTTGGTGTCACAGAAGAACTATCAGCTCAAGATATTTACGAGATAGGACGCAAGGTTGAGCCTTTTGTGATAGCTAAGGATACTCGCATGGGGCATATTCATTTATCGGTCAAAGATAGTCGGCTAGCAACGGCTTTCTATCAGGATGTTTTGGAGCTGGCAGATAAGTTTACCATTTCAAGTGCTAGTTGGATTGCTTCAGGTGATTACCATCACCACTTAGCTGTCAATGAATGGGGTGGCAAAAACTTAGCCAAACGTGAAAAAGGGATGATTGGTCTTGCCTACTACGTTCTTGAAGTAGAAGACAAAGAAGATTTGATTACCATAGCAGAACGTGCTAAGAATCGTGGAGCAGAGGTCAAATGGTTATCTTCTAATGCGTTAATCTTCGAGGATAATGATGGTATTTTGACACGAGTGAGAAAAAATATTAATAATTAGTGATTTTCAAGTCGTAACTATTGACATTACATTAAGAATCTATATAATAGTTATTGTAATTAAAGTCATTACAAATAAACTTAACAATTTTAACAATTAACATTCATCACAAAGAAAGAGGGAATAACTATGACCTACTTTACAGACTTACAAACAAAACGCCGTTCTATCTACGCATTAGGAAAAGACCTTGAGCTCTCTAACCAAGAATTGATTGAAACCATTCAAGGAGCTGTTCTTAACACACCGACAGCCTTCAACTCACAAACATCACGTGTGGTAATCTTGCTGGATGGAGAGTCAGATGCTTTCTGGAATGAAATCGCTTATTCAGAGCTTGAAAAAGTAACGCCAGCAGAAGCTTTTGAGGCAACAAAAGAACGTTTGGCAGGTTTTGCCCAAGCTAAGGGAACAATCCTCTTCTATGAGGATCAAGATGTAGTAAAAGGACTTCAAGAGCAATTCCCACTTTACGCTGAAAACTTCCCAATTTGGTCAGAGCAAGGTCATGGAATAGCCCTTTATGCGACATGGTTGGCTTTGGCTGAGAAGAATATCGGTATGAACGTACAACACTACAATCCACTTGTTGATGCACAATTAGCTGAAAAATACGACATTCCAGCTAACTGGAAACTTCGTGCCCAAGCGCCATTTGGTCAAATCGTTGCACCAGCAGGAGATAAAGACATCCAAGCAGAAGGTCGTTTCAAAGTTTTTGGCGACAAATAATCACTTTAATTTAGTCAGTCGGCTTGCAAGTAGGCTACATACTGACTGAACAAAATCATAATGATAAGACAAAAAATTAGCAAGATTGAGAAATCTTGTTATTTTTTTATCTTAAAAATAGTAATACCCAAGGAAAGTTATAGCTTGAATTTTAAAACTTCCCTTAGGTGATAGCAAATGTCAGCGGCCTTCTAAGAAGTTCTATGAGTAAAGTTTGAATCCTCGATTTTAAATTTTTAGGCTCAGTTTAAGACAATTATCCCAATTTCCGAGCATCTGAAACTAATTGGTTTCGGGCGCTTGCGTAACGGCATCTTGCATATCAATTTTTCCAAGTCATTTTTTTGAAGGAGAAGTGCTATAAGATGTAAGAAAAGTTGTGTTATTTATATCATATTTCCAATGATTTTGACAATATCCTTTTTATTTTTGACAAAGATACTTGTCAAAAATAAAAAGAAGCGTTACAATAGTTTTAGACGAAAGAAGGAGAGGTATTCTTATGGGAGCCATATGGATTCTTTTTATTCCTTTTCTAGTTATATTTTATGCAAGCTCAGAAAAGAAGATAAAAAGGTTGAACAAACGCATTAGACGATTAGAAAAACAAGTGAAAGGAAATCAAG
>ERZ772962.1233-NODE-1233-length-13990-cov-7.958881_pt1 | contig 13990 bp, 10 predicted proteins | sample MGYA00580676_ERZ772962 | MGnify/ENA primary metagenome ERZ772962 (study PRJEB29015, sample SAMEA2738049) | human oral metagenome | biome: human oral; feature: human-associated habitat; material: saliva | place: China | collected 2230 ...
GAGGCCATGCCCTCACGGCGTCATCAGCGCAAACACGAATATCCCGATCATCAGGAAGGTGATGGCGATCTTGATCAGCATGCCGATCACCATGCCCAGCCAGGTGGCGATGCCGACGTTGCGGGCACGGATCAGGTCGCGGTCGTACATGTACTGGCCAATGGCGGCGCCCACCAGCGGCATGAACAGCAGCCCCCACAGGCCGGAGAACACGCCGGCAATGGTGCCGATGAACGAGCCGACGATGGCCTCGCGGCTGGCGCCGACCTTTTTCGCACCCAGCATGCCCGCCACGTAGTCGAGGCCGATGGCCAGCAGCGTGAAGGCCAGGCAGATGCCCACGGTGAGGCCGCTGACGGTGGTGAAGTCATCGATCCAGGCGGCCAGGAAGATGCCCAGAAAGACGAACACGACGCCGGGCAGGGCGGGCAGCACGGTGCCGGCCACACCGACGACGATCAGGATGACGGCAAGCGTCCAGAGGGAGATGATGAGCGTGGTGGCCATGGGGCAGGCAAGGGTGGGTGAAAGGGCGTTTCAGGGGAGGAAGGGCTGCCGGGGCAGATCGGGGCCGGGGAGCCCATTTTCCACGCAGGGAGCAGCACTGCAAGCGGGGCAGCCGGCCGCGGCCCCTCAGCTGGCAGCTGGCGTGGTCGTCGCGGCTGTCGTGCGCTGCCGTACCGTCCGCGATCCGAAGTCCTGCTCCCAGCTGCCCGGCTGCAGGTCGGTGGTGACGGACACGCGCCGGTCGAACACGAACAGTTCGCCATCCCAGTGTTTGCCGCCGGTGTGCTCGAAGTAGTCCAGCACGCCGCCGTCGAGCTGCACGACGTTCTCGTAGCCGTGGGCGTCCATCCAGAGGGCGGCCTTTTCGCAGCGGATGCCGCCGGTGCAGTAGGTGACGATGCGCTTGCCGGCCAGCTGCGGGCGATGGGCTTCCAGCGCGGCGGGCAGTTCGGTGAACTTGCTGATGTGCGGGTTGATGGCGTTGTGGAAGTGGCCGACCTGCACCTCGAAGTCGTTGCGGGTATCGATGATGACCACGTCACGGCCATCGTCGTCACGGCCGTCGTCCAGCCAGCGGGCGAGTGTCTCGGGCGAGACGGTGGCGGCGCGTCCATCGGCCGGGCGGATGCCGGGCTGGCGGAAGGTGATGGTCTCTTTCTTGATCTTGACCAGGAAGCGGTTGAAGCCGTGTTCGGCGGAGCGGCTTTCCTTGATGTGCATGGCTTCCAGCCCGGGGATGGCGCGCAGCACGGCCGCAAAGGCGCGGGCGTTGGCTTCCAGGCCGCTGAGCATGACATTCACGCCCTCGGTGGTGAGCAGGATGGTGCCGCGCATGTCGAGGCGGCGGCCTTCGGTCAGCAGGTGGGCGCGCAGCGCGGGCAGGTCGTCGAGGTCGGCGAACTGGTAGCAGGCCAGGTTCAGATAGGTGTCTTTCATGATGGGGACGATTCTACTGGGAGTGGACGAATTCTCGTGCAACGGTCGGTCGGCTTGACGCCCCGGGGACTCCGCTGTGACGGAATGCACGGATCCTTCCCCGGGCACGTACAATCAGTGGATGAGCCAAGCCGAATCCTCCTCGCCTGCCACCGCTGATGTGGCCGTCCCTGATCGAGCCGCCGCCGAAGTAGCGGTACAGGCGGCGGCTGTCGATGCTGCGGCGCAGCAGGTTGCTGCATCCGCCGCGGCTTCGGATGAACAGCCGGCCAGCGGCCCCATCGACCCCGGCTTCGTCCACCTGCGCCTGCGCTCCGAGTATTCGGTGCTCGATTCCATCGTGCGGCTGGACGAGGTGGTGCAGGCCGCGCTCGACGACGGGCAGCCGGCGCTGGCGCTGTCCGATGCCTCCAACCTGTTCGGCTGGGTCAAGTTCTACAAGCAGGCGTCCACGAAGGGCCTGCAACCGATCTGCGCGGCCGATGTCTGGATCACCAACACCGAGAACCGCGACCGCCCGTACCGGCTGCTGCTGATCGCCTCGAACAACGCCGGCTACCGGCGGCTGTGCGAGCTGCTGTCGCAGGGCTGGCTGGAAAACGAATACAAGGGGCGGGCCGAGCTGAAACCCGAGTGGCTCACCGCCGACACCACCGGCGGGCTGATCGCGCTGTCGGGGGCCGGTCCCGGCGAGGTGGGGCAGTTCTTGCTGGCCGGCAACCATGCGCGGGCGGTGGCGGCGGCGCAGCACTGGGCCGCGGCCTTTCCGGATGCCTTCTATCTGGAGGTGCAGCGCGACGGCACGCCCGAGGCCGAAAGCTGCACGCGGGCCATGGCGCGGCTGGCGGTGGAGCTGGACCTGCCGCTGGTGGCCACGCACCCCATCCAGTTCCTGCGCGAGGAGGATTTTCGGGCGCACGAGGCGCGGGTGTGCATTGCCGAAGGCGAGGTGCTGGCCGATCCGAAGCGGGTGCGGCGCTTCCAGCCGACGCAGTATTTCCGCACGCGCGCGGAGATGATGGCGCTGTTCGCCGACCTGCCGGCGGCGCTGGCCAACTCGGTCGAGATCGCGCGACGCTGTGCGGTGACGCTGCGGCTGGGCAACCCGCAGCTGCCCATCTACCCGACGCCGGAAGGGGTGTCGATCGAGGAGTATCTGGTTCACCAGGCCGAGGACGGGCTGGCAAAGCGGCTGGAGAGGCTCTATCCCGATCCGGAGGTGCGGGCGCAGAAGGCGCCCGAGTACGAGGCGCGGCTCAAGCGCGAGTGCGAGACCATCATCAAGATGGGGTTCCCGGGCTACTTCCTCATCGTGGCGGACTTCATCGTCTGGGCCAAGCAGAACGGGGTGCCGGTGGGGCCGGGGCGGGGTTCGGGTGCGGGTTCGCTGGTGGCGTTCTCGCTGGGCATCACCGATCTGGATCCGCTGCCGTATGCGCTGCTGTTCGAGCGCTTCCTGAACCCGGAACGGGTGTCGATGCCCGACTTCGACATCGACTTCTGCCAGGACAACCGGGGCAAGGTGATCGAGTACGTGCGCCGCAAGTACGGCTACGACGCGGTGTCGCAGATCGCCACCTTCGGCACGATGGCCAGCAAGGCGGTGATCCGCGATGCGGGCCGGGTGCTGGACATGCCCTACAACTTCTGCGACCAGCTCTCCAAGCTGATCCCGATCGAGCAGGCCAAGCCGCTGTCGCTGGACAAGGCGCTCAAGGCCGAGCCGCAGCTGGCCGAGCGGCTGGCCAACGAGGAGGAGGTGGCGGAGCTGTTCGCGCTGGCGCGGCCGCTGGAGGACATGACCCGCAACATCGGCATGCACGCCGGGGGCGTGCTGATTGCGCCGGGCAAGCTCACGGACTTCTGTCCGCTCTACCGGGCGCCAGGCACCGATTCGGTGGTCAGCCAGTACGACAAGGACGATGTGGAGGCGGTAGGCCTGGTGAAGTTCGACTTCCTGGGCCTGCGAAACCTCACCATCATCGACCTGGCGGTGCGCTACGTGAACGAGCGGCGCGCGCGCGAGGGGCAGGAGCCGGTGGACCTGGACAACCTGGGCTTCGACGACCAGGCGGCCTACCAGATCCTGCGTGACGGCAACACGGTCGCCATCTTCCAGGTGGAAAGTGACGGGATGAAGAAGCTGCTGAGAAAGCTTCAGCCCGACCGTTTCGAGGACATCATCGCCGTGCTGGCGCTGTACCGGCCGGGGCCGCTGGGCTCGGGCATGGTGGACGACTTCATCCTGCGAAAGCGCGGCGAGCAGGCCATCGACTACTTCCATCCGGACCTGAAGGACTGCCTGGAGCCCACCTACGGGGTCATCGTCTACCAGGAGCAGGTGATGCAGATCTCGCAGATCATCGCCGGCTACACGCTGGGCGGTGCCGACCTGCTGCGCCGGGCGATGGGCAAGAAGAAGGCCGAGGAAATGGCCAAGCAGCGCAAGACCTTCATGGAAGGCGCTGCGGCCAAGGGCCAGGATCCGGATCTGGCCAGCCAGCTCTTCGACCTGATGGAGAAGTTTGCCGAGTACGGCTTCAACAAGTCGCACACGGCGGCCTATGCGGTGGTCACCTACCAGACGGCATGGCTGAAGGCGCATTATCCGGCCGAGTTCATGGCGGCGACGCTGTCGTCGGACATGGACGACACGGACAAGGTGCAGATCTTCGTGCGTGATGCCCAGGCCAACCAGGTGGAGGTGCAGCCGCCCGACATCAACGCATCGGCCTATCGCTTCGAGCCAGCGGCGCCGCGCGCCATCCGCTACGGGCTGGGCGGTGTGAAGGGGGTCGGGCAGTCGGCCATCGAGAACGTGGTGGCGGCCCGCGAGGCGGGTGGCCCGTTCATCGATCTCTTCGATTTCTGCGAGCGGATCGATCGCAAGCTGATCAATCGGCGCACCATCGAGGCGCTGGTGCGCGCGGGCGCCTTCGACCGGCTGGATCCGGACCGGGCGCGGCTGCTGGCCAACGTGCCGCAGGCGATGGAGGCCGCCGAGCAGAAGGCGCGTGAGCAGGCAGCCGGCCAGGGCGGGCTGTTCGATGACGCCTTCTTCGGGGGCTCCGACGAGGCACCGGCACGCGAATGGCTGCCGGCCGAGCGCTGGGACGACCGCCAGCGGCTGCTGGAAGAGAAGGGCGCACTGGGCTACTTCCTGACGGGGCACCTGTTCGATGCCTGCCGGGACGAGGTGCGCCGCTTCGTGAAGACACGTATCGGCGATCTGGAAAAGATCGTCGGCAAGCATTTCGGGTCCACCCCGGTGACGGTGGCGGGCATCGTCTCGGGTCTGTCCACGGCCATGACGCGGCGTGGCAAGATGGTGCGCGTGATGCTGGATGACGGCTCAGGCACCGAGGAGATCGCGGTCTTTCCCGAGGCGTGGGACCAGTACAAGCACCTGCTGAAGGAAGACGAGCTGGTGGTGGTGCAGGGCAAGCTTTCCAAGGATGACTACAGCGGCGGCCACCGGCTGTCGGTGGAGCGCATCCTGGACCTGGGCACGGCGCGCGGCGAGAATGCCCGGGCACTGCAGCTGACCATTGCCGGCAGCCCTGATGCGGCGCGGCTCAGGGAGCTGTTGATGCCACACCGGGTGGATGGAAGCCAGGGCGAGGGTTGTCCGGTGGAAATTCATTATTACAGTGACAGTGCGACCGCCGTTCTGCGGCTGGGACACCAATGGGCAGTGCGACCTGATGACGCCTTGCTGGCTGGCCTGAAGGGCTGGCTGACCGAGGCACGGGTCGAGATGCGCTATCGATGAGCGGAGCTGATTTGGCGAAGGACAAGGAAAAGGCAGACCGGACGGACGAGGCCACCGTCAAGGCATCCGGCCCGGACAAGGTGGGCACGGAGGCGGCGGCCACGGACACGGCGGCGAAGCCGGCAGAGAATCCCACCATCCGGCAGCCCTCCAGCGAGCGGGTGCTGCTGGCGCGGCTGTTCCGTTATGTGCGGCCGCACTGGCGGGTGTTTGCGCTGGGGGTGGTGGCAATGATGCTGACCGGCTCGACCGAGACGGCGCTGCCCGCCATCATGCAGCACCTGCTGGACGACGGTTTCGGCGGCAAGGGCAATCCGCAGCTGATGTGGACGGCGCCGCTGATGATCATCGGGCTCTTCGTGGGGCGTGGCATGTTCACGTTCACCATGAACTACGCGATGAACGAGGTGTCGAACTCGGTGCTGTACGACCTGCGCAAGCAGATGTTCGACCGCCTGGTGCAGATGCCGGTCAGCTATTTCTCGACCCATTCGGCGGGCACCATCATCGCGCGGCTGGTCAACGACGTGCAGAACGTCACGCAGTCGCTGGCTTCGGTGCTGGTGATCATGGTGCGCGACACCTGCGTGATCCTGGGCCTCTTGGGCTGGCTGCTGTACCTGAACTGGCAGCTTACGATGATCGCTTTCGTGCTGATCCCGATGGTGGCGCTGGCGGTTGGCGCGTTCTCGCGCCGCATGCGGCGGCTCTCGGGCGAGCAGCTGCGCTACACGGGGGAGCTCACCAGTGTGGTGGGCGAGGCCATTCACGGCAACCCGGTCATCAAGGTCTATGCCGGGCAGGAGCACGAGCGCAGCCGTTTCGCGGCAGCCAGCCGGCAGTTGCAGGGCTTTGCACGACGGATGACGGTGGCTTCGTCGCTGCTGGTGCCCATCACGCAGGTGATGGCGGCGGTGGCGGTGTCGCTGGTGATTGCGCTGGCGCTCTACCAGTCGCAGCAGGACCGCACCACGGTGGGCGGCTTCGTGTCGTTCCTGACCGCCATGCTGATGATCCTGAACCCGCTCAAGCACCTGGCCGACGTGAATGGCCAGTTGCAGCGCGCCTTCGCGGCAGCGGATGCGGTGTTCCATTTCATCGATGAGCCCATCGAGAACGACCACGGCACCCAGGAGATCGAGCGGGCCAAGGGTGCCCTGCGCTTCGAGGGCGTGCGCTTCGGCTACGAGGGCAGCACCAGCCTGGCGCTCAAGGGCATCGATCTGGAGATCAAGGCGGGCGAGACGGTGGCGCTGGTGGGGGGCTCGGGCGGTGGCAAGACCACGCTGGCCAACCTCCTCCCGCGCTTCTACTCGGTGACGGACGGGCGCATCCTGCTCGACGACATCCCCATCGAGTCGCTGAAGCTGGAGAGCCTGCGCCGGCAGATTGCCTGGGTGAGCCAGCAGGTGATGCTCTTCAACGACACCATTGCCAACAACGTGGCCTATGGCAGTCGGCGGGGCGCCAGTGAGGCCGATGTGCGGGCGGCGCTGGATGCGGCCTATCTGACCGAGTTCGTTGCGTCGCTGCCCGATGGCATCAACACGATGATCGGTGACAACGGCATCCGGCTCTCGGGCGGCCAGCGGCAGCGGCTGTCGATTGCCCGGGCGCTTTTGAAGAACGCGCCGATCCTGGTGCTGGACGAGGCCACGTCGGCGCTGGACAACGAGTCCGAGCGCTTCGTGCAGGCGGCGCTGGACAAGCTGATGCATGGCCAGACCACGCTGATCATCGCGCACCGGCTCTCCACCATCGAGAAGGCCGACCGCATCCTGGTGCTGGATGACGGCCGCATTGTCGAATCCGGCACGCACGCCGAGCTGATCGAACGGGGCGGGCTGTACGCGCGCCTGCATGCCGGGGGAACGCTGACGTAATGGACCATCACCTGCAGGGCACGCCTGCGGCACGCCGTGAAGGCCGACCGACGGTCTCGCTGATCATCTCCACCTACAACCGGCCGCGTGTGCTGGACCGGGTGCTGGCCAGCGTCGCACGCCAGCAGGAAATGCCACTGCAGGTTCTGGTGGCCGATGACGGTTCGGGATCGGAGACCGTCCAGGTGGTGGCGCGTTGGCGCGAGCGCCTGGGTGAACGGTTGCTGCATTGCTGGCAGCCCGACGAGGGTTTTCGGCTCAGTGCAGCGCGAAACCGTGCCATTCGTGAAGCCCGGGGAGATCTGCTGGTCTTTGTCGATGGGGACTGCCTGCTGCGGCCCGACTTCGTGCTGGCCCACCAGCGCTTGGCCGAGCCCGGATTTGCCACGGCCGGCAACCGGGTGCTGCTGAGTGAGCGCCTGACGGCACAGGTCGAGGCGGGCGACTGCAATCCGCTGGACTGGAATCCGTGGCAGTGGCTGCAGGCCTGGCGACGGGGCGACATCAACAACGTGCTCGGCCTGCTGCGCCTGCCCGGGCGGTGGTGGCGCCATCCGAAGGGGCGGCCCTGGCGGCTCTTCAAGGGCTGCAACATGGCGCTCTGGCGTGATGACATCATCCGCATGAATGGCTTCGAGGAAAAGATTGCCGGCTGGGGCTTCGAGGACACGGATCTGGTCCTGCGCTGGTTCAACCTGGGCGGGCGACTGAAGAACGGGCGTTTCGCCACGACCGTGCTGCATCTGTGGCACCGGGAGGCGGCGCGGGACGCTGCCGAGGAAAACGAGCGGCGCGCCCGCCTGGCGGGCAGCCGGGGGGCGACCGTGGCCGAACAGGGGCTGGCGCAGCTGGCCGACGACGATCGCCCTGCGCCGCCGGGAGGGATCTGATACATGCTTCTGGTGAATGTCGCGCATGGCCTGCTGGCACTCTACCTGCTGACGCTGCTGGCCGTGCCGAAAGTCCAGACGCCCCTGGTGGCGCTGACCTGCCTGCTGGCCATCATCGGTGGGCAGTGGCTGAAGGCCCCGCCGCTGGGCCGTCGCCTGCGCGAGGGCTGGGCCATGGCCGTGCCGCTGGTGGGCTATGCGACGCTGTTTGCCGTGCAGATCGAGATGGGCTGGCTGCGCTGGCGTGACTGGGACCAGGTGCTGATCTGTGCGCTGGGGCTGGGCGTGCTGCTGTCCAACCTGCCGGCCCGGGGGCCAGCCGTGCATCGCTGGCTGCTGCCGGCCGCTGCGCTGGGGGCCGTGGGGGCGCTGGGGCTGGCCAGCTGGCAGTACTTCCAGCTGGGCATCCCCCGGCCGCACGGGCACCTGGGGGCCGGCGTGGTGGGGAGCGGCGCGCTGAAGTATGGGGATCTTTCCGCGGTGCTGGCGCTGTTTTCGCTGCAGCTGGTGCTGCGCGGGCCGCAGGTCTGGCGGCGCGTGCTGGGTGGCGTGGGCTTCATGGCCGGTCTGGGGGCGGTGGCGCTGACCCAGGCGCGCGGTGCGCTGCTGGGCGTGGCGCTGGCCCTGGCCGTGCTGGGGCTGCTGTGGTGGCTGCGCCGTCGGGCGCAGTCGTTGGCCGGTACGGAGTCCGGAAGGAATGGCCGCGAGGGGCGTCGACCCTGGTGGCGTCAGCGCCAGGCGGTGCTGGCCGCGGTGCTGGGCGTCGTCGTGCTGTTCGGCGCCACGGACTATATGGGCGCACGTTTTGCCGACATCGGTCCGCAGTATGAGCGCTTCCAGGCCGGTGACAACAACAGCGAGGTGGGGCAGCGCCTGGCGCTGTGGGGCATTGCGCTGCGGGCAGCCCGACATGCGCCGTTCACCGGCGTGGGCTTTGACGGGTTTGGTGCCGAGACGCAGCGCCAGCGCGACACGGGCGAGCTGGCGCGCGATGCGCTGGTGCTCTACCAGGGACCGCACAACGAATATCTGGCTGGCCTGTCGGCAGCCGGCATCCCGGGGCTCATCGTCATCGTGCTGTTCTTCTGGGCACCGCTGGTGGTGGGTTGCCGGCGCTTCCTGCGTGGCCAGCAGACCGAGACGGCCCTGATGCTGGTGCTGTTCACTGCCAGCTATGCCGCCTTCACGATGACCGATTCCTTGCTGGACCGGCAGATCTCGCTGCTGGCCTACGTGCTGCTGGCCAGCTGGTTGATGTCGGCCAGTGGGCCGGCAGCCGTGGCGGCAGATTTTGTTGGCATGGACAGACCGAAGGGCGGTGCGGGGAATATCGCGCCGAATGTGGCCGCTGTGTCAGCCGGGACTGTGACGACTGCCGACGGCCTGTCGGTTCCCGGGGGCCTGTCGGTGGCCATCATTGCCTGCAACGAGGCGCATCGCATCGCGCGGTGCCTGCAGAGCGTGTCCTTTGCCGATCAGATCGTGGTGCTGGATTCGGGCAGTACCGACGACACGGTGACCATTGCACGTGGCCTGGGGGCCGATGTGGAGGTGACGCCTGACTGGCCGGGTTTCGGCCCGCAGAAGAACCGGGCGCTGGCACGCTGCCGGTACCGCTGGGTCCTGTCCATCGATGCTGACGAGCAGGTCTCGGATGCGCTGGCTGCCGAGATCCTGCGGGTGCTGCGCGAGGCGCCTGCCGAGGCGACGGTGGCCGGCTACTGGCTGCGGCGCAGCAGCCGCTACTGCGGCCAGGTGATCCGCCATGGCCTGTGGGGCAATGACCGGGTGTTGCGCCTCTTCGAGCGGCAGCGCGGCCGTTTCACCGATGCACGGGTGCACGAGAGCCTGGTCTGCGATGGCGAGACCCGTGTGCTGGAGGGCATCCTGGTGCATGACAGTGTGGACTCTCCGGAAGACGCGCGCAGCAAGGCGCGCCGCTATGCCTTCCTGGGGGCCGAGGCGCTGCGCGCACGCGGCCGTGGCGGGGCCCTGCAGGGCGGCGTGCATGCAGGCTGGTCGTTCGTGCGTGGCTACCTGCTGCGGGCCGGGTTCCTGGACGGGCGCTTTGGTCTGACGCTGGCTCGGCTCAATGCGGCCGGCACGTTCTGGAAATACCATTGGGCGGCTCTTCCCGAGGCGAAGTGGGAGCAGCTGCGTGCGTCGCTGAGCGCCAGCGAGCCGAATGCCTCCTTCGTCCCGAACGCACGGTCTTCCCCATGAACCTGCTGCTGCTCACCTTCGGTGACAACACCGACAATCATCAGCAGGCCGTCTTCGCGGCGCTCAGTTTCATGCGGGATCCGCACATCAGGCGGGTGCTGGTGGTGACGGACCGCCCGGATTTCTATCGCTGGCTCTGCGGCACGGAACGGAACGCACTGCTCACCGAGGAAGGGGGCGAGGACGCTTCCGGGAAGCATGGCACGGCGCCCGTCGAGATTCTTCCCATCACGGCCGAGACCCTGACCGGGTGGCAGGGGCCGCAGCAGTTCTTCTGGCGGATCAAGATCCAGGCCGTGGCCATGGCCGTGCGCCAGTATCCCGGCCAGCATCTGCTGTACGTGGATTCCGACACCTTCCTGGCCGGCTCATTGGCGGGCATGGTGCGGCAGCTGGACGCGGGGGCCGCCTGCATGCACTGCTTCGAGAATCGCCTGGGCGACCGCAACAGCCGGACGCTGACCCGCACACGCCGCGCGCTGTCGGGCAGGACGCTGGAGGGCATCACGCTGACTGGCCGGCACGAGATGTGGAATGCTGGGGTGATCGGCCTGCCGGCCAGTACGGCAGCCGAACGGGTGGCGCAGGCCTTGCAGCTGTGCGACGCCATGTGCGCGACGGACTGCCCCCGCCGGCTCATCGAGCAGTTTGCCTTCTCGCTGGCGCTGCAGCAGGGCACGTTGCGCTCTTGTCAGGATGTCATCGGCCACTACTGGGGCAACAAGGCGGCCTGGAACCGGCTGATTGCCGGTTTTCTGGCCGAGGCCCGGCTCAAGGACGAGACCGTGGCTCAGGCGGTGGCCCGGGTGGGGCAGGTGGACTGGCGGGCGCTGCCCCTGGAGCACCGGCAGCGGCGCTGGGTGCTGCGCCTCAAGGCCGTGATCGACTGGGCGCTGCCTCCCAAGAAGCTGCGCCACTTCACGCCAGGATGATGTCGTAGTCTTCCTGCGCGTAGGCAGGCTCCACGTGCAGGGTGATGGGCTTGCCGACGTTCTCGCCCAGAATGGCCAGGTGCGGGCTTTCCTCGTCCAGCAGCAGGTCGATGACCTGCTGCGAGGCCAGGATGCGGAACTCCTTCGGATCGAACTGGCGCGCCTCACGGGCAATCTCGCGCATGATCTCGTAGCAGACCGTGCGGGCCGTCTTGATGGTGCCCTTGCCGTGGCAGGCCGTGCAGGGCTCGCACAGCATCCTTTCCAGCGAATCGCGGGTGCGCTTGCGGGTCATCTCCACCAGCCCCAGCGAGCTGAAGCCGTTGACGGTGGTCTTGGTGCGGTCCTGCTGCAGTGCGCTGCGCAGGGACTGAAGCACGGTCTCGCGGTGCTCGGCGCTGTGCATGTCAATGAAGTCGACAATGATGATGCCGCCCAGATTGCGCAGCTGCAGCTGACGCGCCAGCGTCTGCGTGGCCTCCAGGTTGGTGCGGAACACCGTGTCGTCGAAGTTCCGGCCGCTGATGTAGCCGCCCGTGTTCACGTCGATGGTGGTCAGCGCCTCGGTCTGGTCGAAGATCAGGTACCCGCCGGACTTCAGCGGCACCCGGCGGGCCAGGGCGCGCTCGACTTCCTCGTCCACCTGGTACAGGTCGAAGAGCGAGCGGCTGCCCTCATGCAGGCGCAGCTTCTCTTCCAGATTGGGCATGTAGGTCTGGCAGAAGGTGCGCATCGTGGCCAGCGTCTCGGGATCGTCCACGATGATCGACTGCGTGCCCGCCCACGCCATGTCGCGCAGCACCCGCTGCGACAGCGGCAGCTCGTGGTAGAGCTGCTCGGGCTGGCGGCTGCCGGCCGGCTTGCCGCTGGCGTTGGCTTGCGCGGCCTCCAGGATCTGCGCCCAGCGCCGGCGCAGGTACTGGATGTCGGCCATCAGTACCTCGTCCTCGGCCCCTTCGGCCACCGTGCGGATGATGAAACCGCCTCCTTCCGATGTCTTTCCGTCGTGCCCCTGGGCCGCCAGCACCTTCACGCGCTCCAGCAGCCGGTTGCGCTCGGTCTCGTCGGTGATGCGCTGTGCGATGCCGATGTGGGGGTCGTGCGGCAGATAGACCAGCATCCGCCCGGCAATGCTGATCTGCGTGGTGAGCCGGGCGCCCTTGCTGCCGATGGGATCCTTGATGACCTGCACCAGCAGCGGCTGCCCTGGATACAGGAGTTTCTCGATGGGGGTGGTCTTGTGCCCATCCATCCGGCACTGCCACAGGTCCGTCACGTGCAGGAAGGCCGAGCGTTCCAGCCCGATGTCGATGAAGGCCGACTGCATGCCCGGCAGCACCCGGTTGACGATGCCGGCGTAGATGTTGCCCACCTGGCCACGGCTGGCCTGACGGTCGATATTGAATTCCTTCAGCACCCCCTGCTGGATCAGGGCAACCCGGGTCTCGGGCGAGGTGGTGCTGACCAGTATTTCTTCTTTTACGGGGTCGGACATGGGACGCTCCGGCTGTTGTCACCTCATGGTATACACCATGCGGCGGCCGTCGCCAAATGGACTCCCGGCGTCAGGCCCTGGATCCATCCACCCGTACCGGCGGCACGCCCACCTTGCCCAGCAGCTGTGCCGTCTCGAAGAGTGGCAGCCCCATGATGCCGCTGTACGATCCCTCGATGCGCCTGACGAAACACGCCGCCAGCCCCTGGATGCCGTACGCACCGGCCTTGCCGAAGGGCTCGCCCGAGGCGATGTAGCCGGCAATGTCGTCATCGGTCAGTCGCCGGAAGCGCACGCGCGACACCTGCGTGCACTGGCGCAGTTTGCCGCTGGGGCCGATCACCACCACGCTGCTCAGCACCCGGTGCGAGCGCCCCGACAGCAGGCCCAGTATGCGGGCAGCGTCGTCGGCATCTTCCGGCTTGCCCAGAATTTTCCCGCCCACGGCCACCGTCGTGTCGGCCGCCAGCAGCGGCGCAAGCGGCCAGGCATCGGTCGTACCGGCCTGTCCCGCGGTGCCCCGCAGCGCCATCAGTCGCGCCCAGGCTGCCTCGCCCTTGGCCCTCGCCACCCGTTCCACATACTGCGTGGGTGATTCCTTCGGACGTACGGCTTCGAGTGCCTCGGCCCGGGCCTCGTCCTCGTCCAGCAGCAGCCGGACATCGGTGATGCCGATCTGTTCCAGCAGCGCCAGCCGGCGCGGACTGCGTGAGGCAAGATAGATCATGTGTGTGACTCCGTCACTCCCGGTGATAGGGATGCCCCGCATTGATCGACCACGCCCGGTACAGCTGCTCGGCCAGCAGCACCCGCACCAGAGCGTGTGGCAGCGTCAGGCTGGAGAGCCGGATGCGCTCGTGTGCGGAAGCCTTCAGCGAAGCGTCCAGTCCGTCTGGCCCGCCGATCAGGATGGCCACCGGTTCGGCCGCCTGCTGCCAGCGCTGCAGGCGTTGGGCCAGTGCCGTGGTGCGCAGGTCGTCACCGCGTTCGTCCAGCACCACCATGCGCGCCCGGGGCGGGATTTTCGCGCGCAGGCGCTCGGCCTCGCGGGTCATCAGTGTGGCCGTGGCAGCGTCGGTGCGGCGGGTGGGATCGCCGGTGCGGTTCTCGGTCTTCACCGTCACCAGTTCCACCTGCCAGCCGGCCGGAAAGCGCTTCAGGTAGTCGCCCACCGCCTCGTCCACCCAGCGCGGGCTGCGCTGGCCCACGGCCAGAATGCGGATCAGCATGTCAAATCCTGGCAGGGCAAACCGTGGCCAGGCACGCGCGTCGCGACGGGGCAGGCCCGCTCGTGACGGGACCGGCAGGGATCGGAACAGCTGCCGCGATCGGACACGCGTTCACCGTCCGCC
>ERZ772962.1238-NODE-1238-length-13954-cov-3.022664_pt1 | contig 13954 bp, 13 predicted proteins | sample MGYA00580676_ERZ772962 | MGnify/ENA primary metagenome ERZ772962 (study PRJEB29015, sample SAMEA2738049) | human oral metagenome | biome: human oral; feature: human-associated habitat; material: saliva | place: China | collected 2230 ...
TTTGTAAATGTCTTAGAATAAAAAGACCCCCGAAATTCGGGGGTGAAAAATTGTGTTGCGTTTTTCTGGATAGCTAGGCTTTTTCAGTGGTGATACGATGAACGAAATTAAAATTTTCACCACTAGTAGTAGTGACAACGTAGACATCGCCTTTACCGATGGCATCTCTCAGATCGGTAGGGACACTATATTCGTTAAAAAGTTCACGAATTTCTGCCCTAGTGAGGTGCCGAAGTGATTTGACACTAAACTGAAAAGTGCGAAATTTAATGTGATCATTGCGATAGTGTCTAGCATGTTGCTTGGCGCATCTTGGCATTACGCTGGTAATGCGGTCAACCGAAATAGTAGCATGAATCTCCTTGGGCACTTCGAGTTCTGGTGCATTTTGATCTTGATACCAGGACCTCAGTGTTTGATTAAAATCAGTTAGAGTCTGAAAGGACGTGTATTCTTTCCACTCGGTGCCGGTTTTTGAAGTTTCAAGCATATCCGACCAACAGAAGCGTAGACTGAAAAGATTGTAGGCTTCGTCTAAAACGTGTAAAACTTCCTTGAAACTAACTTCATTCTCTAATTTGCGTTTGTCTAAGAAACCTTCCATGGTTACCCCCTCCTTTTGCAACACAATTTTCCTATTAAGGTACTAAATTGTTTATATTAAAGCATAAAAAGAGGGATTTGACAACTTCGTCTCTATTTTTTTGGTGGAAAATAAAGTTTTTGGTCTTTGATTTCTTCGGGTAAATAGCTTTTTTGGTGATGAAAATTGGCTTCCCATTTATAATCCTTGCCGTAGCCCAGGTTTTTCATCAGTTTAGTTTCGGGATTGCGAATTTCAAGCGGGATTGGTAGATGACTAGTGTTTTTAGCGAGAGCTTTGGCGCGAGCCCAGGCGTCATAGCTAGAACGATCTTTTTTAGATTTCGCGAGAGCTACGGCCACATGAGATAGGATAATTCCCCCTTCTGGCATACCAACTTTCTCGATGGCGGAAAAAGCGGATTCGGCAAGAGTGAGGGCGCCGTTGCCAGCGAGGCCGATATCCTCGGAAGCAAAAATCACCATGCGACGCGCAATAAATTTGGGGTCTTCCCCACCTTCCAGCATGCGGGCTAAATAATAAAGTGTGGCATCGACGTCGCTACCGCGCATGGACTTAATAAAGGCAGAGATTGTATCGTAGTGACGATCGCCGGATTTATCAAAATAGTTGACCTTATTATTGAGAGTTTTAGTGACAAAATCGAGAGTAAGCTTATTTTTTAATGAAAGGCAGAGTTCGAGATCTCCCAGAGCAGAACGAGCGTCGCCGTGACTGAGATGGGCGAGAAAGTCGATGACTTCGGAATCGATTTTGGCCTTAGGGTATTCTTTTTCGATGGCTCTTTGTAAAATTTCTTTGATATCTTTGTTTTGAAGAGTGGAAAGAATAACTACGCGACTTCTAGAAATGAGTGCGGGGATGACTTCGAAGCTGGGATTTTCCGTGGTGGCGCCGATGAGGGTGATGAGGCCAGATTCGACATGAGGTAAAAAGGCATCCTGTTGAGCTTTATTAAAACGATGAATCTCGTCAATAAAAAGCAGGGTGCGGACTTTAAGATTCCAATTTTGTTTGGCACGTTCGACTACCTGTTCAACATCGGATTTATGAGCGGTGACGGCGGAAAGTTCGACGAAATCAGCGTCGAGTTCTTTGGCAATAATGCGAGCCAGGGTGGTTTTGCCAGTGCCGGGAGGTCCCCAGAAAATAAGATTGGTAGGTTCTTTAGATTTGATTAATTCCGTAAGAATTTTGCCTTTGCCGATAATAGTTTTTTGCCCAAAAACCTCGTCGAGACTTTGAGGTCGCATACGTTCGGCGAGAGGCTTTCTTAAATCGGTAAATTCCATAGTTCTAGTTTAACACAGAGAGAAAAAATGGTATAATAAGAAAAAATAAAGGAGAAATATGGCTGATTTTAACAAAATCTTGACCCCAGGTGACTACGAAAATGGTGAACTTAATGTCGTCATCGAGATTCCTACTGGCTCAAATCACAAAATTGAATGGGACCGCAAAAATGCTTGCTTTATGCTTGACCGTGTCGAACCAATGGCATTTGCAAAGCCTTGTAATTATGGTTTTATTCCTCAAACTCTCGATGAGGATGGTGATGAACTCGATGTTTTGATGATCACTGATCAGCCTTTGACGACTGGCATTTATATGAAGGCCCGTATTCTTGGCGTAATGAAGTTTGTTGACTCTGATGAAGTTGATGACAAGATTATTTGTGTGCCAGAAGACGACCGTAATAACGGTGATAAGTACCAAACTTTGGAAGATTTGCCAAAGCAATTAATCCGCCAAATCGAATTCCACTTCAATCACTATAAAGATTTGAAGAAACCTGGTACTACCGAAGTGAAAGGTTTCTTCGGGGCTGAAGAAGCAAAAGAAGTTGTAAAAGAAGCAATTGCTCGCTGGAATGCTCAAGCTTAATTAATCTTAGTAAAAAAATAAATCCCTGCGGGGATTTATTTTATTGTGTTCTATTTTAAATAAGTTTATAAAGAAACAATAACTTGGTTACTTAGGAAAATTTATGGTAATTATTAGGTGGGCTTAACGTTCGTTAATTATGCGCTCTTCGAGGTTACGACCAAGAGGAGTGAGTTTAGTCGGATTAAAATTTTGATTAAGTGAAATGACGATATATTTGCGGTCTTCATATTTTGGTAAATCTTTGAATTCGAGGATGGAAAATTCACTGAAGTATGGGAGAGCGTTCGCGGCTGTTTCGGTTTTTAATTTAGCAGAAGCGTAATCGAAGATGGTGACTTTATTGATGCCGGAAATAAGAGCGAAATGATCGCCGGTGACGAGGAGATGCGCGAAAAATTGATCCCAATTTTCAGACTGAAGATTTTCGGAATTAAAAAGGAACTTAACTATTTTTAAATATTCGCCTGCGGTGAGAGTGAGAGCATCTGCGGAGACCTTAAGATCTTCTAAGTCCATTTTGGTGAGAATATTTTTGATAACCGCATCGGAAAGTTCCACGCGCAGAGCATCTTTGCAATTTGGATTTTCGGAAGTGAAAAGTTCATTGAGGCAATCTTTCCTAGAGAGTGCAGTTTGATTTTTAAGATTAATTTGGTCGTCGAGATGGAAACTGCCATCGCCAAGGCGGCGGTAATTTTCGTAAGCCACTAATAGATTTATGAGATTTTGGTCAGAGAAGGTTTTAGTATCATTAAAGCGACCGACGATGTCAGAGTTATTAAGGTCATAAATTAATACTGATGATTCTTCAGTAATCCCCTGTTCGCGACGCCAATCATCGATGAGATATTGTAAATCGATACGGTGCGGTGCGCGTTTTTCGGTAACTTTAGCAATCTCCGGTTTTTTATTTTCGACTTTTTCGGCAGTGTTTGAAAGGAGTTTAAGCAAAGAAACTACGCCAAAAGCGATGGCAAATACGCCAATAATAGTACTAAGTACGATAAAGAAAATTTTGAGGAAACTTGGTTTGCTATTTTTGGTGAGTTCTTCGAGATTAATATCGTCTTGCATCTTAAAAATATTTTATCATATTTAGCATATGCGGTATAATATTAAGCATATGGGCTTTTTGAAAGGACTTTTTAAAAAAGAAGAAGCGAAAGCAAATTCTTTGGTAAATGTGAAATCACCGAGCGGGGGTTTGGTTTTTGAGTTTAGTTTGAAAAATGGTAGTCCGAGCTATCGAGTGCTAAAAAATCAAGAAGTATTACTGAGTAATTCTAAATTAGGTTTCGAAATCTATAATGAAAAACCGATTGCGGAAAATTTAGGGGTGGTGAGGATTTTGCCAAAATTTAAGGATGAAACTTGGCAAAGTGTAGTGGGGGAAACTTTGGATATTGTGAATAAATATAACGAGACGACTTTTTATCTGGCGGAGCGTGAAAAAGACGGACGTATCTTTACTTTGAGGGTGCGAGTCTTCGATGAAGGGGTGGCGTTTCGTTATGAATTCCCACCCCAACCCGGTTTTCAGCGGATGATTATTACGAATGAACTAACGGAATTTAATCTAGATATCCATGCGAAAAGTTGGTCGATGCCAGCGTTTACTTTGGCGAGATCGGAAGCCGATTATGAAGAGCGGACGATTTTTAATTTAACCGGTTCGAGACAGACACCATTTATGGCAGAGCTTCCGAGCGGCAAGATTATTTCGATTCATGAAGCCGCACTGATTAATTATGGCTCGATGACTCTTGGGTTAAATAAAATTGGACGACTCGAAGCGAATATTACCCCACTTTCAGATGGCATGAAGGCTTATTTGACGCTACCTTTTGAAACGCCTTGGCGGGTAGTGATGGTGGCGGATACTGCAGTGCAACTGACGAAAAATAAGATGATTTTAAGCTTAAATCAAAGCCCAAGAATGAATTTTGATTGGGTGGAACCGATTAAATTTCTGGGAATTTGGTGGGCGATGCTGATTGGGATTTGGAGTTTTACGGCTTCTGAACGACAAGGTGCGACGACGGAGCATGCTTTAGAATATCTTGATTGGTGTGAAAAATTAGGTATCTCGGGACTCTTGATTGAGGGGTGGTTGGATCAAAATTTGGCAAAGAAGCTAGATAAAAAGAAAATTTTGGAGCGTGCTAAGCAAAAAAATATTGAGATTGTGGCACAATGTGAAACTGCGAGTCAGATTGATAATTATGAAAAGAATCTGGTTAAGCAATTTGACGAGTTAGAAGCACAAGGGGTGCGTTATTTGAAAATGGATTACTCAGGTCCGAAAATGTTAATTAAGGGCCGTGAAGAATTTCATCAGTCACAGGCGGGGGGATTGCATTTTAGTAACGTTTTGAAGCTAGCGGCACAGAAAAAAATGATGCTAAATGTTCACGAATCGATTAAGGGCACCGGTCTCGAGCGAACTTATCCGAACTTGCTCTGCACAGAGGGGGCAAAGGGGCAGGAATATGAAGGTGGTGGTTTGAATTCTAAACACGCGGTGATTCTACCTTTCACGAGAATGCTCGCCGGTGGCTTTGATTTTACGCCGGGGATTTTTGATTTAAATAATCCAGCGAAAAAAGTTTATTCCACCCTGGCCAGGCAGTTAGCTTACTATGTGGTGTTTCATTCTGGAATGCAGATGTTGGCCGACCGTCCAGAATCTTATGAAAAAAATCGGGATGCGCTGTCATTTATCCAAAAAGTACCAGTGAATTTCGAAATTGAAGTGCCTTTACTCGGTAAAATCGGTGAATATTACACGGTAGCTAGGCGCGGCCGCGGAGAGACGGACTGGTATATCGGTGGTATCGTCGACGATATGGCGCGTACGATGAAAATTAAGTTAAGTTTCTTGGAAAAAGACGTGAAATATAATGCTTTTGTATTTCGTGATGGCGACATAGCGGATTTTCGTATGAACCCAACGGATCTTAAAATTGAGCGCTTAGTAGTGGATGCAGAAGATGAATTGGAAATTCCGGTGGTAGGAATGGGCGGTTTCGCGGTACGTCTAATAAAGGCCTAAAAAACAGGGGTAACCTGGAGATAGACTTCAGGTTTTTGATAAAAAATAACAGATATTACGTAGAGATGAACTCTACGAGTTTTTTAGGTAAGACAAAAGCCGTGTAGAGATGAACTCTACGAAATTAGATTAATTCAGCGGTAAGAATTAGGCGTTCGGTATAGTCGTGGCCGGAGATTTTTTCGCCATGACAAGTCATAATGGTGATGGTTGGAGTAGATTTTCTAGTTAGAAGCTTAGACATATCAATGTCGGATTTTAGCTGGATTTTGCGAGTTTTAATTTGGTACGTTTGGTCGCCAAAACGGAAAGTGTCGCCGATGGTTAATTCCTTGAGGTGCTGAAAAATTGTAGAAGAGTGACCGATAATAAAATCGTGATTTTGATTAGCATGATAAACGCCAGCAATACGTTCTGGTGAAACGAGAGTGTTCTCGTCGGTAATTTCGAGGGCACGGATTGGTGAGGTGAGGCTGATTTTGGGGATTTCGAGAATAAGATTGGTATTAGCTTCTACCGTCTGGGGCTGGAAGGCTAGAAAAGTGAAAATCAGAAAGAAGCATAAATATAATGCGCCAAAAACACCAAAAATTGATGATTTCTTGATTTTCATAATGCTCCCGTTTATAAGTTTATTTTAGCAAAAGCTTATGCTTAAAACAAGAGTTTTTAAAAAGACTAAAAAAAGAAAAAACAGGGGTAGATTTCTCTGTTTTTTGATGAATTAAATAAAGTCGTAGGGTTCACCAATTTATGAAAAATTAAATAGAATCGTAGGGCTCGCGGATCGGGAATGAGATTGAGGTACCGAAACCAAGACGGGATTTAATTTTGGCCCCGAGAGCGGAATACTGTTCGCTGCTATCGACGGTCATCACGACGCTGTCATCGGTAATTACTAGATGATATTTGGCTGGGGTGATATCGATGCTTTGGGCGGAAGTGGCGTTCATGGAGATTAGAATATTCCCCTTAGTCGGATTTTTAAGGCGTGAGTTGAGGTAACCGACGATGAATTTGATGATGTCGGTATAGTTTTCAACTTGGTGACGACGACGAATGACATCGAGGTCGAGATTTACGCCAATTTTTTCAAGTTTGATAAGATATTCACGATAAATTGGGTCGATGATGTCCGAAAGATACATGAATTTGCGATCAAAAACACTGGTGTGAACCTTGGTGGCATCAAGAAATTTAGAGATAGATTGCCCTTGCATAAACATATTATATCATAGACCTGGATTATGTTTTTTAAGCATTTCACGGTGTGCACGGTAATTTGGATCATGGCTTTCGACTTCCTGCCAAAAAGCTTTGGAGTGGTCGGGATGATTGATGTGTGCGAGTTCGTGAATAATTAAATAATCGCGTAAAACTTCGGGTACTTGCATGAGGCCGATATTCATGGAAATGGTGAATTCATAGCCGCCGAGGAGGGATTTTTTGCGACGCGTACAGGAGCCCCATCTGGTAGATTGGTGCTTTAAAGTGACGTGATCATAATGATAACCATAACGCTTCGCGAGATATTCGAGACGGTAGGGTAAATATTCTTTGGCTTGTTTCATAAGGAGCTTTTTCTGGGTGTCTCGAGCGCGTTGTGTGGCGGGGTCGGCTAAATTTAGACTACGTAAACGGTCTCGCATGGAATCGAGGCTTTTTTGAATTTGGCGGTCGGAGATGAAGGATGGAACCGACATCTGTAGTCGGCCAGAAGTGGAACGTGAAAAAGAAATGTTTTTGGCTAAGGCGTTGCGGCGAACAATAATTTCACCAAATTCAGAATCGGCGAGAATCATTTTGAAGTTGAGCTAAGACGTGAGAAAGCTGAGTTTCAAAAGTATGTTTACCAGAGAGAATAATCGGTTTTTCGATCTCGGCTGGTGCTTCCATGAGACGGATACGGCGATCGTATTCTTCCTTGGCGCGGGCAATCGAGCGAAGCTTGAGCTTCAAGCGCAGCTTGATAGTGTTAATATCGGTTTGAATCCAGACGAGGGTCGGCGCATAACCGGATAGTTTCAATAGTTTGCGTACGGAATTACGCTCGTCTTCGGTATCGAGGCCACCTTCAATCACGATATTTTGACCGGTTTTAGCAATTGCCTCGAGGACGACGTGAATTTGTTTCTCTGTGAAGTCCGCTTCTTCACGCAAGGCTCGAAGATCATAGTAAGGAGCCTTGAAACGTTGTGAGAATTTTTCACAAAATGTAGTTTTTCCACTACATGGCGCACCGAATACCAGGATAGCTCGAGGTCTTGTTTTCTTTTTACCTTCCATATTGGAGATATTATATCATGGAAGTAATTAGGTGAACAAATAATTTAAAAATTAAAGCTGTTCTAGGAGTTTTGAATTTTTGGCAAGGCGCTTTAACTCGGAATCGAAAGGGCGGTAGTAAGGTTTAGTGAGTACTGAGGAGTTGGCGAGGAGAATTTGTGACGGAAAATAAAATAACCAACAAATAAAATTAGCGGGTTGATAAAGAAAAATTGGCAGAAATTGCATGCGCGAAAAAAAGGATATTAAGACGGTGAGGTCGCAGGCGATAAAAAGTATGAAGCCAATAAAATTACAGATGGCAGCGCGGCGGAATTTAGGGGTTTTACGCTTTAGCCATTTGATGGCGAGTCCGAGATTAAGAATGAGCGAGCTACCATAAGCGAAGCCAGCGGCGTAGATTGCTGGTATTTGATAAAAGTGAACGAAAATAAATAATAAAATAATAAAAAAGGTCCAAGCAACAAAGAATCTGGGACTAACTTTAGCGTAGCGGGAAGTGTGAAAATATTGGGCAAAACAGAACAAAATGACACCAAACGGTGAAATATTATCGATAGCAAGCACCACATCGGCGGCGAAGGTAAAAAGAAGCGCGGCTCTCAAAAGATAGTCTTTGGGTGCGAAGAAGCTAGTGTAGATTAAACAGGTGAGAATAGTAGAGACTTTAACGAAAGTCGCAAGGGTGAGAAGAAAATCTGGGACGAAGTGACCAAAAATCAAATTCAAAAAGCCGACGAGAAAGAAATAAGCGAACATAATCGACCAGAGTGTCAGCCAAAAATTGAGGTTAGTGAGAAGTTTGAACCAGAAATTTTGAATCTGAGTTTTCATGATTAGATAAGTTAAGTATAACCGATTTGAGATAGAAATTTAAGTATGATTGAGTGTTTGAGAAATATGTTATAATAAAAAAGCCTAGGGGCGTAGTACAACGGTTAGTATAGCGGTCTCCAAAACCGTAGATCATGGTTCGATTCCGTGCGCCCCTGCCAGATTAGCTCGAGAGAGCTATTTTTTATGGTAAAATTTTGGCACAGAAAAAATCTCCCATAAGGAGAGGGAGATTTTAGCGCTTCTTCTCTTTCACTTCGTTACGGCCAAGGTTTTTCTTGGTTTCAGTGAAAACGACGTGCTTGCGAAGAATTGGATCGTATTTCTTCAAGCTAAGCTTGTCTGGGGTGTTCATGGTGTTCTTCTTGGTATAGTATGCACGGATACCAGATTCCTCTGAAACGAGACCGACGAGCTTGCGTTTGGTATTACTCTTCTTTGACATAATTGGGACTATTTTACCATAAGATATGAAATCTGTAAATAAATGCACTAAAAATCAGGATAGATTTCTTCAAAATCAATATAGGTATCAGTTTTTTGCTCGACAATTTCTTCGACGGCGTGGATATTAGCCTCATGGGGTTCAAGAGCCTTGAAGGGCATAAACTGGGCAGCCCGGGCAGTACGCGACATTGGTGGATGATTAGGGAGACGGGGCGGATGAAGATTGTAGAGGTCTTGATATGGGTCGGGTGGAGTGATTCCCGGCTTCTTAGCTTCTGATAAATTAGGCACGGTGACCTCCAATTTGCTGGTTGCGTTCGCGCATGGTAGACCCTTCGAGATAGCTAGTGCCACGCAGGATGGCGTTTTTGCCGTATTTTTGCTTGATTAACAGGGTGGCTTGTTCGAGATTTTGATTACGTTTAGTCCGCTCGGTGGTTTTTTGGCTTTCGAAGAGGTCTAATTGAGTGGTGATTAGATCGGCGGATTTGAGGTGTCCGAGAGTGAGACCAAGTTTTTTGACTGGACGAGTGGGATCGAGAATTTGGGTGAAGATTTGTAAAAAATATTCAATAATCAGATTACTTTCATCAGTATAGGAAAAAGATTTGGAACCGTGAGCGAAAGGCTTAATAGAGATAGAATCGGCCTTTTTATCATAAGAAAGGTGAAGCGTGAGATTATTAGTGAGCAAATGCTTTTCATGAAGTTCATGACAGAGTTTGTCGGCCATTTCGACGAGGATATTGCGGAGTTTTTCGGAATAAAGTCCAGTGGCAAGGACTTGACCAGAACTAATACTGTGGTCTTTGCGGCGATAGGATTTTATATCGGCAATCGTGGTGGGTTCAATTCCCCAGGCGTGGTCGATAATCAGTTCAGCATTGACGCCGAATTTGCAATAAAGTTTTTCAGAAGCGGTGAGGCTAAATCGGGCGAGATCGCCCATAGTATAAATACCAAAATTTTGCAGAGATTTACTAATACCAGGGCCAATCCGCCAAAAATCGGTGAGCGGCTGGTGTCGCCAGAGTAATTTACGATAGGAGGACTCATCGAGAGTCGCGATACGCACCCCGTCAAGGTCGGCAGTTTGGTGTTTGGCAAGAATATCCATGGCAATTTTGGCAAGATAGAGATTACTGCCAAGGCCAGCAGTGGCGGTGATGCCAGTATGGCCTAGAACATCTTTGATGATAGTGCGCGCGAGCTGTTCGGCATCCATTTCGTAGGCGCGGAGATAACTGGTAATATCAAGAAAGGCTTCATCGACAGAGTAAACATGGATATCCTCGGTCGCAATATAGGCGGCGTAAATGGCAAAAATTTCGGAACTAACTTGAAGATAATCGGCCATGGCTGGTTTAGCGATAATAAAACTACCGCGAGGGACTTTTTCATAGACTTCAAAAAGTCGAGCGCGACCAGATACGCCGAGGGCTTTTAGAGCCGGCGAGACGGCGAGGCAGATGGTTTTTTCGGTGCGTGATTCATCGGCGACCACGAGACGAGCAGTTAGCGGATCGAGCCCACGCTTCACACATTCCACGGAGGCATAAAAAGATTTAAGATCAATCGCTAGATAAGTTCGCTCAGAATGAATTTGCGTCATATTATTTATTATATAAAAAGGCCAGAAAAAAGGGCCCCATAACGGGACCCAATTTTGACATTTGTGGGGTTAAAGTGCGTGTAAAATTAAGTTAAGTTGAAAATTCGGCTGTGGTTTCCGAGAATGGTATCGAATCCTTGAGTTTAGCTTTTCTTTCTTTTAAGAAGGCCTTGATGAACGGAATGATATGCATTTTAAGTAATTTAAAATGCAGGCTATGTTCCGCATCCGTCCATTGATCGGCATTCTTACAAAAGAGTCGTTCGGCTATTTCATATTCGTCCTCTGTCAGGAATTTTTGCTTTAAGGCTAATTCGAGGCCATAAAGACTAAAATATTCCCGATTGAGAGCAACTCTTTGACCACGATCAAAATCCCGCTTAAAATTAAAAAGGCGGGCGATGAGTGCGGCCTGTTGCTTGAAATCCTTATTGCCGAGCTTTTTTAATCCAGATTGGCTGAACGGCCCGAGTGTAATCTTGGTATGAAGATTACGAATCGTGCAGCCAGTGTGACTACGGCGGCGGTTGCTAAAGCTAATCAGATCCTTATCTAGGTGATATTCTAAGTCGATAACCTCCCATTCTTTAATAGCCTCTTCATAAGTATCAGCTACGGATGAAGCGATGAGGCAGCGTTGATATTCCGCAAAATCCTCGTCAAACGACATCTTCTTAATGCGATGGATAAACATTAATTACATCACCTCCTTCATCGGACTTTTGTAATACTGGTGAACGAAATCAGACGGTTTTTTGAACTCATAAGTCTTAGATACTGATTCAAAGACGGGCGTTAACTCTATAAAATTGGTAATTATGTAGAGTTGCTTGTTAGAATCAGGTGTTCGAAATACTTCTTTTGGCAGCACTTGAATAATAGAATCAAGTGGTGGCAGTTGATAGTGCTCATCTTCTCGCATAGCGCGCAAAGCTTTATTAATCATCTCGTGTACTTCACTTGATCGAATTTCGAGTGCCCGGGCAATTTGATTAATTTTCCAGGGTTCATGAATGTCGATACCAAAAAATAGATCAAGACAATTGAAAAAATCTTCTGGGAAGCGTTTTAAAACTTCCATGACGCGATTGACTTCACGGTCAGAAAATACGACAAAGTTTTCGTAAGCTTGATTACTACTGAACAAGGCATCTTTACTGCAGATTAGCTGGCTGGCTTCTGATAGATCATGATAAACCATCTGATAGAGCCTATATACCGCAAAGGTGTCTTGAGTATTAGCTGGAGTGAGGCCTTCACGAATGTAGCCCTCATCTAGTAAGACCTGCCAGAAACTGCGACGCCATTTAGCATGTTTTTTGCTAGGAGAAAGTTCATTATAGAAAACTTCCCTAGCCTGTAAAACCAAGACTTCACCAGGTATTTTGGCTTCTTCGTGCGCACGAATTACGTGGCCTAAAAGACAATTTTCGTTATTCACGGCAGTAATGCCATATTCATAGCCAGGTTGATCACGAGACTGACATTCCTCAGCCCAGTGAATGGTGTAGCAGCCAAGCTCTGGTAAAAGCTCGGTTAAGTTATTCTGATTTACTTCTTTACAAAAAGTTAACATAAAAATCCCCTCCATTTTAAGTTTTCAGTTACCCACAAATTGTCAAAAAACGATTTAATTCAGAGAAATAAAAAATGAACTAAATCTATATAATTCTACCATAAAAAGTATAAAATGTCAAAAAAGGTATGGACAAATAATATGAGTTATGTTATTATAATGCCAGCGCTAGACGAGCTCTTTTGTAAAACAGGAATGGGAACTTAACCAAGTTAGGGACGCCTCGCAAGCTGAACTAACCAAATACTTGATTTAGCGTCAAATCACCACACACTTTTGGAGAAGAAGTACACTGACACTTTGACCTGAAAGATGGATCGAAACACTAGTAGGCGGAAGCCTGTGTGAACTCACAGATTTTCGTTGAGAGATTAAGTAGATCTGCTCTAGATGGCACGTCGTTGGTCGAGTGTTTTGAGCTACGTAGCGCAAAAAATAACCGTATAATAGTTTTTGCCTAAAAAGTAACCCGTTCCCATTCCCTGTTTGCTCTACACCTTACCGTACAGGTAGTACGGAGCCCACCGCTCGCTTAGTAGCGGAACGTAACTTACCTTCTTGATCACTTCTATGGTCAAGGCTCCCGGCATTGTCGGGAGTTTTTTATTGGCGAGAAATAACGCTTGAGGATGTAAAAATAACAGGGGCGTGATAGAATGAAACTAGATAGTTAACGTTAGTTAAAGTACATTGAAAATTAGTGCTTAGATTTCATATTACAAGGGGGTGAAAAAATGAAAAATATGGATAATCGCAAGAAGAAGGATAATTTGACGGCGAAGCAGAAGTTCCATGAGGACATGGTGCTGGGTTCGAAATTCATTCAGAATTGGTATCTGTTCCCGACTGTCCCAGCGGATGGTGTGGAGTATGCGTATGACGAATTTTTAAGGAGCGTTGCCTTATTTTTAAATAGAAAGACTCTTGCTTTAGAAATTCAGGATTTAGGAATTTCTCTATTTGGCGCATCGCGTTACCCCTGTTTTGACAACATCTTAGAGTTTGGACAGCCGGGCTTCTATGGGGTAATTAATAATGTGGCACGAATCGAGAGACTCACTGAGGAAGAAAATAAAGCTTTTGTGGGTAAAATACGGAAACAGCATCATATCTACAAAGTAAAAAAATCGGAGCTGATTTATAAAATCGCGGCAGCTAGTGGTGAATTTTATGTAAGTTTGAGTACCGTAAATTCATCATTTGCTCTGTTATTAAATAATAAAACTGAGCAAAATATGAAAGTCAATTCAGTCTTAGATAACCCTAATTTAAATCGTATGATACTAGATCGGGAGATTTTCTCGGCGCTGAATTTCATGGACGACTATGGTGATATGCGGGGGTATTATGAGGTAGGTGAAGATGAATTTTTTGAGGACGACGAGGATCTCGAGAGGCCAGATGGTGAAGTGAAAGATAAACCAGGTAATTTGGGCAGACCCAATATTGTCGGTCAGAAGCCGACGACATTGGAGATGGATGACTCGAAAAAGAAAGATATTGGTTCAGATGGCTCTAAGAAAAATGATAAGCCAAAAGGTGGGCCTAAGGATGGTAAAGGTAAAAAGCGAAAAAAGAAACCGTAGTCTAAGCATTAGTGAGAATCCTAGCTTAAGCTGGGATTTTTCATTAAATGTGGTATAATATAAAGGTTAA
>ERZ772962.1247-NODE-1247-length-13909-cov-4.247293_pt1 | contig 13909 bp, 10 predicted proteins | sample MGYA00580676_ERZ772962 | MGnify/ENA primary metagenome ERZ772962 (study PRJEB29015, sample SAMEA2738049) | human oral metagenome | biome: human oral; feature: human-associated habitat; material: saliva | place: China | collected 2230 ...
TACTTATTCCGATAATTGTTTTATTTATTGGTAAAGATAATCCAAAGATGCTTACTGTTGAATTAATTATGTTATTGTTTTTAAGTGGAACTCTTTTTGTATCGCTGATGGCAATTATGTATGTATCTATGTATGCTTTTATGGGACAGTCTGTAGTAGAAAAGTTAGAAAAATTATTTGATGAAATGAATAGTAATAATTTAGAGTTTGGCCATAATGATAAATTTGACAATTTTAATATAGAATTTGATAATGTAAGTTTTGGCTATACGGATAAAAATGTTATAGAAAATTTGAGCTTTAGCTTAGAAGAGAATAAAAGTTATGCATTTGTTGGTGCATCAGGGAGCGGAAAATCAACTGTAGCAAAATTAATCTCGGGGTTCTATAAAATAAACGGCGGAGTTATAAAAATAGGGCATAAAAATATTGAATCATATACAGAGGAGGCATTAATAAATAATATCGCTTTTGTTTTTCAAAGTGTTAAGTTATTTAAAGCAACAATTTATGACAATGTGAAAGTTGGTAAGGAAGATGCAAGTTATGAAGAAGTTATGAATGCCTTGCATTTGGCAGGGTGCAATAGTATTCTTGACAAGTTTGATTTGAGAGAGCAGACTCTTATAGGTACGGAAGGAGTTTATTTATCAGGGGGAGAAAAACAAAGGATTGCAATAGCTAGAGCAATATTGAAAGATGCAAAAATAATTATTATGGATGAGGCTAGTGCAGCGGTAGATCCAGATAATGAATACGAGCTACAACAAGCTTTTTCAAACTTAATAAAAGATAAGACGGTTATTATGATCGCTCATAGGCTACCGAGTATAAGAAATGTTGATGAAATATTAGTAATGGAAGATGGAAAGATTATCGAGCGTGGAACAGATAGTCAGCTTATGAGTGTAGATAGTAAATATAGAAAATTCCAAAACTTATATAGTGTAGCAAATGAATGGAGGGTTAATTATGAAAAATAAAATTAAAGAATGGTTTGCATTAACCAATCAAGGTGCAAGTGATCTTTTGAAGGCAAGTATGCTTTCGTTCTTAGTATTTTTTTGTAATATGTTTCCTGCAATTTTGCTGATGATTCTTGTTGATGAGCTATTATTAGGGAATGTGAAGAGTGATACTTTGTATATTGGTATTTCAATATTTATATTAGTAATTATGTATATTCTTTTGGCGAAAGAATATGATGCTTTATATAGTTCAACTTATAGAGAAAGTGCAAATCTAAGAACAGATATAGCAACAACACTGAGTAATTTGCCACTTGCATATTTTTCTAAACATGACTTATCAGATATTAGTCAGACAGTTATGAAAGATGTAGAAGCTATAGAACATGCGATGAGTCATGCAATGGCAAAAATAATAGGTTTTGTATTATTCTTTCCTATTATGTCGGTGCTAATGCTAGTAGGTAATATATACCTAGGTCTATCTATAATTATTCCGGTTGTATTAAGTTATTCTTTGATACTTGTATCAAAAAAATTGCAATTAAAAAATCATAAAAAACATTATGACAAATTACGCCAAAACTCGGATAGTTTTCAAGAAGCAATTGAACTACAGCAAGATATTAAGAGTTTTGGATTAGGAAATAAAATACGAGAAAAATTAAATAAAGATATGGATGAAAGTGAAAAGATGATGTTTAAGATGGAAATCACACTGTTTATCCCTTTATTCTTATCATGGGTTGTTACGCAAGGAACTTTAGCTGTAGTAGTTATTGTCGGTGCGAATTTATATGCTAATGGCAGTATTAATCTACTATACTTAATAGGTTATATATTTGTTGCTATGAAGATGAAGGATATCGTAGATGGTTTAGGAGCCAATACATCTGAGCTATTTTATTTAGATGCTCGTATTAAGCGCATTAAAGAAATAAAAGAAACAAAAATTCAAGAAGGAAAAGAAGTAGAATTAAATAAATTTGATATTGAACTAAAAAATGTGAAGTTTGGTTATGATAAAAACTATCCAGTTTTAAAAGATGTTAGTTTTATAGCTAGACAAAATGAAGTAACAGCACTGGTAGGAGTTTCAGGATGTGGTAAAACTAGTATATTAAAATTAATATCAAGATTATATGATTATGATGATGGAAAAATAGTTATTGATAATCATGATATAAAGGATATTGCAACAAATTCTTTATATAAATATATATCTATAGTATTCCAAGATGTAGTATTGTTTAATACATCAATTTTAGAAAATATTAGGATAGGACGAAGTGATGCTACTGATGAAGAAGTTATAGAAGCAGCTAAGATGGCTTCTTGTGATTTTATTGATAACTTAGAAAATGGTTATAATACAGTTATTGGAGAAAATGGCGCCACATTATCAGGTGGGGAAAGACAAAGGTTATCTATTGCTAGAGCTTTCTTGAAAAATGCACCAATAATAATTTTGGATGAAATAACTGCAGCATTAGACGTTGAAAATGAGAAAAAAATTCAGGATAGCCTAAATAATCTGATAAAAAATAAAACAGTTATTGTAATTTCTCATAGACTAAAATCAATAGAAAATGCAGATAAAATAATAGTTTTGAATGATGGAATAGTCGAATGTCAAGGTTCTCATAACTACTTGTTAGAACATTCAAAAATTTATAAAAATTTAATTGACAGAGCAAAATTGGTAGAACAATTTACATATTAACTACCAGGATTAATTCAAGTTGTTTTTGTAAGGAGTATAATGAGGTTATAAAATTATGAGTACATAGCAACTTGGTAATATAAAAAGTTATATATGATTATTTAATTATACACATTTAAGTAATTAAGAAAAATAATAAAAAATTTTAGTTTAATACTTGAATTTATAAATAAAAATTGATATATTAATAGAATAAATATGCACATATAACTGCAAGAATATGGCTTGCGAGTTTCTACCGTTTAACCGTAAATTTAACGACTATGGGCTTTCTTAGTATTTTATTCTAATTTTATTAGTATATTGAAGGATTACGCCTATATTATTTTTATAATATAGGCGAGTTTTTATTTTTATAGAAGAATTCCAAAACTAACTTTTACAGTCTTATGTGCAAAATATAAAGGAGAATTTATTTTGAAAACTTTTATTTTAAGTTTGCAGCACGTTCTTGCGATGTATGCTGGGGCTGTAATTGTTCCGATTATAGTAGCTACAGGTCTAGGACTTAGTGCTGAACAAACGACGTATTTGGTATCAGTTGATATTTTTATGTGTGGTGTGGCAACATTTCTACAAGTTTACAAAGGGAAATTCGTAGGTATTGGTCTACCAGTTGTTTTAGGTTGTACTTTTACTGCGGTTGCTCCAATGATTGCGATAGGGAATAGTGCAGGTCTAGCAACTATGTATGGTTCTATTTTTATTTCTGGATTAGTGGTGGTTTTAATCGCTCCATTTTTTGCTAAGGTTGCAAAATTATTTCCACCAGTGGTTACAGGAAGTGTAGTTACTATTATCGGTATCACATTAGTACCAGTTGCGATGAATTATATTGCGGGAGGACAAGGTTCACCTGATTTTGGTAATCCAAAAAATATTGTTCTTGCTTGTATTACCCTTGCAATAATTTTAGTAATTTACAAGTTTACAACTGGTTTTATTCAATCTATTGCTATTTTATTAGGTCTTGTTATAGGTACTATTATTGCAAGCTTTATGGGAATGGTAAGTCTTGCTGAAGTATCAAATGCTTCTTGGTTTCAACATCCAACACCATTTAAATTTTCTGGGTTCGAATTTCGTGCTAGTGCTATTTTAACTTTTGTTATTGTAGGTATTGTTAGTATGATAGAATCAACGGGTGTATACTATGCACTAGGAAATATTTGTGATAAAAAAATAGGGGAAAAAGATTTACGTAGTGGATATTTTGCAGAAGGGCTTGCTGTTATGATTGGTTCTACTGTTAATGCTTTTCCTTATACTACATATTCACAAAATGTAGGTCTTGTTCAAATTTCTGGGGTTAAGAGTAAGAGAGTAATGTATGTGATGGTTCTTATTCTTTTAGTGTTTGGATCTATTCCGAAAATTGGAGCTCTTGCTACTATTGTACCGCAACCTGTTTTAGGAGGAGCGATGATAAGTATGTTTGGAATGGTTCTTGCTTATGGAGTTAAAATGTTAGGTAGTACAGATTTTGCAAAACAAGAGAATTTAATGATTATTGCATGTTCTGTTGGACTTGGCTTAGGAGTAACGACGGTACCAACAGCATTTGCTCAACTTCCAAGTTTTATTCGTGTGTTTACAGATAGTGGAATTGTTCTTGGAACAATAGTGGCGATTGTTATGAATTTAATATTTAATAGAAGATCAAAAAGGCAAAAATAATTTTTTAGGAGTCATAGGGTAAAACTTATGACTCTTCTTTTATTAAAAATATCAAGCTATATTTGTTATCTTCAAACGAGAGTATATTTCATTTCTTTTGCTATAATTGATTATATTTTTGTGTACAAAAATATATTTGTGTAGTATAATTTAGTTAAAGGTCAATTTTAGTCAATAAAGGAGGTGGCCTTATGAATAATAATAGTGGTAATATGACGGACATTCTTGAAGAATATATAAAAAAACTTTTTAATGAAGCTCCAGAAGATCATATAATAATTAAAAGAAGTAATGTTGCACAAAAATTTGATTGTGTACCATCTCAATTAAACTATGTTATAAAAACTCGTTTCACACCGGAACATGGTTTTATAATAGAAAGTAAAAGAGGTGGAGGTGGCTTTATTAGAATTACCAAAATTACACTTCATACAAATAAAGATTACATAGATTATTTAATTGATACTATGGATGACGAAATAATAGAGTTAGATGAAGCTGTAAGAATAGCTAAAATCTTACTTGATAAAGAATATATAGAAAAATTTGATTATAATCATTTTTTAAACAGTCTAGAAACTATTATTGCGGTTCATAACGAATGCTTAAATTATATAGATAAAGAAGTAGCTGAAAAGTTGCAACATAAAACAAAAACAAATTTAAAAGATTTAACAGTAAAATTTTTAACCAATATAAAATACAATAAGAGAGGATAGAGTTATGTATATAAGATTTAACGAAACGGCTCTTATGGTTTTAACTACTGCCAAAGAAGAAGCTAACGATTTTGGTGTTAAGGCTGTAGGAACTGAACATTTATTGCTTGCGATGCTTAGCATGAATAATACTCTTTCTTGTAGAACATTAAATAAATATGGCATCTATTATGACGATTTTAGAAAGAATGTTGTAGAATTTTATGAGAGTGAGTTAGAAGGAACAGATTTTTATCGCAATGTTCTTATGAAAATTGATTATACAAATGGTGCTGTGAGAACAATAGAAAAAAGTCAACAGTTTGCTGATGATACATCTAGCTTTGTAGTAACGAGTGAGCACTTATTACTATCGTTATTAAATGAACAAACTAGTACAGCGGTAAGATTACTAAAAGAAAAACTAAATGTACATGTAGAGGCGATGATAACAGAACTATTTGAACTGTTAAAACAAAGTCAAGGGTTATTCGCTAAGTTGTTTGATGGTTTCAAAAAATTAGATATGCCCGAAGATAGTTCGGCAAAAACTAAAACGTTAAATTCTCTAGCAAAAGATTTAACTAAAGATGCATTTAATAATAAATTAGATCCAGTATTAGCACGTGATAAAGAGATTACACGTATGATTGAAATATTAAATAGAAGAACTAAAAATAATCCTGTTCTTATTGGAGAACCAGGTGTAGGGAAAACAGCTATTGTAGAAGGTTTAGCAGAGAGAATAATTTCACAAAATGTTCCTAGTAATTTATTAGGGAAAAGAGTTATGGTTCTTGATATGGGGACTTTGTTAGCTGGAACTAAATACCGTGGAGAGTTTGAGGAAAGATTAAAAAATATTATTTCAGAAATAGAAGATGCTGGTGATATTATTCTATTTATTGATGAGATACATACAATCATAGGAGCAGGTGGAACAGAAGGTAGTGCTGATGCATCAAACATATTAAAACCAGCTCTATCTCGTGGATTGATTCAATGTATAGGTGCCACTACGACAGAAGAGTATAGAAAATACTTTGAAAAAGATGCTGCTTTAGAACGTCGTTTCCAACCGATTAAAGTAGAAGAACCTAGCACAGAAAATTCTATAGAAATATTAAAAGGATTACGTCATAAATACGAAGAGCATCATAACGTAGAGATATCAGATGAGGCAATAAATGCTGCTGTCAAACTAAGTACAACATATATAACTGATAGATGCTTACCGGATAAAGCTATAGACCTGATTGACGAAGCATGTTCAAAAGTTAAATTAAGATATTATAAATCGCCAGAAAAGCTTAAAGAATATGAAGAACAACTTAGTCGCTTAAATAAAGAAAAAGATCGAGCGGTAATGAATCAAGAGTTTGAGATTGCAGCACAAAAACGTGATGAAGTTAATCAAATTATAAATAAAATAGAGCAATTTAAAATTTCTTGGCAAGATAGTTTGAGTAAAGAAAAAATAAAAATCACATCAGATCATGTAGCGGAGGTATTAGCAGCATGGACAGGAGTTCCGGTTACTAAGCTTACTGAGACAGAAAGTGAAAGATTATTAAAACTTGAAGAAATTCTTCATGAGCGCGTAATCGGTCAAGATGAGGCAGTAACTAGCCTTGCTAAAGCAGTTAGACGTGCAAGAAGTGGCTTCAAGGCGGAAAACCGTCCAATAGGAAGTTTCATTTTCTTAGGGCCAACTGGTGTAGGGAAAACAGAACTTGCTAAAAGTTTATCAGAAGCATTGTTTAGTTCTGAAGATAATATGATAAGAATTGATATGAGTGAATATATGGAACCTCATTCAATTAGTAGATTAGTTGGAGCTCCTCCAGGATATGTTGGTTATGAAGAAGCAGGACAATTGTCAGAACAAGTTCGTCAGAAACCTTATTCTGTAGTATTATTTGATGAAATAGAAAAAGCACATCCATCAATATTTAATATTTTACTACAAGTATTAGATGATGGTCGTTTAACAGATGCTTCTGGTCGAACAATCGATTTTAAAAACACAATTATCATTATGACTTCAAATGTTGGAGTTAGTGAACTTAAAGATCAGAAATTGGTTGGTTTTGGAGGAAGTGAATCAATCAAAAATGATTATAAAAATGTTCAAAATACAATGATGGAAGCATTGAAAAAACAATATCGTCCAGAATTTTTAAACCGTATAGATGATATAATAGTCTTCAAAACTTTAGAAAAAGAAGAATTAGAAAAAATATCTGAATTACTAATTAAAGGTTTATCAAAACGTTTAGAAGATAGAAATATAACTATCAAACTTACTAAAAAAGCAATGGCAAAAATCGTTGAAGATGGAAGTATTAAGGAATATGGAGCTCGTCCACTAAAACGTAGTATACAAAAAAATATCGAAGATTTACTAAGTGAAGAGTTGTTAAGACACCCTGAACTTACTGGTACTATCAACATAGATTATAAGAATGATAAATTTGTGGTTAAAAAAACTAAGAGGTAATTATGGCAAAGGTAAATGTAAAATATGAGTGTAATGCCTGTGGTTACCAAAGCTTAAAATATATGGGGAGATGCCCAAGTTGTAAAAAATGGGCATCAATGGAAGAAGTGGTAGAAACTCCACAAAAAAAGACAAAACATACCGCATTTATTCCAACAAGTAGTGATACAGAACGTTTAGAGGCTGGAAAACTAAAATCAGTGTCTACTCAGGATGTTCCGAGAACTCTAACAGATAGTCAAGAACTAAATAGAGTTCTTGGTGGTGGAGTTGTTGGAGGTTCACTAGTTCTTTTAGGAGGAGATCCAGGGATTGGTAAATCAACGCTATTATTACAAATATCAGCATATTTAGCGAAAGAACATGATGTTCTTTATGTTACTGGGGAAGAATCGGTAAGACAAGTCAAAATCCGAGCAGATAGGTTGAAAAATAATACAGATGAACTTTATGTATATGCACAGACAGATTTAAACTTGATATATGAGGTAGTAAAAAAAGTTAAACCTAAATTCTTAGTAATAGACTCAATACAAACTATATATAATCCAAATTTAGAAAATTCACCAGGAAGCATTACTCAAGTTCGTGAATGTACTCAACAACTTATGAAGATTGCAAAGAGTTTAAATATTGCCATATTCATTGTGGGACATGTAACTAAAGAAGGAACAATAGCGGGGCCTCGTATGCTTGAACATATGGTTGATACAGTTCTATACTTTGAAGGAGAAGGTCAACATAGTTATCGGATGCTTCGAGCGGTGAAAAATCGTTTTGGATCTACTAATGAAATAGGAATTTTTGAAATGAAATCTAGTGGATTAGAAGATTTAGCTAATCCTTCACAGATGTTCCTAGAGGAAAGAAGTAAAAATTTAGCTGGTGCTACTATAATAAGTACAATGGAAGGTAGTAGAGCACTATTGGTAGAAATCCAATCTTTAACAACTCCAACAGCTTTTAATAATCCTCGTCGTGTATCATCAGGTCTAGAATACAATAAGTTGATTTTACTTATGGCTGTTCTTGAGAAAAAAGTAGGATATTTGTTGCAACAACAAGATGTTTATGTAAAGGTATCTGGTGGTGTTAGAATAGATGATCCCGCGGTAGACCTTGGTGTAGTTGTTGCTGTTGCTTCAAGTTTTAAAGATATAGCAGTCGATATGAATGATTGTTTTATTGGAGAAGTAGGCTTAACTGGAGAGGTTCGACGTGTTAGTCGTATTGAGCAAAGGATAAGTGAAGCAAAAAAACACGGCTTTAAACGTGCGATTGTCCCAGCTGGAAATATGAAAAATGCAGAATTTCCACCAGAAATAGAAATTATACCAGTAAAAGATATTAGAGAATGCTTAGATATAGCATTTGGAAGTGTATTTTAAAAATAGATAAGTTGAAATTTTGTTGTAGAATTTCAACTTATTCTTCTATAAATTCCTTATATTAATTTTCAAGGGCTGATTAAAGATATTTTACTTAAAAAATATTTTAAATTTTTTTATAAAAATTATATTAATTTTAAATAAGTTGTAGTAGAATAGAAATATAGTATGTTTTTTATTAAGTAGTAAATTATTTAGTAATCTATATTTTTTACTAATTATATTATTTAGATACTTAATTTAAAAGATTTGTTATAAAAATAAAAAAAAGGAGTGATTTTATGTTAAAAAAAGTATTAATAGTAGTTTCATTATTTTTAGGAATAACTATAGGGACTTTATCAACAGGTATCTTATTAAATTATAATGTTTTTCCAACGATGAATGAAACGACTTTAAGACTAGTTGTTACTATAGGAACTACTGTAGTTTTTGTTTTAATGTCTTTATTATTTTCAGATAAATTTGTAACAACTATGAAAAGAATAGAAGATCGTTTATCTAAAACTCCTATTCAAAAAATTGTATTTACTACGATAGGATTAATATTAGGGTTGCTAGTAGCAGCATTATTATCAGCAGCTGTTGATGTAATAGCAGGTGCTGGAATAATGGGGAGGATAATTTCTTCAGTTATTTATGTTGTTTTTGGTTACCTTGGTTTAATTTTAGGGTATCGTCGAGGTGGAGAATTTATAAGTATTTTTGATGCATTTCGATTTAGTAATAGAAATAAGGATAAAGAAGCTAAACAAAAATCTAAAAAGCTTCAAGAAGTTATGGCAAAGGTAATTGATACTAGTGCACTTATAGATTCGCGTATTCATGATGTTGCTAAAACAGGATTTTTAGAAGGGAAAATAATAGTACCTGATTTTGTACTAAAGGAATTACAACTTATTTCTGATTCAGAAGATCCATTAAAACGTGCGAAAGGCCGATTAGGGCTTGACTGTGTAGAAGATCTTCAAAAGATGAAAGAAATTGATTTAGAAATAGATAATCAATATAAATACAGTGAACATAAAGGTGTAGATAATTTATTAATAGATTATGCATTAAAGTATAAATGCGCTATAATAACAACAGATTATAATTTAAATAAACTTGCAACATTACAATCGATTAAGGTACTTAATGTTAATGACTTAAGTAATGCGGTAAAGCCTATTCTAACAACAGGTGAGCGCTTAAAAGTCCAAGTTCTAAGAGAAGGTAAGGAAAATAACCAAGGTGTTGCTTATACAGAAGATGGAACTATGATAGTCGTAGAGAATGGTAAACGCTATGTAGGAAAAAATATAGAGGTAGAAGTTCAAAGTGTTCTTCAAACTTCATCAGGAAGAATTATCTTCACCAAGATTGTTTAATAAATTTGCTTTTTGTCATAAAATATGTTATGATAAAATGCGATGTTATAATAAATGAATTAGATTTTAGGAGGAGAGTATGCACACTTTTTTAATGGCAACAGCAATGATAAGTAGTATACTTATAATTATAGTAGTTTTATTACAAGAAAGTAAGTCTGGTGGTCTATCGGGATTAACTGGTGGAGCAGAAGAATTGTTTGGGAAACAAAAAGTAAGAGGAGCAGAATTAGTTTTACAACGAATTACAATTGTGTTAGCATTAATATTTGTTATTTCGCTAGTGTGTCTTACTTGGTTAAAATTATAGACTGAAAATGATAAACCTAAAATGTGAACTCATTTTAGGTTTATTTTTATAGTGATAAATTTAGGACAAAGGAGGGTTATATGTCAGAAATTATCTTAAGTTTATTCAAAGAACATAAAGTATTAAGTATTGAAGATTTAAAAGAGAAGTTGAATATAGAATCAGCAAAAGATTTTGTTGAATTAATAAAATATGTTGAAAAATTGGAACAAAAATCTACGATAGTACAGCTGCCTAATGAAAAGTTTCTTTATGTAAAAGAACAGTTAGAGGCAGAAGGAATAATTAGGTTACATCAAAAGGGTTTTGCGTTTGTTTATGTAGATAGTTTGGGAATAGAAGTCTATATTCCCAAAGGCTTTACTCAAAGTGCTATGACTGGTGATAAAGTATTTGTAAAAATTGATAGTGTATATAAGGATGAGCGCAATTTAGAAGGTATAGTTCAAAAGGTATTAGAAAGAAATACTAAGTACACTGTTGGAACGCTAACCAATGCTAAATTTTTCTCTTTTGTAAAAAGCGATGATAAAAATGTAGATAAGTATATTAAAATAACTAATTCTAAAAATTTTAATTTAGTTGATGGAACTAAAGTATTAGTTGAGATAACAGATTATTCTAAAGTCAGCTTTGAAGACCATAAAGGAATAATAATAAAAACATTAGGGCATAAGGATGATCCTGGAATGGATATACTATCAGTAATCTATAAGCATGATGTTCCTAATGAATTTCCAAAAGAAGTAGAAGAACAAACAAAAGTTATAAGCGATGAAATAACAATGGATGATAGCTATCGTGATTGTACAAAAGAAATGGTAGTCACAATAGATGGAGATGATGCAAAGGATTTAGACGATGCTATTTCTGTTGTGAAAACTAAAAAGGGTTATAGATTAAAAGTCTTTATAGCAGATGTTAGTCGCTATGTAACAGAAGATAGTCCATTAGATAAGGAAGCTGCAGATAGGGGATGTAGTGTATACTTAGCTGATAGAGTTGTGCCTATGTTACCAAGGAAACTATCTAATAATATATGTTCATTAAATCCAGATGTATTGCGATATACTATTTGTTGTGATATTGATTTTTCAGAAAAAGGCTTCCCAAAAAGTTATGATATATATCCGGCCATGATAAAATCAAAAGGTCGGCTGACTTATAAGAAAGTTAATGAAGTTTATGAAAATGTTACTGAAACAGTAGAAGAATATAAACCATATTTGTCTATGTTAAAGACAGCATTAGAGTTGTCGAAAAAAATTCGGACCAATCGTGAAAAAAGAGGTGCGATTGATTTTGATAAGGAAGAGTCAAAAATTATTGTTGATTCAGATGGAGAAGTCTTAGATATAGTTTTAAGAGAAAGAGGGATATCGGAAAGACTAATAGAAGACTTTATGCTAAGTGCTAATGAAGTCATAGGTGAGCACTTTTATTGGATGCAAGTACCGTTTATCTATCGTATTCATGAAGAGCCAAAAATAGAAAAACTACGCCAGTTTTTTGATATATCAGCTAGTTTTGGATATAGAACAAAAGGGAAGGTAGATGAAATATCTCCTTATATCTTAGCTAATATGCTTAAAAAGTTTAAGGGAGAGGTAGTTGAGCCTATGTTATCAACAATCCTTCTTAGAACGATGAATCAAGCTCGCTATTCAACGTCTAATATTGGGCATTTCGCCTTATCTACTAAATACTATACTCATTTTACATCACCGATAAGAAGATATCCAGATTTATTGGTTCATAGGATGATTAGAAAATATTTATTTGAAGGAGATGTAAGTGGAAAAACACTGGAGCATTACGCTTGTAAACTTCCAGAGTTAGCAGAGAGTTCATCTGAATATGAAAAACGTGCTGTTGACTGTGAGCGCGAAGTTGATAAAATGAAAAAGTGTGAGTATATGTTGAAATACCAAGAACAAAGTTTTAGAGGGATGGTTTCAAGTGTAACAAACTTTGGAATCTTTATAACACTTGAAAACAAGGGAATAGAAGGCCTAGTTCATATTAAGGCAATGAATGATGATTATTATACTTATGATAAAAAAAATATGATCTTAATAGGACGTCGAAATAAAAAGATTTATCGCTTGGGAGATGAGGTAATCGTAAAGGTTGCTAATGTTGATTTAGAAAATCAAGAGATTGATTTTAAAATACTAAAACATAAATCATTGATAAAGAAAAAATAGAGGATGAAGTCTATGAATAAAGAGATAAAAGTAATAGCTCAAAATAAGAAAGCTAACCATGATTATTTTATAGAAGACACATATGAGGCTGGATTAGTTTTAACTGGTACAGAAATAAAATCTATACGTCGTGGTAGAATAAATCTAAAAGATTCATATTGCCAATCAAGACGTGGAGAAATGTTTGTTTATAATATGCATATATCACATTTTGAAGAGGGGAACAGATTTAATCATGAGCCACTACGTGTTAGAAAATTACTATTAAAGAAAAAACAAATAGCAGTTTTGACCAATGCACAAAATGAAGTAGGAATTAGTATAATTCCACTAAAGTTATATATAAAAAATGGTTATGCTAAATTACTAATAGGTGTAGCAAAAGGTAAAAAGAATTATGATAAACGTCATGTCTTGAAACAAAAAGAAGCTACAAAAGAAATAAATAGGGTATTAAAAGATAAACAACGATATTAAAAAACAACTTATTATTTTATAATTTTAGGAAAATACATCTTTGATTCATTAAAAAGATGTATTTTTTTATTATATTGATTATACTTATTTTTAAAAAATATACCACTATTATCTAATATATCAAAAATAAATATAGAATATGAAAATCTGTTATATTGAAAATAATGAATGTATTTCAAAAAATATATATCTTTTTCTTTGCTACAAAAGCATTTGCAAAGAATATTGATAAAACAACTAAAAAAACGCTTTACATTTTTATGAAAGCGTGCTACAATATTAAATGTAAGTTGAAAAAGCATTAAATAAATATCACGAAAAAACATGCTAATATAACATGTGACTGTAAAATACAGTGATTGATATATTACAGTTTCAACATTGTTATATAACTGTACTTTAAATTTAATTAAGTATTTATAATAAGTCTAAATAAAATAAAGTATGATAATATTTTTAAAATAATATTAATATAGAAAGTTTTTTTGATATTAAATAATGTTTTTATATAAACAAAATATATTTATAAAAGGAGAAGTGTATTTATGGAAAAATTCACTCAATTATTACAGCCAGTGGCTGATAATCTTT